>Ga0182738_1007611_pt1 | contig 10957 bp, 9 predicted proteins | sample eDN5th30CBELigMG_FD_128876 | JGI IMG/M metagenome (GOLD analysis project Ga0182738, IMG submission 128876) | Enriched Miracle-Growth compost microbial communities from Emeryville, California, USA - eDNA 5th pass 30_C BE-Lig MG (version 2)... ... | reverse complement strand
GCCGGCAGCAAGTGGAATGGCCCGCGGTTCTTTGGCCTGAGGGACGCACAATGAGCGACAAGGTGTTTCGCTGCGCGATCTACACCCGCAAGAGCTCCGACGAAGGTCTCGACCAGGCCTTCAACAGCCTCGATGCCCAGCGCGAAGCAGGCGAGGCCTATGTCCGCAGCCAGGCCCATGAAGGATGGACCGTCCTACCCGACCGCTACGACGATGGCGGGTTCTCAGGCGGCACCATGGAGCGACCCGCCCTGCAGTGGCTTCTCGCCGACATTGCCGAGGGCAAGGTCGACATCGTGGTGGTCTACAAGATCGATCGCCTGACGCGCTCGCTGTCGGACTTCTCGCGCATCGTCGAGGTGTTCGAGAAGGCAGGGACCAGCTTTGTATCGGTGACCCAGGCATTCAACACCACCAACAGCATGGGACGTCTGATGCTGAACGTGCTGCTCTCGTTTGCGCAGTTCGAGCGCGAGGTCACCGGCGAGCGCATCCGCGACAAGATCGCGGCCTCCAAGGCCAGGGGCATGTGGGTCGGCGGCGTCCCGCCACTGGGATACGATCCGCCCGAAGCCGGAAACCGCAAGCTCGTCGTCAACGAGAGGGAGGCGGAGACCATCCGCTACATCTTTAACCGCTACCTCCAGCTCGGCTCGGTGCACGCCCTGCAGCGTGACCTCGACGCGCGGGGCATTGTCTCGAAGGCGCGAGTGACGGCCGCAGGCAAGAAGGTCGGCGGCCAGCCGTTCAGTCGCGGCGCGCTGTTCCACCTGCTGCGCAACCGCATCTACCTCGGCCAGATCGTCCATCGCGAGGCGGTCTACGAGGGCGAGCACGACGCGATCCTCGAGACCGAAGTGTTCGACAAGGTTCAGCGCTCGCTGGAAGCCAATGCCCGCAGACGATCCACAGCCAGCGAGCGCCGGATGGTCAGAGCGCCGCTCACCGGCAAGCTGTTCGATGCCGACGGAGCGCCGATGAGCCCGACGTTCTCGCGCGGCAAGTCGGGCCAGAACTATCGCTACTACGTCTCTGCCTCGCTCCAGCAGGGAGGAACGGACAAGGAAGGCAACGGTATGCGCCGAATATCGGCAGCTGCGCTGGAGCGCCTGCTGTCCGATGCGATCGCAAGCTGGACCGGCAACAACGAAACGCCGCTCGACGAGGTGCGCAGCGTGCGGGTCAGCGAGAGTGGGCTGACGGTCGAGATCAGTGGGGCATCCAAGGAGCTGGCGCTCCGCCTCGCGCCGCTCGAACGTATCCTCGACGCCAACCGGTCCACCACCACTCTGCACATCGCCATCACCTGGCCGCTGCGCGGGGGAGCGAAGTGGGTAACCAACCGGGATCCACGCGCGCCGTGCCCCGACCCTCACCTCATCAACGCGCTGCGCTTTGCCCACTCGATGGTCGAGCGTGAGCAGCGGCGGCCACTGGTCACCACCGCTCCAGTGTCGCCTTACGATCGCAAGCTCCTGCGGCTCGCGTTCCTGGCCCCTGACCTCCAGCGCGACATCCTCGCCGGCCGCCAGCCGCGCTCGCTCAATCTCGAACGCCTGCGCAAGATGGACATACCACTGGCCTGGTCCGAGCAGCGCAAAGTGCTCGGTTGGCCACCGATCGGCTAAACCTGTTCTGCGCCAAAACCGCCCTGTTATGGGCGATTTAATTCCCTGTAATGTCGATTAAATAGCCTGTTCCGGCGAATAACAGGGAATGAGGCGCGTGACTTTCGTAAGTGACGGAAGTTGCGCGAGATAATCGAACACATCTCCAGGATCTCGGCTGAAGAAGCCTGTTTTTGGGCGTCAAATGGAGATTTTTCCCTGTTCCTGGGCCTTAACAGGGAAACCGAACCGATGCTGATCTGCGCGGAGACGGCCGGGCAGAATGGAGCCTGAAACGGGCCAGAGACCGATGCAAGTTGGCGGGCCAGTGACGGATTGGGGCCGAAAAAGCGCCCTGTTCCGGGGCTTTGCGAGCGGCCTGTTCAAGTGGAGACTAGTGCTGGGGGTGTATGGCGGACTGAGTGCGATTCGAACCCAATTTACGGTTTGGGCCCAACAACCCTCGGAACTTCCCCACTAATACCAGCCGCCAAACGGGCCAGAGACAAAATAGCCCAAAAACAGGGAAGATGCTGTTTCCCTACACCATCGGTTCGTTTCCGAACCGAGTGCAAATGTTCTCCATTTCTGGAGAAAAAACGGAGAAAAGTCAGCAGACTAGGTGGCGGAGAGGGTGGGATTCGAACCCACGTTACGGTTGCCCGTAAACCGCATTTCGAGTGCGGCGCATTCGACCTCTCTGCCACCTCTCCGCAAGGGGTGCGGGGCGCTTTGGTAACGCCCGGTCGATCAGGAAGGGCGCCGCTTAGCCAAAGGTCTTCCGCTTGCCAAGCCCTCGCACCGGGGGAATTTGCAGCTTGCGGTGGATGTGCGCGGCAGCGCGCTTGTTTCGCTCTGCCCGGCGCTTATATTTACACCATATGGAACGCTCGCGCTTCTACTCGCCTCAAGCTGGCCGTCGTATCGAAGCCCCTCGCCATGCCGAGGCGCGCTTTGGAATCGGCGACGTCGTAAAGCACCGCGTATTCGATTTCCGCGGCGTGGTGTTCGATATCGACCCCGTCTTCGCCAACAGCGAGGAATGGTACCAGGCCATTCCGGAGGACGTGCGCCCTCGTCGGGACCAGCCGTTCTACCACCTGCTCGCGGAGAACGAGGACTCCTCCTACGTCGCTTATGTCAGCCAGCAGAACCTGCTTGCCGACAGCGAGCGCGGCCCGGTGGACCACCCGAGCGTGCCGCAACTTTTCGAGGACTTCTCGAATGGGCGCTATCGCCTGCGCCGTAGCCTGACGCACTAAGCACCAGGCAGGCCCCCGCTCTCAGCTTTTCAGCTTCCAGCCGCTCCGCAGCAACAGGTAAACGCCAACGCCTATGGCGAGGTTGAGCACGCCCATCATCACGGCCGCGCCGATGACTGCCTCGTTCGTATTGCCGATGTCGCTCTGGCCAAGGAAGCCGAACCGGAAGCCCGATATTACGTAGAAGAACGGATTCACCCGGCTGATCGTCTGGAACAGCGGTGAGAGGTTGTGGATCACGTAGAACGTGCCCGAGAGCAGCGAGAGCGGCGCGACAACGAAGTTCGTTACCGCCGCGTTGTGATCGAACTTGTCGGCCCAGAGGCTGGTGGCGAGGCCGATCAGTGAAAGGAGGATCGACCCCATCAGGCCGAACCACACGATTGCCCACGGATGCTCGGCCATGAGAGTCACACCCGGCCACAGCGCCATCGCCAGCGCCACCGCCCCTCCCACCAGCACCGCGCGAGTGACCGCAGCCGCGACGATTCCAAGCATAAGTTCGCCGTTCGAGAGCGGTGGCATGAGGAAGTCCACGATCGTGCCCTGGATCTTGCCGGCCAGGAATGAGAAGCTCGCATTGGCGAAAGCGTTCTGCATCATCCCCATCATGATGAGGCCGGGCGCGACGAAGGTGGCGAAGGGAACGCCCAGTACCATCCGGTCGCCGCGCCCCATCGCGACGGTGAAGATCACCAGAAACAGCAATGTTGTGACCGCAGGCGCCCAAACAGTCTGGGTATGCACCTTGAGAAACCGCCGGACCTCCTTAATATAGAGGGTCCAAAGCCCCACACGGTTGAAACCGTGGAACACGACTTCTCCCTTGGGCGGGAAATGTGCGCCTGACGGCTGGCTGCCTTCGAGGAAGTCACCCTGCCCGGCAATCGAGTGTGCTTGATCGACCATGGTGGGGCGACTATCGGCAGCGCCTTCCAGTGGCAAGCGCGACCCGCCGACGAACGAGGAATATGGACTGAACATGAGCTGGACCGACGAACGGATCGCCACACTGACCAAGATGTGGGAAGGCGGCGCCACCGCCAGCCAGATCGCCGAAGAGCTGGGCGGCGTATCGCGCAACGCGGTGATCGGCAAAGCCCACCGCCTGGGTCTCAAGGCACGGCCGTCCCCGGTAAAGGCAGCCGAACAGACCAAGAAGGCAGCGCCGAAGAAGGCCGCCAAGCCCGAGCCGCGTGAGGCGCCTGCGCCCAAGCCGGTGAAGGCCGCCGCGCCTCCGCCTCCGGAACGCCCCGAGCCCGCCGCGCCGGTGACTGCGCGCGAGAACGACGACGTGCCGCGCCAGCCGCTGCCCAATCCGTCTCCGGACCTGCCGAAGATCGTCTCTGTCGGCCCCGGCGGCTTCCTCCGCCAGGGTCCGGGAGACCAGCAGGCTCCGATTCCGCCGGCTCCGCCCCGTCGCCTCGTGCCGGCCAAGCCCAGCCCGGAGATCGCGGACAAGACGAGCCTGCTAGACCTGAGCGACCGTGTCTGCCGCTGGCCGATGGGCCACCCGGGTGAGCCGGACTTCCACTTCTGCGGCGAGAAGGTAAACCCCGGCTTCCCGTACTGCGTCGAGCACTGCGGCCGCGCTTACCAGGCGCAGCTTCCGCGCGGCGCGCGCCGTCCCCCTCCCCCGCTGCCGTTCGGCGGCCCGCGGGTCCGCTAAGAAAAATCAGGCTGCCGCCGGAGCCTGCGCGCCGGCGGCACATGCTTGTCCACCACCACCGCGGCGACTGAGATCAGCGCCGCGCCTACGCACAGCACCGCGAAGAACGGCACGAGGCTGCCCTCGCCCAGGTCGATCAGGACGCCGCCCAACCCGGTCGCGGCAATCGCGCCGGCCCGACCCACGAAGATCCCGAAACCGATACCCGCCGACCGGCAGGACGACGGATAGGCATGCGTCATCACGGCGTAGAAGCTGGCAACCGCGCCGCTGAACAGCGCGCCGGCAACGCCGTACAGGATGACGATCAGCCAGCGCTCGCCAGCCGTTGGCGTCCCTGACAGCATCTCGACCTTCATCCCGAAGAATATCATCGTCACGACCAGGCTGATCGAGAGCCCGGCGATGACGACCTTCGAACCAAACCGCTGGACCAGCACGCCGACGGCGATCGCGGCCACGATGGAGGTCAATCCGCCGACCGAAACGGTGTACGAGGCTTCCTCGAACGTGAAACCCTTCGCAGTAAGGAAAGTCGTCGCCCAGTTGAGCATCGCGTAGGCGACCAGCGTTGCGGAGGCGAAGGCCACGCCAATCCCGACATTCAGCCGCAGGTTGACCTTGTCGAACACGCCGATCGAGGCACCCTCGCGATCGCTGTGATGGCTCTCCGCAGCAAGTTCGATCTCGCCGTCCAGCACCTTGCGCGCGGCGTTGTGAGCCTGGGGCCCCTTGCCGCGCGCCAGCAGGAATGACGGGCTGTCACGCAACACCCCTAAAATCAGCGCGACAACCAATAGGGTGGCAAGGCCGATCACGATGAACGTACCGCGCCAGCCGAATGCATCGACCAGGCTGGGTGCAAGCGCTGCTACGACGAGGCCGCCCGCGGGGGTGCCGACTGAGAGCGTTGTAACGCCCACAGAGCGCCAGCGATCCGGCAGCCATTCGCCCGCCAATGTGATGGCGTTGGCATAGGCAGAGCCAAAACCAAGCCCGCCAACGAGGCGCCAAGCCGCCATTTCCCACACACCGCCGGAAAAGCTCGCCGCGACCGTGGCCAACGAGAACACGATCGTGGCGATTGCGAGGGACCAGCGACGCCCTACCGTATCCCCCAGCCAGCCGCCGCTCCACGATCCTATGCCGAACCCCACGAGGGCTGCGCTCATCGCAATGCCGAAGGTGCTGGGATCGACCCCGAACTCCTCGATCACCTTGGGAGCGACGATGCCTAGGAGCTGCGCGTCCATGCCGTCACAGATCAGGACGAGCATGCAGATCGCAAAGGTCGCTATCGAGAACGTTTTCAGGGGCGCGCGCGAAAGCGCCTCGCTAAAGGTCACAGCCATTCGTTTTCCTCTCCCAGAGCCGGCGTGGCATTACCACGCCAACCGTTCATCCCTTCAACTAAGTGGCACGCTCACCGAGCAAGAGGGAAGCGAAATTTGCGGGGGCGCATCGATGGGAGCGGCTGTCGTGTCGGCACAAAGTGCATCCTGCACGACGAAATGCTGGAACCTTAATTCTTACAGTCACTTACCCCGCGCCAGACACAATCCACCTATCAATCATTGCAGTGATGTTGGCTTGCAACCAAATTTAGATCGAAGGGCGTTTGAGCCTTATTTTTCGACCCTTCCGAAATGTCTAACCAAAGGCCCTCAGCGACTTTTGTTTCGCGAGAGCTCAGGAAAGAATTGTTAGGAAAGAATTATGAAGAAGCTGACCTATCCTTTAATTGCCTTTGCCTTTGCGGCGACTGCCGCCCAGGCGCAGGACATCCCGGCCGACCCGGCGGAACAGGATACCGCTCAGCCGGCAGCACCTGATCAGTGGTCGAGCCCCGATGCACAGTCGCAGGATGCCACGCCGACTGAACCGGCTGCGCCGCCTGCCGATGCTGCCCCTAGTGCCGGGGCGACGGCTGTCACCGACGCCGAGGTGAGCAGTTATGCTCAGGCTGCAGCGAAGGTGCAGGAAATCGCACAGGATGCGACGATCCCTGACGACGCCAAGCAGCAGCAGATGGCTTCGGCCGTGAGCGAGGCAGGCCTTGCGCCGCAGCGCTTCAACGAAATCAGCCAGGCCATCGGTGCCGATCCTGAACTTCGAGCCCGGGTCCAGACTGCGCTTGCCGCGCATTCTTCTGCCCACGACGGCTGATCCGTAAGGATCACTCACGAGAACCGCGCGTCACCCCCTCATCGACGCGCGGTTCTCACCATCTGGCATCCACGCATGGACGGGCGGGAAAATCCGCGTAACGTCGCCGGATGGATCGATCGGATGCGCTGCTTCAACTTCTCCGTACACTGGCGGCTCGCGAGTACCGTTTCACCACAGTAACGCCCTCTACGCACGAACGCGTGCTTTCCCGGCCGGCACTAGCCTCACCTTCCCTCTCGGACATATTCGGATGGAACCTTCCATTCCGCGCTGACCAACTGGATGCGGACCTGCTCGAGCTGCTTCGCGAAGCAGACGCGCTGGAGGAGGATGCTGGGGGACTGCGCAGCAAGGTCCGGGTGGCGTCGCTCGGTGACGATCTTTTCCTCCACTCCCGCTTTCCGACCGATGCGGAAGACGCCGTATTCTTCGGGCCGGACACCTACCGGTTCGCCACCTTCATCGCGAAAAATATTCCGCAGTCCGCCAATGCCATCGTCGACATGGGCACGGGCTCCGGCGCTGGCGGCATCGCGACTGCGCGGCTCGCACCTTCGGCGTCGATCACCCTGGTCGACACCAACAGCGCCGCGCTTGAGCTTGCCGGAATCAATGCCTCGGCTGCGGGTGTGCCGGTCACCCTGCAACAAGGTCGCGAGATCCCGCACGGGGCAGATCTCATCCTCGCCAATCCGCCGTACATGATCGACGGCAGCCGCCGCTCCTACCGCGATGGTGGGGGGCTGCTCGGGGGCGAAATCTCGCGCGCTTGGGCTGCACAGGCCGCCGAAAGACTGCTCCCCGGTGGAACGCTGCTGCTCTACACCGGCGCGGCCTACACGCGCGGACAATCACCCCTGCTCTCCGCACTGGAGGAAGTAGCCGACGCGGCGCGTGCGATGCTCATGATCGAGGAACTCGACCCCGACGTGTTCGGCGAAGAACTCGACAAGCCCGGCTACGAGGAAGTCGAGCGCATCGCAGCTATAGGTGCGGTGTTGCGCGTTCCCGGCTGACCTCTGCCGCCAGCCTTATTCGTCGCGGAACTGCCCGAAATCGGGCGCTTCTTCCTTCGTGTCGGGGGTCGCCGCGAGCACTGCCTCCGCGCGAGCGCGCATGGCGTCCTTATAGAAGCCGTGAGTGACGATGTAGGTCTGGTTGGCAAGGATACCCTCGGCCACCAGACGGCCGGCCTCTTCCGGCTCCATCCAGTTATCGCCGACGATGCGGCGCGAAAGGCGCTCCTCGCTCGCCTTGTAACCGCTCGCCACGCGCAGGTGCTCCGGGCGGTTCTGGTGCGTTTCGTGGATGCGGCTCTTAACCGGGCCGGGAAGCAGGATCGAGACGCCGATGTCCTTCTCAGCCAACTCTGCCTTCGCCGCCTCGCAGTAGTGACACACCGCTGCCTTGCTCGCGCCGTAGATCGCGAGATGCGATGGCATGACGACTTCAGCCGCGAGACTGGCCGTCGATACGATGTGGCCACCCCGACCGTGCGCGAGCATTTGCGGCAGGAATTCCACGAAGCCGTTGATCACTCCGCCCACGTTGACGCCGAAGCCGAAGTCATAGTCCGCATAGGTGGCCTCGAGGATTGGCCCTTCCAGCCCGACACCCGCATTGTTCACGAGAATGTCGATCCCGCCGAACTCGTCTTCCATCCGCTTGGCTGCCTCGCGGTATTTCTCGCGATTGGTGACATCCAGCTCGAGAGCGGAGACTGCATTGGAACGCCCACCGCCGGCGAACTCCGCGAGAGCATCCTGGATGTGGTCGGGTCTCAGGTCGGCGATCACGACCCGCGCCCCGCGCTCCACCAGCACTTTCGCGATGCCCAGGCCAATTCCGCTCGCCCCGCCCGTGACAAACGCAGTCTTTCCCTCGAAACTCGTAATCGGCATTCGGCTCTCCTCTCTCAGCCGAGCCATAGGACAAACTGGCCAGACACCTCCAGCACTCTGTGTGAGGCAGGACTCTACGGGGACATGACGGGACGCCCCGATAACCCCATTTTAAGCATAAGCCCCTAGTCCCGCCTCTCGGAAAGGGGAGATGTGCGTGGTCAAGGAGGTCGAGAACCAAGTCCGCGCACGGCAGGTCGCACGGTTTCGCACCGTGCTCTGGTCAAGCCAGGGCATTGCGGCGCTTTGCCTGCTTCTCGCAATATGCTGGCCAGCGCAGACCCCGCGATGGCTGATGCCATTTGCCCTCGCCCTGATCGCCTTGCAGTTCGCGATCTCGTGGATGCTCGGGCATCGCAGCGTCCGGCAGATCGCGGACAACGAACAGCTGCTCATCGCGGCGCATGAATCCCGCGCACAGATCGAACAGCTGTTCGCGATGACCGACATGCTGCAGAGCGCCGAAAGCCACGAGGACGCCGGCGCAGTGCTGGAAGCGACGGCGCGTACCTTGCTGCCCGAGTTTCGCGGCGCGCTCTACATCTTCAACAACTCGCGCGACCGACTCGATCTCGCCTGCGACTGGCCTCGCGGCCTCGAGCCACGGCCGACCGAAGCGCTGGTGCCGGGCAATTGCTGGGCCCTGAAACGCGGCAAGCCGCACATCAACGACCCGCATGCCGGTACGCTGTGCTGCATGCACAACGACGGGCATCACTCCACCATCGAGGTGCCGATGATCGCCCGCGGCAAGGTCCACGGCCTGCTGATGCTGGCGACCGACGCGCCCGACGGAGCGAACGCGCTACAACAGAACGAGCGCATTGCGCGGGCGCTTGCGGACTCGATGTCCCTCGCGCTCGCCAACATCGCGCTGCAGGACAAGCTGCGCACGCAGTCGCTTCGTGACCCGCTCACCGGCCTCTACAATCGCCGGTACATGGAGGACGCGCTCGATCGCTATCTCAACATCGCCGAGCGTTCGAAAACGCCGACCTCGGTGATCATGATCGACCTGGATAACTTCAAGAAGATCAACGACGCCCATGGCCACGGCAAGGGCGACACGATCCTGTGCGACGTCGCCGCCCAACTGGTCAGCGCGCTGCGGCCTTCGGACGTCGTCAGCCGTTATGGTGGGGAGGAACTGCTCGTTATCCTGCCCGGCTGCGGGCTCGACGATGCAATGCTTAAGGCGGAAATGCTGCGGGCCCGCATCGAGAGCCTCAGCGAAACGCACAACCTGCCGATCAGCGCCTCGTTCGGTGTTGCCAGCGTTCCGGAGACTTCGGCTACACGCGGCGATCTCATACCGATGGCCGACAACGCGCTCTATTCGGCGAAGCAGGCCGGCAAGAACTGCGTGCGAAGCGCGGTGCGCCGCGATGCCGAAACGCTGCTCGGACCTCGGCTGGCCGCCGGCTGACGCACTTCTTCAGAGCACAAAAGGAAAAGGCCGCGAGGTTTCCCCCGCGGCCTTCCTGATTGCGCTAATGCGAAACCTCAATCTTCCTTGAGGAATGCCGGCAGGTGGCCGGGATCACCGGCGCTGTCGTCGTCGCGCGGGCGATCTTCGCGATCGCGACGCGGACGGTCGCCACGGTCACGGCGCGGGCCGCGATCGCCACCGCGGTCACCTTTCGGGCCACGGCGATCGCCGCGATCGCCACGATCACCACGGGGTTCGCGCGGTTCACGGGGCGGACGGGTGTCCTCCAGTTCCGCACCGGTTTCCTGGTCGACGACGCGCATCGACAGGCGGACCTTGCCGCGGTTGTCGATCTCGAGGACCTTGACCTTCACTTCCTGGCCTTCGGAGACGACATCGGTCGGCTTCTCGACCCGCTCGTTCTTCATCTCCGACACGTGGACGAGACCGTCCTTGCCGCCCATGAAGTTCACGAACGCGCCGAAGTCGACGATGTTCACGACCTTACCGTTGTAGATCTTGCCGACTTCCGGCTCCTCGACGATGCCGAGGATCCACTTCTTCGCCGCTTCGATCTGCGACAGGTCGGACGAGCTGATCTTGATCACGCCCTCATCGTCGATGTCCACCTTGGCGCCGGTTTCAGCGACGATCTCGCGGATCACCTTGCCGCCGGTGCCGATGACGTCACGGATCTTCGACTTGTCGATCTGGATCGTCTCGATGCGCGGCGCGTGGGCCGACAGTTCGGTGCGCGAGCTGCCGAGGGCCTTCGTCATTTCACCAAGGATGTGTGCACGGCCTTCCTTGGCCTGCGCGAGCGCAGCCTGGAAGATCTCGCGCGTGATGCCCGCAACCTTGATGTCCATCTGCATCGTGGTGATGCCTTCGGACGTGCCCGCGACCTTGAAATCCATGTC
>Ga0182738_1007610_pt1 | contig 10958 bp, 8 predicted proteins | sample eDN5th30CBELigMG_FD_128876 | JGI IMG/M metagenome (GOLD analysis project Ga0182738, IMG submission 128876) | Enriched Miracle-Growth compost microbial communities from Emeryville, California, USA - eDNA 5th pass 30_C BE-Lig MG (version 2)... ... | reverse complement strand
TGAGGGTTATCGTTTTCAAAAGAGGAAACATGTGAAAAAGCGAGAAAAACAAAGAAAACATTAATTTACTGAGGGAGGTCTTCTGGGTCCTCCATCAACCACGAAAAGGTCAACTTTACCCTAATAAGGTCTCCTCGGTCCGGTCGCTAAATCAAGCGGACTGTAGAGCCTCTATTTCTCATTAAATTCCTATATTCAAGGGGGAACCGGACCCAAAAGACCCTATTTTGCTGTTAATTATCAAAAATTCAAGGATTTAAAGCAAATAAGGTCTTCTGGGTCCTCCATCCCCCACGAAGAGGTCAACTTTACCGTAATAAGGTCTCCTCGGTCCGCTAAAAAAATTAAGCTGATTGTAGAACCCCTACTTCTTACCATCTGTTCAAATCCCTGGGGTACTCCGAACCCCAAAGCCGTTATTGCGCTGTTCAGCATCAATTATTCAAGGGTATAAAGCAAACTTTAGGACAAAAAAAAACCAGGTGAGAAATCTCACCCAGCTGATATCACAAAAGGAAGCTCTCCAAAAACAATTGGAGGGTTAAGTGGAGGTTGCCCGGATCTTTCAAGTATACTTCTTCCTTGTGCTGAAAGCATAAACTGAATAAATTCGTAGGCACCGACAGGATTTTCAACTGTTCCCGGGACGGTTAAAACATTCCGAATTTGATCGCTAAGATTGACCGATGGGGGGAAGGTTAGAATCCGCACATCCTTCTCCACCGTTAGGGCTGCTGAACGGTATACTACAGCGGCATCTACCTGGCCGTTAGTTACCGCTTGCAGGCAATCCGGGATTGTCGCAGCCTCAATATGTGTATGATCGATTAAGTATTGCGCAGCGCTCGGATCATCATTTTCCCATTTTGCTGCGAGTTCCAGAAATCGAATCGTCCTAGCACTGGCAAGGTCCTTTCCACCTGTTACCCGAGCAAACCGAACCTCCGGGTGAATAAGATCCGTTACTCCGTGAATGGTTAGCCCACTATCTTTCCGTGAAATCACTACCATTTCATTCGCGGAAAAACTGACATGCCAACTGATTGCTTCTTTCTCCCGGTCAGGGGTTTTTCTTCCTAATAAGCTTTCCATAACTTTTGGGTCCGATGCTGCGAAAACATCACAACGCTTCCCTGCCAAAATCTGTTCAGCCAATTCTTTCGAGCGGCCTGCATGGAGAATGATTTCCACATTTGAATGATTTTGTTGAAAAGCATCCTTCAAATCATGCATTGGCCCAGTCAGTGAATCAGCGTGGAAAATATATATTTCTTGCACCTATCCATACCCTCCCTTAAATAATCGAAGGCAACCACGTACTGATAACGGGAATATATGTAACGATAGCCAGAATCACGAGCATGACTGCAATAAAGACTTTTAAGTATTTAAAAGTTTTCACCAAGGGTACGTTACCTACCGCACATGTGGTTAATAGAACGGAAGCGACCGGTGGTGTCTGCTGTCCGATTCCAAGGTTGATGGTCACAATGATCCCGAAATGGATGGGGTCAATTCCTAATTCATGGACCAGCGGCATTAGGATCGGCACGAGCATAATAATGGCCGCAGCAGAATGCATAATCATTCCCACAATAAGGAAAAAGACATTGAGGATTGCCAGTACTGCAATCGGGTTATTTGTTAGGGCCATAACTGAACTTGCCAAGCCCTGGGGAATTCTCTCACTTGTTAGGAACCATCCTACTAAAGCGGATGTAGCAATAATAATCATCACGACTGCGGTCTGATTGGCAGCGCCGAGTAGCATCTTAGGCAGCATACTCCATTTCAATTCACGGTAGACAACAGAACCGATGATAAAGGCAGCGACAGCTGCAATCGCAGCAGCTTCGGTGGGGGTAAAAATTCCTCCAAGAATCCCTCCTAGTATAATTACAGGAATCATTAAAGCCCAAAAGGCCTCTTTAAAGGTTTTTCCTACATTCACTACTGAAAAACTATTTTCTGCTTCAAAACCATATTTTCTAGCATAGAAATAATTGACTAACATTAAACTAATCGCCACAATAATTCCAGGAATGATCCCAGCAATAAACAGTTTTGCTACACTAACCCCAGCCATAACCCCGTAAAGGATCATTGGGATGCTTGGCGGGAGAATAATTGCCATCGTTGCGGCAACAGAAACTAAAGCGGCAGCAAAGCCATCGGGGTACCCCTTTTTCTTCATTTCGGGAATTAACACACTACCCAATGCTGCGGCTCCGGCAACAGCCGATCCCGAGATTTCAGCAAAAAACATAGACGTAACAACCACCACTTGGGCTAATCCGCCACGGATAAAGCCGACTAAACTTCCCGCAAAAGCAACCAGACGTCTCGAAAGATTACAAGCATCCATTAACTCTCCTACGAGCATAAACAGAGGGATAGCTAACAATGGAAAACTATTAGAACCGTCGAACAAACTGATCGGTACAATATCCAATGGTGCAGTCCCTAACATCAAAAGTAATGATAGACCAATAATACCTAAGGCAAAACCAATCGGCATGCCAAACATTACCAGGCCAATTAAACCTCCGACTAAGATGACACCTATCATTTTTTATCACCTCTCCCTTTACATTGCTTTGTCGATTTCAGGTGTTTTGGTTGAGGAAGATTTATCTTCTCGGTAATTGTTTATCAACTCCATTAGGAATCCGATAACCATAAGTGCACCACTTATCGGTAATACGAGGAAGATTATCCCTTTAGTTAGTGGCAAAGAAAGTGTCTCATCCCCCATGGAATTAAACGCCAATCTTCCCCCATAGACCATAATGACAGACACGAAAAAGAGCATGGATAAGGAGAATATCGTTTCGATCGTCAGTTTAATTGGTCTCGGCAATATATCAATTAAGGACTCAAAGCGAATATGTGTTTTTTGAAAAATGGCATAAGCGGAGCCGATAAAGGTAATCCATACCAAGCAATAGCCGGAAAGTTCTCCGGTCCATGTAGCCGCCTCATTCAACACGTATCTTGTAAACACTCCCCATGTAACAGACACGGTAACAATAGCCATTAAGATAATTAACGTTCCTTTCAGACCGCTCATCATTAATCCATATAACCTCTGCATTCTCATTCTCCTTTCTTTAATTAGCAATTAAATTGTTTAAATGAATTGAAAGGGAATCCCCCTATTCCTTGGAATAGGGGACAGAAGCCTATTCCTGAGCTGCTTTCACCACTTTATCAACAAACCCGGGATCAATGGATTTTTTCAACTCATCAATAACGGGTTGCACCTTGGCCTGGAAGGATTTCACATCAGCCTCATTCACTTCCATTCCCGCATCCTTGAATTTCTTCAGCAAATCTTCGTCTGCTTGTTTCCCATAGGTACGGGAAAAATCTCCTGCTTCGATCGCCGCTTCAGAGAGAATTTTCTGTTGATCTGGCGTTAGCTTATCCCACCACATCTTACTCGCGACCAAATATCCTGGTGTATAGGTATGGTTGGTAATGGAGAGATATTTTTGGATCTCGTAGAAACGTCCTGCTTCGATTTGTCCGAGTGGGTTCTCCTGACCGTCAACAACCCCTTGCTGCAAGGCTGTAAACACTTCACTAAAGTCCATCGTTGTCGGATTTGCCCCGAATACCTTAAATGCTGCTACACGCAGCTTACTTTCCGGTACACGAAGCTTGATTCCTTCAAGATCTTCCGGTTTATTAATCGGATGTTTACTGTTGGTGATTTGTCTGAAACCGTTTTCCCAAAAACCTAAGCCAACAAGTCCGTGTTTTTCAAAAAGCGGAAGTAGATCGCTTTTCCAAATTTCACCGTTGGCAAAGTTTTGCACTTTCTCCCTGTTTTCAAATAAGAAAGGAATATCGAAGACTCCAAATTCAGGGCTTTTCTGAGCCATCGCTGTGGAAGGCAAGGACATTTCTATCGTTCCTGTTTTTTGTCCATCAAGAACAGATAAATCTTTTCCTAATTGCCCATCAGGAAACACCTGTACTTCAATGGTTCCATTTGATTTTTCCTTTACAATTTCAGCGTACTTCATTGCCCCTTCATAAAGCGCACCACCCTTAGCTGAGGTCGTCGCAAGCCGTAGGGTTAACGTTGCTTCCGAACCACTTCCTCCCGATCCGCCAGATGAAGCCTGCTCGCCGCCGCCAGAAGATGAAGAACCCGAAGTAGATGTGCTAGAGCCGCCTCCACCACATCCTACCAATGACGCTGCCATCGCTAATGCGACAATTCCAGAAAATACACGAATTCTTTTTGCCATAATTCTTTCCTCCTTATGTAATTTTTTTAAAGACCCCCTAATGAAAGGACAAAATACAAGTTCCACAAACCAATGATAGATAATTTCACCTAAAATTAATATTCTGATAAAATTTGGCAGTAAACTGTTTCCCTCCTCTCATCATTGATTTAATAAGCAAATGTCATGCCAAAAAGGATGTTTTTGTTGCCAAAAACATCAAAAAAAGGAGGAAAGGCGCAGAAACAGTGACATGCTTGGTTCAAAAGTTCCCAAGATTATCTACCATCCTGCTTTTAAAGGGGACTAGCCCCTATTCCCTTCCTCTTATTTGTTTCGATTTTAAACACTCGTTTTAGCAACTGTTTCAAGGTGTTTCAAATCTAAACACTTTGCATTTGCAATTTTTCCTGATTTTCCGCTGTTTGGCTTTGGTTATTTCTTTCCATGGCCTCTACCATGTAATCTACGATATGGACAGCTTCAACAGATCCCTTCATTCCTGCCCTTTCAATTCCCATTTTCATTTGCAGCAGGCAACCTGGATTTGCCGTAACAATAACATTGGCTCGAGTTTTAGCGACATTTCCCATTTTCTTGTCCAAAATATCATTTGCCATTTGTTCCTGAAGCAGGTTATAAATGCCAGCAGAACCACAGCAATAACCAGCCTCTGGAAGTTCAACATATTGCGCATCAGCTACAGAGCGTAAGAGTTTCTTTGGTGCGTCCTTTACTCCCATTACGTACTGCAAGTGACAAGAAGGCTGATAGGTAATTCTTTCTCCTTGACCCGCTGCCTGAGGAACCGTACCTTTCTGTACAGCTACTTCACTTACATCCTTTACCTTCTGACAAAATTTGCGGGCACGTGGCAACCATTCAGGATCATCCCGGAACAGTTCTTCGTATTCCCGGAGCATTGCTCCACATCCCCCAGCATTACTTACGATATAATCCACATTTGCCTGTTCAAAAACCTTTATATTCTTTTTCGCCAATTGGACAGCTGTTTGTTTCTCCCCGTTATGGGTATGAAGGGCCCCGCAGCAGACTTGCTGTCCCGGTGTAACCACATCAAAACCACTTTTCGCAAGGAAACGAATCGTATTTTCATTCGTTGATCGAAACATCATATCCATGATACATCCCTGAAAAAGAGCAGCTCTTGGCGCGGAATGTGAAGGACCGTTCTGGTCTTTTCGCTCACTTGGAGTAAGAGGTGGATGAGGACTCCTTCTAGAAGGTGGTAAAATCTCCGGCATCGCCCGTTCCATCTGTTGAAGAGATTCTGGAAATAGTTTCATAACCCCCAATTTACGAACAACGTTCTGCAATCCGCTCTTCTGATAGATCCAAAGCAAGTGGCCCAATTTTTGGAGACGTCTAGGAAAAGGCAGCAGCTTGCGAAAAATCCATTTGCCTACGGTCCCAGTCACCCCTTTTTGCGGGCTAACCTCGCTGATCTTTTCTTTCGCCATCATCACGATATCTGGTACAGCAACATCTACAGGACAGGCGTCTACACAGGCTGAACATAATAGACAGCGATCTAGTTGTTCTTTAATTTCATCATTAACTGGAATGACACCTTCTATTAAGTTTCGAGCCATAAGAACTCTTCCTCGTGGCCCATCAGCTTCCCTGCCTGTGATTGATAGCGTCGGGCAAGCTTCCCTGCAAGCGCCGCAACGAACACAGGAATACATGGATTCAACAGTTGTTAACTGTTTCATTTGACCCCCTCCTTTGCTTGTTGTCTGATCAGCGCCTAGACTGGCAGCGCCATTTTACCCGGGTTCAAAATATTATTCGGATCCAATGTCCTCTTGATTGCCTTCATGACCTCCAAGGCTGTACCATGTTCAATTTCCATATACTGTGCGCGCACAATCCCCACTCCGTGCTCAGCCGTCGTGGTTCCTTCCATCTCTATAGCAAGTCTATGGATATCCTCTATCATCTTCTTGGCATTTTCGATTTCTTCTTTGTCCCGTCTATTAATGACCGGTGAGGTATGAAGATTTCCATCCCCGATGTGACCATAGATGGCACAAACAATGTTGTAGGAACGAGCAATTTCATGTATCTTCCGAAGTGTTTCGGGAAGCCTCGAAAGCGGTACACAAATATCCTCACCGCCATATACACGGAATCCTCCTGGCTTCAACCTGCCTGTGGCTGCTCCAACAATTTGTCTGGCCTGCCAGAGTTGCTGACACTCTTCTGGTTCATCGCTAAACTTCACGTAATCTGTAAATTGACGAATCACCTCAGTAATTCTCTTCACCTGGGAGGCAACTTCCTCCTTACTGCCATCTGCTTCAATGACTAACAGGGCCTCGTTTTCTGGAAGTGCCAATTGGGGACGCATAAGGTTGGCTGCTTTGGTGCATTGCTGATCCATAATTTCTAACGCAGATGGCAAGATTCCCGAACGGAAAAGCGCGTTAACGGCTTCCCCTGCCTGCTCCAACTTGCTAAAAGAACAAAGGACAATTCCTCTTCCTGGGGGCAGTGGCAAGACTTTTAAGCGGAGCTTGGTGATAATCCCCAGCGTACCTTCCGATCCAACCATAAGATGTGCTAGGTCATAGCCTGAAACTGATTTGAGAGCTTTCGATTTTGACCCGCCAGTAATGATTACATCTCCCGTTGGAAGAACAACCTCCAAGCCTAAGACATAAAATCGGGTGTTTCCGTATTTGACAGCCCGCAGCCCACTGGAATTGTTTGCCACCATTCCTCCGATTGTGCACATTTTCGCACTGCCAGGATCTGGTGGAAAGAAAAGTCCATATTCTTTCAATGCATTATTCAGATTTGCCTGTACAACCCCTGGTTCGATAACAACCTGCATATTTTTATGGTCAATCTCCAAAATCCGGTTCATTCTTGATAAATCCATCACAATTCCACCCATGACCGGAACAGGTCCACCTGTTTGAGCTGTACCAGCCCCTCTTGGGTAAAGGGGGACCTTGTATTCATTAGCTAATTTCACACAAGCGCTGATTTCTTCCGTAGATTGCGGAATAACCACGATTTCCGGTTCCTTTGGTTCCAATTGTGTTGCAAAGGACGCATCATAAGAATACGTCATAAGGTCTGTTTGATTTGTTAGCACTCGTTCCTTTCCGAACAACTGCTCCAAGCGAACAATGATCCTACCATCCATTTATGTTATCCCTACCTTCTATTTAATTTCCGCCATAAGGTAGTACGGCCAATTCCAAGAATTTTGGCTGCCTCGGTTTGATTCCCTCCAACCTGCTCTAACACTTGCAGAATATGATTAATCTCATAATCTTCCAGTTTACATGTGTCTTGTACTTGTGGGCGATAGGATGCTTCAATTGAGCGAAAAGCACGCCCACCCGCCTCAATCACTGTCTTCTGATCAATCCATCCATCAGCAGAAAGAATCGCTGCCCTTTCTACTACATTGCGCAGTTGGCGAATATTACCCGGCCAATGATATTCCTGCATAATCTGCATGGCTTCCTTTTTAAAACCAGAAATTTTTTTGTGAATCTGATCTTCAAGTTCCTCTAAAAACAGCTCACATAACGATGGAATGTCTTCCTTTCTTTCTCGTAAAGCCGGAACATGAATATGGAGAATATTAATACGATAAAAGAGGTCTGCTCGGAAACTTCCCTCCTCCACCATTTCCTCTAAATCCCGATTAGAAGCAGCTACTACTCGGATGTCGATGGGAATCACTCGCTCATCCCCCAGTCGCATCACCTCTTCCTCCTGCAAAACCCGTAGCAATCGTGCCTGAAGAGAGGCAGCCAACTCTCCGATTTCATCCAGAAAGATCGTCCCGCCATGGGCTAATTCAAACAGCCCTGTTTTCCCGCCTTTTTTGGCTCCTGTAAAAGCTCCTTCCACATAACCAAACAATTCACTCTCCAGCAGGTTTTCTGGGATAGCCGCACAATTTATCGCGACAAATGGACCGTGGCTGCGGTGACTCAAGTTATGAATCATGTGGGCAAATACTTCTTTTCCAACACCGGTTTCTCCAGAAAGAAGTACTGTAGAATCCGCTCTTGCATAGTTATTGACCTTCTCCATGGCTTGCAGGAAAGAAGGGCTGGTTCCCACAATCTTGTCTAACTGATACTTCGTCACATGGCCTTGGTGGGATAGCTTTTTGCGAATTTCTTGTTCCTGCTGCTGCAGCTTTTTTAATTCCTGGAAAGTATTCACCACTCCCATCACCTTTTCTCCGTAAAGAATCGGGATGCGATTGGCAATCATCTTCGTTCCGTTATATTCCTGAATGGAATTCAGCTCTTCTTTCCCACTTTTAAGAACCTGGTTGATACGAGTCTGGGGCAAAATGTCATCAATTCTTCTGCCAACTATGTCAGCAGATTGAATATTTAACATCTTCTCGGCTGCAGGATTGCAAACCGTAACCTTCCCTTGTTCGTCAACAGAGATCACGCCGTCGGCAATAAAGTCGAGAATCGCCCGAATCTGCTTCGACCTCGCCGCTTCTTTACGGCGAACCTCCAGAAGGTTCTTTGCCTCCTTAATCGCCTGAATAATCGACTCAATCCCCGAAGACAAAACGACCGTTTTGATCGGTGTTTCCTTCAATTTTTGCACATAAACCCATTTCCCGATGAGAACATCAATCTTTCGCTCCATTAAATGCTGCACAGCAAGATCCACATCTGCCAGAGATTCAATGACGTGTTTTTCAATGGGATATTGAAAAATCTCCTCTAGAGCTTCCACCCCGTGTAAAACATCAGGGATATCCGCTATCCCAACTTTTTTGCCTAACTGTCTAGCTTCCATAAAGGCACGAAGAAGATCATACCCTGTTATCGGAATCTCAACGAGAGGGATATTTACGCCAGATTGCGCTATTTTCCAGGCAGAAGTTCCTCGGCTGATCAATACTTCCACACCACTGGCTTCTGCCCGTTTCGCATGCTTCACCGCTTCATCCATACTTCCTACATGGATGGGGATCTTCACCCCTAGTTTTTCACATGCCTGTTTAGCAACCTTCGCCTGGTCTTCAAAAGGAGCTATAAGTTGTATAGGGTCCATAAGCGCCTCCTGTTCCCAATTTTCATAAAATAACAATTCTATTTATTTGGTTAAATCCCTCTTCGTTGGACCCTATTTCATTTTAATTACTTTTTCTACCTGGCCCATTGGACCATGTAAAGAAATAACTGCCACTACCGCACCCACTTCATAAAGGAGACGAATCAGGGCTTTCTTATCTTCCAAATTGATATTTTCCAAGGCGCTTCCTCCCAGAATGACCCCCATTCCACTTAATCCGTCCACCCCAAACTGGTTCGTTATTTGTTCCGTCCAGTCTGTTAACGACGGCCTTTGCTTAGAGCTTAAACTTAACTCAATAAAAATCATTTCTGGAATGTTCATCTGGAAAGAACCCAATCCAAGGAGATTGGCCATTTTTTTTGGTGTAATCAGAATAGCTGCGGCACCGTATGCCCCGTACTGACAGATCTCCCATCCACCACCTGCAATGAATAAACCCGACATTTTTTGTTGTTCCTGATCTAGTATGAATTTCAGCGGATCTTCTTGTAATGCACATGGTCGAATACCGTACCTGCGGCAAAAACTAAGTACAAAAGTGTCAGGGGAATGGAGATCCAACGCCAACCTGATCCGGTCAGGTTTAACAACCCTTTCATAGCCTTCCTTCTGGAAACCCTCCATGGCATAAAGAAAGGAGTCTTTATAACCTAGTACCCAATCGGGTTCCAGTGTAACGATTTCCCCCGGCTGAACCGACAGTTGCTTCGCTGCACGGGCAAATACCCGCTCTAAAACATTCATCCAAGGTCACCTGGATTAACAATTTGGATTTTCCATCCAATGGGCCTGAGCAGCTGCTACACTTTTCCCTAATTCAACTTCATACCCGACCTTCTTCAGTCCCAATTCTAAAGCCGCAAACATTTTCAAAAGATCAGCCGCATCGGTATATCCCATATGGCCCAAACGGAGCAATTTACCTTTTAACTTTCCGAGTCCCCCACCTACTGCTACATGGAATTCCTCTCTCATCATCTTGCGGAATTGGTCCGCATCTGTTATATCGAAGACAACCGAAGTAAGGGTTGGACTGGCCGCTGAATCCTCCACCAGCAACGGCAAACCAAGCGCACGCACTCCCGCTCTTGTCATATCCCGCAGAGCTGCATGGCGCTTATAAGATGCCTCCATCCCACCTGCTCTTTCGATCATTCGGCAGGATTCCAGCAATCCATTCACGAGGGCAATATTGGGTGTATATGGCGTATGCCCCTTATGAAGCAGTTCCCTGTATTTCTTTAGATCAAAATAGAAGGAAGGACACTTATGCTCTTGGATCACTCCCCAAGCCTTTTCACTTACCGTTACAAGAGCATTTCCTGGAGGTAGCATTAATGCTTTTTGTCCTCCTGTTGCAACAATATCAATACCCCAATCATCCATATACAGAGGGGTTCCAGCGAGTGAACTGACAGCGTCAACAACAAAAATTGCGTCATAACCCTTGATAATTCCAGCTAAAGCCTGAATATTATTGATCGCACCGGTTGATGTCTCGCAATGAGTAGCGAACACTGCCTTAATTTCGGGATGTTGATCCAGTGCCTGCTTAACGGCATCGGGATCGACAATATCACCCCATGGTGCGTCCACACGAATGACATTAATCCCCAGATG
>Ga0182738_1007607_pt1 | contig 10960 bp, 4 predicted proteins | sample eDN5th30CBELigMG_FD_128876 | JGI IMG/M metagenome (GOLD analysis project Ga0182738, IMG submission 128876) | Enriched Miracle-Growth compost microbial communities from Emeryville, California, USA - eDNA 5th pass 30_C BE-Lig MG (version 2)... ... | reverse complement strand
GAAAATAGAAGAGAAATGAGGAAAATTTTCAATTCAAACAGTTCAATTTCTTATCAGCAGTCTGATCTGAGGGTCTGGATCTGTGTAAACTGTGATATTTCCTCTTAAAATTTTCGGTTTCATAAGAATTAATTTTAAGCGCGGCTCAACAGACTTTAATATTGATAATTCTGTGTATCAGATTTTAGTGTTATTTCTATAAATTTATCTCTTTTATTCTAGAACAATTTTCACAGGTTAATATTCGAGCTCACAGGAACCGCTTTTGATTAGATAGAAAGGCAGGGCTTGAGCTCCTCGATGGATTGTTTTTCTAGAATCAAACATTTGCTGTTTTTACTCTATATTAATAATTAATTAGGCTTAACGCTGGAGGCAGGCGATTTAGGAAGAGTGTGGCCTCTAGGCGTGGAGATTCGGCCAGATAGGTGTAGGAGAAGGGGAATCGGGAAGCTGGCCAATCCTGATGATGTGAAAATGGGCAAAATATGATTTAAGGAAAAAGAATCATCGGACCCCAATTCTGTTAATTCTGATTTGTCTAATATTTTAGGATGGATTTAATCCAAGAGAAGTAATAATCACCCTAAATAAAATATTAAAAAATTTAAATGTCACAAATTGCTTTGAATCAACCTTCCTTCCTCTTTGGAATCGACAACGACTTCCTCATTGACGATGACACCATCTCTCAAAGGGACATTTTCGCTTGGGACGAAGATAACGAAGAGGTACCTAAGCGTTAGTTTTACGATGTTAACCCTTTTTAGCACACCGATTTTGACGACGACCAGAGCACAGATTCATCCAACAGTCAGCCCCCAATGAAGGCCACTGACACCCCTGAGATGTCTTATCAAGAACCTTACCAAGGTAATCCCTTTCTTGATGATTTTATCTCACTTTGACAGCTCCCATCCCAGTTTACAATATGTATACTAATGTTAATGTTCCATTCAACAACATGTTCCCAAGAGCCAACCACTACCTCACTCAAGAGACCATTTTGGAACAGTTTCCTCATTTGAAAAATGTGAACGACCCATTATTTTCGATAAACTCAATTCCTGAAAATGCTCAATTCTATGTCATGAGAAGCAGCAATGATGATAATATCCACAAGGTACGGAATTGAAGGTGTGAATTATGTTAACCGTATTTTTGTAGGCTATAAAATATCATATGTGGAGTACTACTGCTAGTGGAAAGACCATTCTTAGCCAAGCTTGGAATGATTTCAAGAAGAAGGGAATGGCTCCCGAAATATACTTGATATTCAGGTAAATAATGAAAGTTTAATGAAAAAGATGGCTAACAGGAAATAGTGTTGTCAATACCAATCATGTTTTGGGAGTTGCCAAGATGGTATCAGATGTAAATGTGAATGAAACATTTATGTACTGGTGGGAACCAATGAAATGGTTCGGAAGCTTGCAAATAAAGTGGCTTTTCATCAAAGACGTGCACTCTTCTCACTTTGAACACATTAAAGAGTAAGCTTTTTTTTTAATTTCTGAGTATTGAATTTTATAATAAACATATTTTTTTGTGTCTCGAATTTTCCTAATTGATTTTTTAGAGATGGATTTGGTTCTTCCTCCTTTATCAACTTGAAAGACACCACAAAGCTCAGTAAAGAGAACGGAAGAGAAGTGCTCAAAATCTTTAAAGAGTACTCATTAACCACCAATATATTTGAGTCCTTTGCTTACATGGATCAAAGAGAAGACTATATCCGCTCTCAAAGAAACAATAATTTATATTTCCTCAAATACTTCCAAGAATGCTGCATTGCCTACCAAAAAGACCCTGAAAATTACTCACCCCAAAAGAAAGCCCCTCAAGCCAAGAAGAAGGGCAACAACAATAAATTTAGCCCCAAAAATGCCACCACCACTGGTGCTAATGTTACAATCAATTTCAATAAGAAGCAAGAAAGTACCCCACAAAAGAAAACTTACTATAAATCAAATAACAACAGCAATAACAGCAGCAAGCAAAAACTTTCTCCCACTCCTTCCCAAAATAATAAATCCAACAATGCAAATAACAGCTTCAAACCCAAAGAAACAAGTTTTCCTTTGAGTTTGGCTGAACAATTCGGAATTAAAACTCTTCACAAGAAGAACAAAAGCTCCAAATCCGGAAAGAAATCAAGCAAAGACAGCTCTTTCTAATTTATTATGAATTAAAAAACAACATGACTTTCTCCCAATAAATGAAGCATGAAAACAAAGAGACCTCACAGTTAGGGCAATTCATAAAGTTTTTCATAAGAAAAATTATAAAATAAAAATAAATCATACATATATAGACACATGTAAATTTTTGTTATGAACCTGGTGTGTAGTCTATTTCTGTACATATTTTCACGCATTTGTTTATTGTGATGTTCTTGTATGGTATTGTTATAAGTAAAATTACTGATAAAAGGAATTTGAGTTTCAGTAGAGGAAGCCTTAAAAGTCTATGTAACCCTCTCAATATAATAAATTTTCCATGTTGATTATTAATTCCTCGAATTCAACTATATCAAGCCATCTCGAAGCTCGAATTCTCTTATAATTTAAATATCCTCCCTGGGAAATCATTGTTTTGAAATCACATATTATTGTTAACGCATAAGAGGTATTGAATAACATCTCGAAGATACAAAAAAAATCTATGACATGACTTAAATATGACTTTTATGATTTTGTAATATTGATGAAGATTTTGCTTTTTCAGAATTTTCATGAGAAAAAGCATTTTGATGCTCAAAGCTATTAGCTCCAAAAGGACTGACCCCAAATGTTAGGCTTTCCATGTCCACTAAAAAATCTCCTCTTCCTTTAATGGTGCTTTCGTTTTGGAATCCAGGAAGGTCATTGTGTCTTTTTAATAAAAGTGATCGTTGCTGAGGAGACTTTTCTTTCTTTTCATTTGAAGGAGGAGCAGACTGCATTTTCTCTTTGAGAATGTTGCTCATGTCTTTGATCATGCTAATCAGCTCTTTAGTATCTTGATTTTTTGAGCTCATTAAACTCGAATTTTCGTTATGCTTTCCATCAGAACTGGTGATAGCAGAACAATCTTCTTTGTATTTAAATTTGCAAGTAGGAGGAGATTGTTCCGAAGCCTGTAATAAAGGAGCTTTAAGGCCTGATGAATCTATTGAAGGGTGGTTGACACCATACCCATAATTTTGTGGGAATAGGTAAAAGGGATTTTTGAGGCCTGTTAGATTTTGTCTCCAGATTTGATAGAAGCTTGGGAATTTTTTGGCATAGGCAAACATTGGCAAGATTTCAGGACAATCTTGTAAGATTTCAATGTAATCGAAATATTGCAGTGTTTTGTGATATTTTTCTTTGACATAATCTAATGGAATGCTCCTTGAAAGCAAAGGATTTGAGAAGTGGTAATCCGCATGGAAAAACTCGGCAGCTTGTTGGTAGAAAAGATGAGAAGACCAGGATAGTTCTTTCCTTTTCAGAGGGAAATATTCCCTACTCAGTCTTTTATTTGGCAAAAAGAAATAGATGGTTGTGAGAACAACTGCCACGAGACTTGAAACTATCAAAATCTTTGTGTCTTGATGAGAGGAAGGCTGGTTAGTTTCGAGAAACAAGATAAAAGCTAGGATTGAAACTGAGAGGATCACAAGAGCAAAATCGAGAGTTTCAAAAACAGCTTCTGATAATTCAGATCTCATATATGATGGTATGAGACTTCTTTTTAAAAGGTTAAATTTGTCAATCCAGTAGCTGAGCACTAAAGCGATAGATCCTACAAGAATTATCAATGGACAAAATGGAAAGCCAATCATGGAGAAGAATAAGATTCTGAGGATATTTGGATAGAGAATTGCAACATCAAGTTCTGGATCTTCAAATTTTTGATTGGCTTGATCTTGAGTCAAAGTGCACTTTAAGCCTTGAAGTCTGATCCAGAGTCTTGAGAGAACTCGAGAGAAGTGCTTGAGATTTAACAATTGGGAAAGTAAAGGTAACCCAAAGCAAGTGATACCAATTATCAAAATTATGGAGGAGATATTTGGAATGGTTGGGAATTGTTTATAAATTACGATTTGAAGCAAGCAAAGAGGAAGGATCATATTTAAGAATTGTAAGCTTGAAATTTGATAAATTAAACTGATTTGTTTTTCAGTGACAGTTTGGTAATTCCGTTGTTGTGCCATCCAAAAAGCTGAAGCACTCAATAATTCATTTGTCAAAAAAATTATTATTCCTGGGATCCAATTTGAATAAGGGAGTTGAATCTCTTTGGTGTAATAGATACCAAAAGCTGTGACGGCAAATAACATAAGGCAAATGAAAACATGCACGAAATGAACCCAAAAGCTGGTGCCTATTTCAGCAAGGTTTTCCCAGATTATTTCGTTAGGTTCAGGTGCTTTTTCAATTTTAATGAATTTTTCATTGAAAAAATATTCATTAAGCTCACTCGAAAATGGCCTAAAGATTGAAAGGAGAAATCTTTGGGTTAGAGAAAGTTCAAATCTCCTTCTAACTACCTTTGCTTCTTTGCGGGTGTCAAAGGTGATGAAACAAGCATCATTCTTTCTGATGATTTGAAATTTCGACAGAAACACTTTTCTCCTTTTGAAGAATTGATTGATTGTTTGGATTTTCTGATCGACCATCAATGTTGTTTTCTTGCTCTCTTGTTTTTGTTTTAATAAAATCGTCAGCTCTCTGGCTTCATCAATATATTGTTTAACATCATATGTCTTGACAACTCTTTTCACATTCAGTGAATAATCTTGGAGAATACACTCGCTGAAAAATGTTTTGATTTCTTGCTCCGAAAAAGCTGTTCCTAGTCCAGAACTCATAATTGTATAGTTTGATGAACTAGTGTGGCCTTTTTTGCAAGCAAATTTGATCTGCCTTTGATCTCTTCGAAATTTGTACAACAAAAAGAACGACATGAATATTGTTGTGAGAGATCCCAGAATTAGTATAAACATCTGCAGTCGATTTTGCATGATATTTGTCAAGAATGAAGATAAGTCAGAAAAAGACCCTTCAGAGAACTGCCTTGTCCAAATAGCTCCAGTAATTAGGCATAAAAAAGCCGCAATATAGCAAATTTGCTTTATCAGTAAAAAATACATTGGAAATACTGGGCCAAGATGGTGTAATTCTTCTGTATTGCAAAATAAAGGCAATCGTTCTGAACTAAAAGGAACTCCTGTTGATTCACAAATTTCTACTGATCCTGCAATGATTTTAAGAGGAGAGACTCTGTGTGCAGTTCCGTGTCTGATGGCTAAATTAAGATCAGGAGGAGACTTTTCTGGTTGGTAATTTGGAGCTGGTGATGGATAAAAATTATCTCGAACATCTTCAGGAATGGCGCTCAGATGGCTTTTCTGTTCTTGGTGAAATGAATTATAAGTTTGGCCTCCTCTGAAAGAGGTGAATTCCAAGGAAGAATTGACTTTGGAGGTGTTGTTGGGTTTTGATGCAGGAATGGTGTGATAACTTCTTGCAGCTTTACTGTTTCCGGATTGACCTGAGGAGTTGACAAAATGTGTTGACATTTTTTAAAGAAATGAATATTCTTCTTTAATATCTTTTCCTTTAGAGGAAAAGTGCAATATCTTTTTAATTAGATGTTTGGCCAATTTTTATTCATGAAATTCATGACCAGATATTGAGTAATTTCTGAGACAGAATATATGTGAGAAATAAATCAAACTCTTTCAATATAAAATATGAATTATTGGGATCCTTGGTTGGGTTCTTCATAAATAATATAAAAAGGCTGAATTCAACGAATTTTGAATTTCATACTACTCGTAACTCTAGTCTTCCATACTGAAGGTAGTAAACATAAAAGCTTTTTGAAAGATATTACTTTTTATCAAATTATAAAAATCAAATTTTCTTGAAACCCACGGAAACACAAGCCATCTTTCTGGAAAACATTTGAGTTTTACGATAATATTTTGGAGATTAAATTTAATAAATTTATATCAGATGTTGAATACTCAAGCATCACGTTTTAGAACCAAGGCTCAATCTTTCCTATTGACTTCAGCAGCAACAGTCAAAAGGTCTCTTCAGAAATTTACATAAAAACCTTCTCATGAAAATAGGTACCAAATTGGGATCTTGAAAAGTTCAGCATGTTTCAATCAAATGTATTTCTATTCATCCACAAAACAAAGGACTAACCAACATCTTGACTTTGAAGTGTCTGGTCTAGTTCAAGGTTTGTTTTATAGAACAAGGGAATAAGAGAGTTATTGGACAAATAGGAGTATATTTCCGACAATATACTAAAGATCAAGCTGATAAATTAGGTACCAAAACACTTTTGCTTCCTATTGAAATTGGCCAGGATTGGTTGGCTGGGTGCAAAATACTGACAAGGGCACAGTGATCGGGACATTGCAAGGTCCGTCAGAAAAGATAAGTGAAATGTATTCTAATTGGTCAGTGTTGCCTTTTTGACTGTTTTAGGAGAAAATGGCTTGAAAAAACGGGCTCTCCAGATTCAAGGTTTTTTCCCTTTTTTGGATATTGATTAGTAATCCTTTAGAATTGATGGATGTGTGTTCCAAAATGACAAGACAATTAAAGAACTAGAATACAAAGAATTCAAGGTTAAAAGATAAGAGAGTAGTAGCTTATTGTTCAAGATCTCTAGAATTTACCTCATGAATGCTGAATGCAGAAATAGAGTGGTCTTTTATCGGTTTATATTGAAAGTATGAACATACCTTATTTGATTGGAAAAAAAAAATCACATCAAATCTTGATTTAAAATGAAGAAATAATTTTTTTTTGATGCCAGAATGATCTTAGTTTTTCAGTTATCTAATTTATAAATTGAGTTTTTCCTGCTTGACTGATCCTTTTTCTCTTTGTTACCTATCAATAGGCTACTTTATTGTCCAAAGCTTTTTTTTTGGGGTCAGATGAGATCTGGGAAATTGAGGGAATTTTTAAAATTGCCTAAAGTTTGTTTTTCTTCTTTTGAAAATTGAGCCATTTCATTTTGTGGGGAAAAAAATCAATGTCAAAGGGAAAGAAAAATATGTAACTTTGATCCAACGATATTTTTTTAATTTATAGCCGCGACGAACAGTTAATCATCACATAAAACTTGTCTATTCTCGATTCAGATGAGAAAAGCAGAAACATGGAGACAGAAGAAGAATTTTATGAATCATGGGTATTCAAAGTGTATCAAATTAAGATTACATCAAGAGTTCAAGGTTTTCCTAATGAGCAAAGTTGAGATAAAAATTCAAGTTTGCCATCTATGCTACTCATAAAGAGGATCAAAATTGACATTCTGAGGGGAAGAAAGTAGATTGTCATGATCTGAGAGAAAATGGACTTTCTAGACAGATATCTGAAGGAGGTTTTTTGAGGCATCATCATAAAAGCTATTTTAGTTTTAACGTTTGCAGGGTCTAAAAAAATATTTTTGTGAGCTTGATTAAATTTTAGCAATTAGGTTTTTTCTTGGTCTCTCTTTTAATTTATTCTTTTTATTCACTTTGGAAAGATAAAATTCCGCTTCCCTTGGCTGAGGGGTTGATATGGAACCTCCTACCGATTTAGAAAGCTTCTAAAAAATCAGTTAAAAAAGAGGAGAAATGAGAAAATCCTCGAAACGAATCATTAAAAGACGACGTTAGGAATTCTGAAATAGCTTTTGATTATTTTTCAAAGTTTGTGTCATCAAAACTTGCTATGTAGTTTGGAAATCAAACTATAATTTTAGACTTTTCAAGATCATTGGTGAGAATTAAAAATCGATTTTTTGGAGAGCAGTTGGAAATAAACTTGCTAACTTCCTTTTTATTACAAATAAATAAAACAAATTTTAAACCTGGTCTTACAAATGAAGAGCTTCAATGATCTCATCAGAACTAAAGATATCCAGAGGAAATATCTTCAACACCGAAATCTCACCCAGAATCAACAACGTTTAGTACATATAAAACTTTTCAAATTTACTTATTTTCTCAATTAGTTTACCTTTTTCATTTCAACTATTCTTGCTGTGTCAAACTCAATTCCTGCTCTTGTGGCAGGCCAGTTTGTGGAGTTTGCGATTTTTATGGCTGAAATCATTCTAGTAGCCTTGATTTCTTTTTTCAAGCCCTTTGGAAAGAAATACTTGATGCCCCTTTTGACAATCTTTATCTTTGCTATCACATTTACAAGCTTTTATACTCGAACCAATTCTTATGCAAAAACACCCAGACCAATGATGTTTCTAAAAGGATATGGATTTGCAAGCTTCCATATTTCGTTATTGTGCAATCTTAGCAGCTGGACTTTGAAAACATTTTTCTTGATTTTTAGTCTTTTTGTGAGATTTATTATTCTGGGAGTGTTTGATATCAGAAGCCTAAATCCTGAAGTGATGATAGCTCATGTTTTGATTGACCTTTTTCTCGTAATGACATTCTATATTCAAGAAACAGCAGACAAATATTTGCTGAAAAGAGTTTATCGAGCTCAGCAAGAACACAAGATGCTTAGAGAGAGAGTTCGCGCAAGCTCTTGTTTTAATTTCATGGTTGTCAATCCCAAAATCAATAAAATAGTCTTTTCAACAAGAGCTGTGTTTAGCCTTTTGAAAAATATTGAACTCAACTCAGATTTGACCTTTGATCCAAGCACAATGTATTCTGCAGTCGGTGGTGATATAAATTTCATGATGTCTGTTCTTAGCTTGCTCAAAGTGACTGGCAAAAGCCAGCCTAAATCTTTGATTCAATATTTGCAACAATTGCCTCTGATAAGCTCTGAGAATGAAACTCTTTTAATTCCAGCATTTTATTACTCAAAAGGAAAACTCAAGGAAATTGATGTGTTTATCACAAAGTCAATTTGGAAGTCTGAAGAGGCAATCGCGCTTGAATTTTCTGAAAAAGTTGAAGATAATTCTTTAAAAGATAAAATGATAGCAGTTGTTTCCCATGAACTGAGGACACCATTAAATGGAATTCTAGGCCTTTTAACTCTTGCAAAAAAACTGATTCATGAGATAGATGCGATGCATTATATTGATCTCTGCCAAGATAATATCAATTTGTTGCTCAGTCTTGTCAACTCATTATTGGATATCCAGCAAGTCCAAGAGTCAAAACTCAAATTGAATATTTCGAAAATTGATATTCAGAAATGCTTCAGCAATATTGCGGCACTTTTTAGTTTCCAATGCCAACAAAGGAATATCTTTTTGAAAGTTGAAGTATCTCGAGAGATCTTGCAAAGTAGTATTTATAGCGATGAAGAGAGATTAAAACAAATCATAATCAACCTGATCGGAAATGCTTTAAAATTTACTTTTCATGGTGGAATCACGATTCATGTTGACGAAGATCTAAGAGATCAGCACTCGGTAAGAGTGTCAGTCAAGGACTCTGGAATCGGAATAAAACAAGAAGATATGGATAAACTTTTCAGAGACTATGGAAAGCTCGAAAATGGAAATGATTTCAATAAAGGAGGTGTTGGGCTTGGATTATCGATTTCAAATGGTCTGGTAAAATTGCTTTCGGAGGGTAAAAGGGATGGCTTGCAAGTTGAGAGTCAGATTGGTTGTGGTTCTGAGTTCTCATTCTGTTTTTTAAAGGACTTAAGAAGAAGAGCTGAAGAAGAACCGAAAAATGGACTTATGGAAGGATTGCAACTTCGAAATAAAAGATCATCAACTGAAGCAAATATAACAGCATTTGAACACCTTGAGAGCTCGATGGGTGTCGGCAAAAGAATAACAGCATATCATTTGACTGGCTTGAATTATATAAAAGAATCACTAAGAGGAATCGGAACTAGTACGAAGATTGTGAAGAAGCATCCTCAGACTAAAAGGTGGAATATTCTTGTTGTGGATGACAACCCTTTTAACCTTTTGATTGCCGAAAAAATAATAACAGGTTTAGAACATTGTTTGAAAACCTGCCAGAGTGGTTCAGAAGCAATTGAAGCAGTCAAAGAAAATACATTTAATCTGATTTTGATGGATTGCCAGATGCCAGCAATGGATGGATATACGGCAACTACAATCCTTCGAGACTTGATGGAAAGCAATGAAATACCCCAAATTCCAATTATTGCATTAACATCTGCATTAGGACAGGATGAAATTGATAAATGTTTTGAATGTGGGATGACAGATTTTCTGTCAAAACCTTTATCTGAAGAGAACTTAACGAGAATTATCAATAGTTTGTTACGTTAACAAGAACAAGATTTTGTAAAAATAAATAGCTGTTTCTTGTAAATTATGGTTATTCTCAAGGAGTTGGTTCGAAGTAAATAACTTTTCCAAAAATATTTTTAATATTCTTTCCATAAAAAGTGATGATTGTTCAGAATTCAAATGAAAAAAAAATGCCTTGAAAAAACTTCCTCCAATGTTTTTTAATAAAATAAAATTTATTCAAATTATGAAAAAGAGAGCCAGGAGTAAGATTCAAACTATTTGTTTGAGAATCAGTAAATGATTGTCAGGAGCCATAGAACCAAGCACTAGCACTGAGAGAAAAAATAAATGTGACAAAGTGATCCTTGTCGTTCTCTCTGGCTGATTGAGTTCTCATTCAAAGTAAACATTCATTACAAAGTTGATAGAAAAATTTCAAAATTATGGAAAATAAAAGAAATTAAATACCAAAAGTAACCAAAAGATTTTTGGAGTAACTATGATATTGAGCACAGATCACTTTTAATTAAAGGGCGATAATTGTCAAAAATTAAATTTTCTTTTCAAAAATAAATAAATGATGATTTCTAGATTTTTAATTAATTTCTTTTTGTTTAATTTTCAAAAAAAAAAACCAATCAAAATTAATTCAAGATGAATTCAGAATAAAATCAAACACTCTTGGGACTTTTTTTATTAATTTCCTTGATTCCAAAATAATTTTTCTCAAAATATTGATTTTTTTTTTTTTTAGATGCTAAAGAAATTTCCCGAT
>Ga0182738_1007606_pt1 | contig 10961 bp, 9 predicted proteins | sample eDN5th30CBELigMG_FD_128876 | JGI IMG/M metagenome (GOLD analysis project Ga0182738, IMG submission 128876) | Enriched Miracle-Growth compost microbial communities from Emeryville, California, USA - eDNA 5th pass 30_C BE-Lig MG (version 2)... ... | reverse complement strand
GCGCCGCGCGCCCGGCCCACATGACGTGCAGATCGACATCGCCTACTGCGGCGTCTGCCATTCCGACCTGCACACCGTGCGTTCCGAGTGGGGCGGCACGCACTACCCCTGCGTGCCCGGGCACGAGATCGTCGGCCACGTCAGCGCGGTGGGCGGCGAGGTCACCGGCTTCAAGGTGGGCGACGTCGTCGGCGTCGGTTGCATGGTCGACAGCTGCCAGCACTGCGCCTCGTGCGCTGAAGGGCTGGAGCAGTTCTGCGAGAACGGCTTCACCGGCACCTACAACGGCGCGACCAAAGACGCGCCCGGGCATACGCTCGGCGGCTATTCGCAGCGCATCGTGGTCAGCGACAAGTTCGTGCTGAAGATCCGCCATCCGCAGGAACAACTCGCCGCCGTCGCGCCGCTGCTGTGCGCCGGCATCACCACCTACTCGCCGCTGCGCCACTGGAACGTCGGCCCGGGCCAGAAGGTCGGCGTCGTCGGCATCGGCGGGCTCGGCCACATGGGCGTGAAGATCGCCCACGCCATGGGCGCGCACGTGGTCGCGTTCACCACCTCGGACAAGAAGCGCCAGGACGCGCTGGACTTGGGTGCCGACGAAGTGGTCGTCTCGCGCAACAGGGACGAGATGAAGGCCCACGCCGGCAGCTTCGACTTCATCCTCAACACCGTGGCCGCCAGCCACTCGCTGGACGACTACACCGCGCTGCTCAAGCGCGACGGCACCCTGGTCTTGGTCGGCGTGCCCGAGCACCCGCACCCGTCGCCGAACGTGGGCAACCTGATCTTCAAGCGCCGCGCCATCGCCGGCTCGCTGATCGGCGGGATCGCCGAGACCCAGGAGATGCTGGATTTCTGCGCCGAGAAGGGCATCGTCGCCGATATCGAGATGATCCGGATGCAGGACATCGATACCGCCTACGACCGCATGGCGCGCAGCGACGTGAAGTACCGGTTCGTCATCGACAGCGCTTCGCTGGCGGGGTGAGGGGCGGCGGCGGAGCGCGCAGCTTCGCGCTTACACCGCTAGCATTCCCTGGTCCGCATGCCCCGCTGTCGGCCGGATCCGGCAGAACGCCAGCAGCTCCGCCATCCGCGCATTCTTCCCGCGCCAGTCCTCGAACAGGCTCTCGCCCACCAGTGCGTAGTGCCACTCGCGGCCGCTGCGTTCATATGGCGGCAGTTCGTTGATGCGTGAGCACCACGTCGCCGCCGCCCGACGCTTGCGCACCACGTTGGGATGGCTGGTCTGCTGTTGTGCCTTGGTCTCGACCAGATACACCGCGTCCGCCGTGCGTACGATGAAGTCGGGGAAATAGAACGCGGGCAGCCCGTCCTCGCGGACGTAGCGCAGGCGCGCGAAGCCGTGCCTGCTTTCGCTGAGCTTGCAGAACGCCTCCACGCCGCCGTCGGCCTGGCACCATTCGACGAACGACCGCTCCAGCCCACCGCTGCGCGCAGGCCAGCCCTGGCGTGGGTAGATGCACTTGGTCACGTCCATCGAAGCGCTGTCGCGCACGGTGATCCTGTCAACCTCCGACAGGCGCCGATGGCGCACCTCGGTATCACCCACGGCGGCCCGTTCCTCCGACTTGACCAGCGCCAGGCCGAACACCTTGACGATGTGGTCGATCACCGGCTGCAACAGCAGCAGCCGCCACTTTTCGTCATCGAACGGTTCGAAAGTCTCCCGGAACAGATGCTCGCGGATGTAGTCGTCCAGTGCCTGCGCCAGCACCGCATTGTCGACCTGCATGTAGGGCGTGGCGAGGTGTTCGGCGATGCGATTGCCCCGCGGCAGCGGGTTGCTCAGCGCCTGTCCGACGCGGCGCGTCAGGCGGGAGAGATATTCGTTGTAGCCGCTGACGTTCATCACGCTGCCCTCGACCCGGTAGTCACCGAACAGCGTGCTGCTCTGCAGGTCCTGCGATACGAAGGTGTCACCCTTGCCCAGCAGCGTCGAGAGCGCGGATCGCGGCATCTGGGTGAACGGCGGCAGCGCGGCCAGGTCGATCGGCAGGTGTTCGACGCTTTCGTCGACTTCGCGCAGGATGAAGGGAATGGCGAAGTCGTAGGGTTCGAAGTCCTCGCGCAGCGTCACGGTGAGCATGTCGCCGGCCGGTTCGGGATCGGTGTCGTCCCCGCCGGTCGTGCCGACGAGGCCATCGCGCATCAGGTCGTCGTAGAACGCCTCGAAGCGCGGATGCTCGACGATGGACAGGATGTCGATCAGGCTGCCCGGCTCCTCGCCGCGGTTGATTCGCTCGCGGTTTTCGCGCTTGATGTCGTCGAACTCGGAATCGCGCCACATCAGCCGCAGTCCGCGACCGATGGTCTGCTCCAGCAGGATCTGTGCGCCGCTGGCACGCAGCGGCACGATCACGCAGATGTTGTTGACGTCAAAGCCTTCGCGCAGCATCAGCACGCTGACGATCACCCGCGGCTGTGCGTGGTGGTCGACGTCGAACAGGCGCTGGCGCAGCGGCGCCCAGTCCTTCTCGCCCAGTTCGGTCTTCTTGCCGGAGTCCACGGTCAGCACGTCGTCCTCGTGCAGACCTTCGTCGCGCAGGAACCGCGCCACCAGCGGCGAGACTTTCGTGTCCTCGCAGACCACCAGCATCTTCGGGTGGCGCGCAGGGTCGAGCATGGCGAAGTCGCGTTCCAGCCGCTGCAGCTTCTGCACGCCCGCGCGCAGCATGATCCGCTGGCCCTCCGACAACCGCAGCGTGCCGTCGTCCTCGCGCTCGGCCTTGAACTCCAGCGCCTCCAGCGGCACCGCCCCAACCTCGCGCCGCTTGTCCAGCACCAGCGACTTCACCAGTCCGGCGCGCATCGCGTCCTTGAGGTCGAAGTCGACCACGATGTGCGGAAACCAGACCCGCGTGCTGGTCGCCTTGCGCCCACGGCCGGCGCGTTCGTTGTAGGGCGTGGCCGAGAAGTCCACCTGCACGAAGCAGCGGCCCTTGCCCGCGGCGATCCGGCTCAGGCTCTTTTGCCACTCCACCTCGCCTGCCTCGCCGTCCTTCTTCAGGTCGTGGATGTGGTGCGCTTCGTCGTTGAACACCAGCAGGTCCGGCAGCGCCTGCAGGAAGGCGATCACGCGCCCGCGCGCCCAGCGGTTGTCCAGTACCTCCAGACTGTTGCCGGTCGCGCGGCCGGGCACCACCGGCAACACCTGGCGCACCACGTCGTGCGGGTCGGGGACAATGCCTGCGGTTTCCAGCTCGTATTCCTCGGCTTCCGCCTCGGCCAGTTCATCGCCGGTCTCCTGCAGCAGGTGCCAGTTGGTCACCGCCACCATGCCGTTGCCGGTGGCCTTCAGGCCGATGTCCTGCTTGGCGCAGAAATTGCCCTGCACGAACTGGCGCACACGCTCGCGATGCGCCGGTGGCACGAACAGCTCGGCGTAGCGCTCGGTGTCGGACGTGGAAAAGTCGCGTCCGCCGCCGCCTTCGCGCTCCTTGCCGATGAAGGCGTCCAGCAGGCGCTCGTACACGATCAGCCCCGGCGCCACGATCAGGAAGCGGCGGGTGAAGCGCGGGTCGTCGATGCCTTCGTCCAGTGCCGCGGTCCTGTTGAGCATCTGCCAGACCAGCAGCGCCTGCAGCACCCAGGTCTTGCCGGTGCCGGTGGCCATCTTCAGGCAGTACTTGGGATGCGCGTGCTTGGGCTGCGACACCTCGGCCAGGCGGTCGCCCACGAGCAGCGCCTCGGCGCAGACCTGTTCGTACAGGTGCTTGAGGTCGAGGGCGCCCAGCACCTCGTGCGCGACGATCGTGTTGAGGATCGCCTGGCGCTGGCCGGGGTGGAAGTTGAACGCGCGCGTCTGGCAGGCGTCCTCGCCGAACCACCAGTGCAGCAACTGTGCCGTGGTGGGCGTGACCAGGTCGTACAGGTCGGCGGTGCCCGATTCCAGGCCGGTGCAGAGTTGCCCGGCGCGGCCGGTCAGCGATTTGGCGAGGATGAGTGGATCGTCTGTCGTCCCGGCATTCATTGGCGAACCCCCAAGCGTTTGCCTGACATAAACAAATGGTTTATGGTGGTATTGCCGTATGTCAGGATGACAGGAGCAACCGGGTGATAAGGAATTTCGCCGGCAAGGAAACCGAGAGGCTGGCCAGGGAAGGACGTTCGAGACGGATTCCCGCGGATGTCCAGGGGCGCGCCATGCAGCGGCTCGGTCAGCTTGCATTGGCGGCTTCGTTGGACGACCTGCGATTCCCGCCATCCAATCGCCTCGAGCAGTTGCGGGGGAAACGGGCGGGGCAGTGGAGCATCCGCATCAATGACCAATGGCGGCTGTGCTTCCGGTTCGAGGACGGCGACGCCTTCGATGTCGAGATCGTCGACTACCACTGAACGGAAAATCCCATCATGTCCATCATTCGCAACATCGAAGGCCTGCCGCCGATTCACCCTGGCTACTACCTGCGGGAAATCCTCGACGAGCTCGGGATAAGCCAGGCCGCGTTCGCCCAGGCCGTCGGCGTCTCGCCGATGCGCATCTCGCATGTCGTCCGCGAACAGCGGCCGGTGACGGCCGAACTCGCCCTGCGTTTCGGACGCGCCTTCGGGCAGAGCGCGCAGTACTGGATCAATCTCCAGAACGCCTACGATCTCAAGATCGCCGAGCGCGCGCTCAAGGGCAGCTTGCGCAAGGTGCGGCGATTGGCCGCCTGACCGAAGCGCGGTCACGGCTCCGCCACCGTCTTCACCACCTCGGCCTCGAAGCCGAAAACGTCGACCACGCGCACGCAGATGCGGCGCTCGCCGGCCTTGCGCGGCACGGCGAAGCTGGCGGTGTCCACCACCCGCAGCGCGTCGTCGTCGTTGGCGGTGTTGCCGCGGTAGTCCTGCCACACCGAGCGGAACACCTGGCCGTCGTAGTCCGGGTCGACCGCCCAGTACTCGATCAGCGCCAGCGGCTCGGCGTTCATCACCTTGAGCAGCTTCTTGCGGTTGTCCTCGTCGAGGTTGATCGCCTCGGGCGAGAGCAGGACGTAGTTGTCCAGCACCACCTCGATGCGCTCGTCGCCGTCGGTCGCGGACGTGCGCATGGCGGACTTGAGCGTGACGTACTGCAGGCTGGCGAAACGCACCTGCCCGCGCAGCTTCTCGATGCCACCCTTCTTGCGCAGGCGGTCGAGCAGGTCGGGCGGGATCACCAGCACTTCCAGCCGGTCGTCGTTGAGCGCGGCGATGCTCTGGCCGATGCTGGGCTCGAAGTTCCAGCCCAGCACCACCACGCGGTCCCAGCCGCCGAGCAGGTTGTCGCGCTGGGCGATGGCCTTCTTCAGCGTGGCGTCGCCGGTGAGCTTGCCCGGAGAGTCCACCAGCACCAGCGTCTTCTTTCCGCCGAAGGCGATGCTGCCCAGGTTGCGCATCGGGTTGTCTTCCACCGGCAACGGCACCGCGCCGTACAGCGACAGCACGATCGCCGACAGGTCGCCTACGCGATAGTTGCGACCGAAGTGGGTCCTGGCCGTTTCGACGTGGTAGTCGCCGATGGCCTGGTACAGGAACGGCTTCGCGCCCTGGTCGATCAGGCGCTTGCGCATGATCATGCAGGCGGGCTTGCCGATGTCGCTGGTGATCCAGCGGCGGCCGAGCTTTTCGGCGACGGCGGCGGTGGTGCCGGAGCCGCCGTGGAAGTCCGCGACAGTGTCCCCAGGATTGCTGGAGGCTTCAATAATCCGTGCTAGCAATGCCTCGGGTTTCTGTGTTGCGTAGTTCAGACGTTCCTTTGATGTAGGGCTAATACGATTAACGTCGTTCCAAAAATCGGTGATTGGTGTGCCTTTGGCATCTTTGAGAAATCTCTTTCTACTCAGTGATCGGCCGGTAGAGGAGAGGACTATTTCTCCATTTTCATATAGCGTCTGCATCGTTTCTTGGGAGTAACGCCAGTACCCTTTAACTCCGAGAAACTCGTAGTATGGATTGCCTTTTGCTGCGCCCCCCGGACCGTCGACCGGCATCAGTCGGTATCGCTCCCCAGACTTCGAATCCAAGTGGTTGTAGTCGCGTTCGATAATCTCTGCTGTGTACGGCTCATATGGCGGATTCCAAGTCGAGCTTGAGGACTTCGTATAGAAGAAGATTCCTTCAGTTACACGGCCATAGTGAGTGGCGCCTTGTCCACTGTCGCCGTGAGCATGAGATCTTTTCCATGCAATTTCATTAGTGAAGTTATCTTTGCCAAAGACCTCGTCAAGTACGACTTTGGCGTAGTGACCCACATGCCAATCCAGATGGACATAGATCGACCCCGTCTCGGCCAATAGCTCCCTCATCAATACCAGCCGCGGCACGATCATTCGCAAGTACGATGCGGTGCCATCCGACCACGTATCCGAATACGCAAACTGCTCGATCACCGTCGGCCGCTGTTCGATCTCCACGCCCGGCAGCTGCACCTTGGTCCGATAGTCGGCCTTGGAGTCGAAGGGCGGATCGATGTAGATCAGGTCGACCTTGCCGCGCAGGCCCGGCGTGTCTTCGTCGCCCGCGAGCAGCGCGGCCATCGCCAGCAGGTTGTCGCCGTAGATCAGGCGATTGGTCCAGCTATCGCCGCTGCCCTCGCCCAGCCGCGCCGCGCGCTGCGCCTGCGCGATCCAGTCCGCCGCGGCCACGTCCTTCGACGGCAGCACCCACTCGCGCGTCTGCAGCCGCACCCGGCGCCGGCTTTCGAGCGATTCCAGGATGCGCTCGGCCTGCTGCCGGCCCTCCCTGACGATGGTGGGCAGCTCTTCCAGCAGGGATTTGGGCATGAGGGCTTCTGGATGGCGTAGGCAACAGAAAGTCTAACTTTCAAACAATTGAAAGTTAAGCTGTCAAGATTGCCCCCGCTATGTCCTTACCGTCTGGCCATGGACAGGCAGCAGCGACTAATGGCCTTTGCGAAGCGCTTCAACGCCGCACTGGAGAAGAGGAGCAAGGCGGATCTCAGCAATGAAGAACTCGCCAAGCTGCTGGCCCGCCAAGGCGTGGGCGTGACAGGCCAGACGGTGTCCAACTGGCGCAATGCGCGCTACATGCCCAAGCTCGAACAAATCGAAGGGATCGCCCGGATGCTGGGCATGGACGCGGGCGAACTGGCCTTCGGCAGGCCGCGCACGGCGGAGGTTCGTGCCGCGTATGGGAAGGGGATTGACGAGCAGGCAGTGCTGGATGGTTTGGCCCTGCTTGGGGACCAGGAGCGGAAAGTGCTGCACAGCCTGATCCGGCTGCTCGGTCCCGGTGGGCCGAGGCCGGGACGTCGCAAGGCGGCGTCGAAGAGCTGACCTGGGTCTGCCGGGAGCACGTGGCGCTGCCAGGTCCGCCCGCGGGCTACAGCCTTCGTACTGACTCCATGTTGTACCGGCCCGCGGCATCGCCGCATGGGGGCGGCGCCATGCCCGCTGGAATCCCGCTGGACTGGATGCCCAGTTTGCCGCCGGCGAGGTCCCAGAGCATGAAGCTCTCGGCCTTCACCGTCCCGTCGGTGTCGAAGTACAGCAGGGCCGATGCCAGCCGCTGCTTGGCTTGGCTCGGGTGGATGGGAGGGAGCGATGGCAGGGCCGCCGTTGTCTCGTGCCAGCGGCCCGGTGCGTCAATGGTTTGCCAGCGGACGGTGACGGGCCCTTTGTTCTCGATCCCGGCGAGGCCCAGCGAATGGTAGGCGTAGCGGCAACCGTCGCTCGCCGGAGGGATGGTGTTGTACGGGAGGTGCATGGCCTGGCCGTCCACCTCGATGCGAACCACGTGCGTCTGGCCAAGGTTGGCGGCATGGAAATGGATGAAGGGAATGCCCGTCCAATCCAGTCGCTCTTCGTCGAAGACACCCGGAGGGTCCAGGATTGGGGAGACCTCCACGCGGTCCGGGTAGTGGTGGTAGATGTAGCCACGCCGGAAAAGTGGGTCGAGCGCGCGCAGTTGCGCGACGTCCACGCTGCGACCGGTTCGCAGCAGTGGGGTGCTCTCGAAACGGGGTGCGAACAAATTTCCATTCTTTTCCAGCGGACCGATGCCCCGGCGGATCGCGACGACATCGTCGCGCAGCAGATCGCCTTGGTAGGGGGATTGGTCGTCGACCGGAACGTCCCCGCGTCGCGGGTAATGCACGCCATCGATGATCTGCGTCGTGTCGGCTGCGAGCATCTGCCGCGCGCTGGAGGAGGACAGGCGGCCGCTTGGCAGCCACAGATCCTGTCCGGTCAGATTCACGTGCTGCTCGTGGATCGATGGGTGCTGGCGGTCGAATGCATCGTTGGAGAGACCCTTCAGCCAGGCCGCAACCGGAGTGATGGACAGTGCGCAGAGGGTCGGCAACCACATCCAGGCAAGCGTGGCTCGGCTCGGGGCGGTGCGCCGCCGCAAAAGGACAATGGTGACGATGATCAACGCCAGCAACAGCGGCAACGCGACCACGACTGCGACCAGCAGCACGAAGATGATGCCGTAGCCCAGGCCCGGCTGCAGGGCGAGCCATCCCAACCATGCGATGACGGCCGTCGTGACCAGCCCGAGAATGATGCCTGGCCAATGCGGCCTTGCTTCCATGCGCTCAGTCCTCCCCGATATCCTCGTTCCACACCTCGGGATTCGCCGCGATCCAGTCGCCCAGCATCGTGATGCAGCGCTCGTCGGCCAGGTCGACGACATTGACGCCGTTCTCGCGCAGCCAGTCGAGTCCACCGGCGAAGTTCACCGATTCGCCCACTACCACGGTGCCGATGTTGAATTGGCGCACCAGGCCGCTGCAGTACCAGCACGGGGCCAGGGTGGTGACCATGATGGTGTCCCTGTAGCGGCGCTGGCGGCCGGCCTTGCGGAAGGCGTCGGTTTCGCCGTGCACGGACGGGTCGCTTTCCTGCACGCGGCGGTTGTGGCCGCAGCCGAGCAGGGTGCCGTCGTTGCGGTACAGCGCGGCGCCAATCGGGATGCCGCCTTCGGCCAGGCCCTTGCGGGCTTCGTCGATGGCGGTGTCGAGTAGGGCGCGGTAGTCGGGCGTGGCGATCATGGCGGGTCCGCAGGCGGGGATGCGCCGCAGTGTGCCGCGCCCGTCGCGCGGGGTCGAGCCGGCGGCGCAGGCTGGCGGGCGAACCAGGACCGTCGGATTCGGATGCCGGTATGGATCACCGCCGCGGTGCATGCATGACGCGCCCTACGCCCGCATCGCCCACTGCTTCGGCGTCTGCCCGGCGCGCGCCTTGAACATGCGCGTGAACGCAGCCGGGCTGGCGTAGCCGAGCGTGTCCGACACCAGCGACACCGGCCGCCCGAGCGAGAGCTCGCGCTTGGCGACCAGCACGCGGTAGTCGGACAGGTAGTCGCCGACGCTGCGGCCCATGTGGCCGCGGAAGGCGGCGGTGAACGCGGCGCGCGACATGCCGGCCTCGGCCGCCAGTGCGTCCAGGGTCCACGCGTGCCCCGGCTGGCCATGGATCGCAACGATGGCGCGCGCCAGCCGGCGGTCCGACAGGGCGTGGATCAGGCCGGGCGTGACCCGCGCCTGGGCGGCGTGGTCGAACAGCCAGCGCAGCAGCTGGATCAGCACCACCTCGAACAAGCGGTCGGCCAGCAGGCGATGCCCGCAGCGGACGTTGTCGGCCTCGTCGAACAGCAGGTCGAGCGAGGCCTGCAGGCCGTCGACGGCGCGCAACGGCAGCACCACCAGCGGCGGCAGGCCGGCCACCAGCGGATGCTGCGCCCCGCCTTCGAAATGCACCGCCGCGCAGGTCAGCTGCGGCGCGGCCGCGCCGGCGCGCGGCACGAACCGGTGCGGCGCGCCGGCCGGGTAGAACAGCAGCGTCGGCTCGGAGAGCGACAGCGTGCGTGGCTGTCCCGGCAGCGTCTGCTGCACGTCCATGCCGCCGCCGCGCAGCACGTGCAGGAAACCGCGGCCGGGCCGGGCGTCGAATGATTCGCTGCCGCACAGCGGGCCGGTGTGGAACAGCTGCACCTCGACCCGGAAGCGGCGCAGGACGCCTTCGAGACGGTCCAATGACATGGCGTGTCCGATCTGCATGGAAATATCGCCGAATCGTAATCAATCGAACAGTGTCGCGCCAGACACTGGCCTCCCCGGCGCATGCGCCATCCAACGGAGAACTTCCATGTCCAGGCTTCCCCTCGTCGATCCCGCCACCGCCACCGCGGACCGCAAGGCCGTGCTCGACGACATCCACGGCGCGTTCGGCACCACGCCCAACATGTTCAAGGCCGCGGCCAACTCGCCCGCCGCGCTGCGGATGATGTGGAGTGCGTTCGGTGCGCTCGGCGGCGGCACGCTGTCGCCGCGGCTGGGCGAGCAGGTCGCGGTGGCGATCGCCGACCGCAACCGCTGCGAGTACTGCCTGGCCGCGCACACGGCGCTGGGCCGCAAGGCCGGTGCGAGCGGCGAAGAAATGGCGCGCGCGCAGGCCGGCGAATCCGACGACCCGGCGACGGCCGCCGCGCTCGCGTTCGCGCTCAAGGTGGTGGAAGACCGCGGCCAGGTCTCGGACGCCGACGTGCAGCGCCTGCGCGACAACGGCTTCGACGACGGGCAGGTGATGGAACTGCTCGCCCACGTCGCGCTGAACCTGTTCACCAACTACACCAACGTCGCGTTCGACGTGCCGGTGGACTTCCCGGCGGTGAAGCTGCGTCCGCGCGGGTAATCGCGATGCGCCTGGTGCGCCGGCCTGTCCGGCGCGCCCGGCCGACCGGTGCGATAATCACACCATGAGCGCATCCACCGACAAGCCCGCCGATGCGGCCGGTACCACCCACTTCGGCTACCGCGAGGTGCCGGTGGCCGAGAAGCAGAAGCTGGTCGGCGAGGTGTTTTCGTCGGTGGCGCGCAGCTACGACCTGATGAACGACCTGATGTCGCTGGGCATCCACCGGGTCTGGAAGCGCTACTTCGTCGCCACCGCGCAGGTGGGCAAGGGCGACCGGGTGCTGGACCTGGCCGGCGGCACCGGCGACATCGC
>Ga0182738_1007605_pt1 | contig 10963 bp, 8 predicted proteins | sample eDN5th30CBELigMG_FD_128876 | JGI IMG/M metagenome (GOLD analysis project Ga0182738, IMG submission 128876) | Enriched Miracle-Growth compost microbial communities from Emeryville, California, USA - eDNA 5th pass 30_C BE-Lig MG (version 2)... ... | reverse complement strand
GCGTTGGCGGCATCGTTGAAGCGATAGGCTTCCAGCGCCTCCGTCACGGCGCGCGCGGTGCGCGTCGTCTCGGTCGCGATCCAGCGGTTCAACCGCTCCTTGGCCGTCGACGGATCGAAGCCGGCCACCCGCGTCGCGCCGTTCATCTCGGCGAAGCGCGAGGCGTTCCAGAGCTTGGTCGCGAAGTTGCGATAGCCCTCGACACGCGACGTCGCGAGCTTGATGTCGCGGCCCTGCGCGGCCATGGCGGTCAGCGTGAAGCGCAGCGCATCGGCGCCATACTCGTCGATCAGCGTGATCGGATCGATGACGTTGCCCTTCGACTTCGACATCTTGGCGCCCTTCTCGTCGCGGACGAGGGCGTGGATGTAGACGTCCTTGAAGGGTTCGACCGGGGTGCCGTTCTCGTCCTTCATGAAGTGCAGGCCCATCATCATCATCCGGGCGACCCAGAAGAAGATGATGTCGAAGCCGGTGATCAGCACGCTTGTCGGATAGTAACGGGCGAGTTCGTTGGTCTCGTCGGGCCAGCCGAGCGTCGAGAACGGCCATAGCGCCGAGGAGAACCAGGTATCGAGCACGTCCTCATCGCGCGTCAACGCGGCCGGCGCACCATAGTGAGCGGCTGCCAGAGCCGAAGCCTCGGCCTCGTCATAGGCGACGAACACCTTGCCGTCCGGGCCATACCAGGCCGGGATCTGGTGTCCCCACCAGAGCTGGCGCGAGATGCACCACGGCTGGATATTCTCCATCCACTCGAAATACGTCTTTTCCCAATTCTTCGGGACGAAGTCCGTGCGGCCCTCGCGCACCGAGGCGATCGCCGGCTGCGCCAGCGTGTGCGCATCGACATACCACTGCTCGGTCAGGAACGGCTCGATGGGAACGCCGCCGCGATCGCCATGCGGCACGGTGTGCCCATGTTCCTCGATCTCGGCGAGATAACCCTGCTCTTCCATCATCGCGACCACGGAATTGCGTACCGTGAAGCGGTCCAGGCCCTCGAAGGCGGAGATCGTGTCGGCAAGTGACGCCGTCTTGTCGAGGCCCGCGAGGAACTCGGCATTCCCGGCGATCGCCACATTGGCCTGGCGATCGAGCACCGAGATCATCGGCAGGTTGTGCCGGCGGCCGACCTCGAAATCGTTGAAGTCATGCGCCGGCGTGATCTTCACCGCGCCAGAACCCTTCTCGGGATCGGAATATTCGTCGGCGACGATCGGGATACGGCGACCGACCAGCGGCAGGATGGCATGCGCGCCGGCGGCGACGAAGGCCTGATAGCGCTCGTCTTCCGGATGCACGGCAACGGCGGTGTCGCCGAGCATGGTTTCCGGCCGGGTCGTCGCCACGGTGATGAAGGTCGACGCATCGTCGGGATCGAAGGTCTTGCCCTCGATCGGATAGCGGAAATGATAGAGCTTGCCCTTGGTCTCGACCTGGATGACCTCGAGATCCGAAATCGCCGTCTCCAGCTTCGGGTCCCAGTTGACCAGGCGCTTGTCCTTGTAGATCAGCCCGCCGCGATAGAGCTCCACAAACACCTTGAGCACGGCCTTGGACAGGCCCTCGTCCATGGTGAAACGCTCGCGCGACCAGTCGGCCGAGGCGCCGAGGCGCTTCAGCTGGCCGATGATCGTGCCGCCGGATTCGGCCTTCCACTTCCAGATCTTCTCGACGAACGCCTCGCGGCCGATCTCGCGGCGACCCGGTTCCTGACGCTCGGACATCTGCCGCTCGACCACCATCTGCGTGGCGATGCCGGCATGGTCGAGGCCGACCTGCCAGAGAACGTCCTTGCCGCGCATGCGCTCGAAGCGGACGAGAACATCCTGCAGCGTGTTGTTGAGCGCGTGGCCCATATGCAGCGAGCCGGTGACGTTCGGCGGCGGGATCACGATGGAGAAAGGCTCGGCGCCGGGCTTCGCGCCAGCGCCTGCCTTGAAGGCGCCTTGGCCTTCCCAAGTTTCATAGATGCGCGGCTCGACCGCGGCCGCGTCATAATTCTTATCGAGCATGACCGTTTCCGGATGAGGAATTTGAACTGGTGTAAATCGGATGGTCGCGGGCGAGTCAACCGCGCAGCCGCAAAGCCGGATCCGCGGCGCGCGCCGAATGCTTGCATAGAGGAAGCCGGGAGGCGCTCCGTGACAAGGAAGACGAAGCGCCGTCCCTCCCGCGGATACAGGAGCCTCAGCGACCGCGCGATACGCGCTCGATCTCGTCGCGCACCAGCCGCTCGACCAGCGGCGGAAGGTTGGTGTCCAGCCAGGTCTTCAGCATCGGCCGAAGCATGTCCTTGACCAGATCCTCGAGCGTCGGCGACGTGCCCGCCTGGACCGTACTGGCCAGATTGCCGAAGGCCGAGTGAACGATGGCATCGGCAGCCGGCGACAGCAGCGGCTCGCCGACGGGGAGTTCGTCCCGGAGAGGCCGGGCCGGAGAAACGGGTGCGGGCGCAGCCACTTCCGCGCGGACGGGCGCCGGAGCACGGGAGGGTTCCGCGGCTCGAGCCGGCTCGGCGGCGCGCACCGATTCGGGTGCCGGCGCCGCCGGGCGCAGCATGCGCGGCTCGACCATCGCAGCCGGCGCGATCGGCGCCGGTTCGGGCGTGACTGCTTCGGTACGGGCCGGGGCAGCCGGCGGCGCGGCAAACTCGGCCACGCGGGCGCTGAACAGCGCATCGATATCGGCGGCGGATACAGGGACGCCGGGCAGCTTCGGCGGGAGCGCCGTCAGCTCGGAAGCCTTGGGCGCCGCGAGACCATGCTCGTCCTCGGAGATGATCCGGCGGATCGAGGCGAGGATTTCCTCCATCGAAGGCTCTTGTGCCGCACTGACTTTGGCCATCGCTACCCCTCACCCACGGAACTCAGTCGAATCGCTTTGAGAATCCAGCGATTCCAAGGGCCAGAGTAGCGAAAAGCACGACCGGCCGGAACACGACCGGTCGCTTTTCCCCGACTGGAGGCTCGACTACCGGCCGTCCGGCGTACGCAGGCCGATCCACTTGTCGCGAACCGCCTGGTAGTGCTGCTTCGGCTCGTAGCGCTGAACCTTGAGACCTAGGTTCTCGGCCGAAAGCGATCCGGCGGTCGACATCAGCGTGTAGGAGGCAACGACCTCGGAGCGCTGCGCCAGAATCAGCGTCTCGCGCGCCTGCAGCAGCGACTGCTGCTGGTTCAGCACGTCGAGGGTGGTGCGCTGGCCGACCTTCTGCTCTTCGATGACGCCTTCGAGGGCGAGCTGCGAAGCGCGGATCTGTTCCTGGGCGGAGGTGATCGAAGCCCGGGCGGCCTGAAGCTGACCGAAGGCGGAAACGCCGGCGGCGCGAACCTGGTCACGCGCCGAATCCAGCTGGATCCGGTACTGGCCGAGCGTCTCTTTCGCCTGGCGGGTCTGCGAGTAGACCACGCCGCCTTCATAGATCGGCACGCTCAGATTGGCCGTTATCGTGGCCGAATTGCCCCACGAACCGGTATTCGAGGAATCATCGCTATGGGCAAGCTGGCCCTGAACCGACACGGTCGGCAGCAACTGTCCCTCGATCACCTTCACGTTGAAGGCGGCCGTGTCGACATTGTAGCTGGCGGCGCGAATGCTCGGATGACGCGACTGACCGGCCGACACCGTGGCGCTTTCCGACTTGGGAAGCAGGCGCGAATTGACGGACGGCGTCTGCAGGCTCTTCGGCGTCGTGCCGATGATCTGCACATAGGTCGCGATGGCGGAATTCAGATTCGCGATAGCGACATCATATTCCGTCTGGCCCTGGCTCAGCGCGGCATCGGTCTGCGCCAGATCGGTACGCGTGCCCTCGCCCACCTTCAGGCGGTCGGCGGCGGCGCGCTGCTGCTCGCGCAGGAAGGCAATATTCTGATCACGAAGGGCGACGATGCCCTTGTAGTAGATGACATTGGTATAGGCGGTCACCGCATCGAGCAGCACGTCCTGCTCGGTCGAGCGCAGGATCTCGCGTCCGGCGAGAACCGCCGACTCGGCCTGCTTCACGGAATTCTGCGTGCGAAAACCGCGGAAGATCGGCTGTTCGATGGTCAGGCCATAGCCACGTGGCCAGGTCGTCGACGACCCGACGGGAAGCTGCGGCGACGTGCGTCCCCGCGTGTAGGACGGCCCGATGAACGCGCTGCCCGTCAGCACGGGGCGGTAGCCCGACAATGCCTGGGGAACGTTTTCGTCGGTCGCGCGTAGTTGAGCGCGCATCGCATTCAGCGTGGGGTTGGAATTATACGTCTGCGAAAGGGCGGAAGTCAGCGTTTCGGCATATACCGAGGGGGCAGCTACGATAACCGCAGCCATGGCTACGGTTGCCAGATAGACCCGGGAAAAAAACACGTTGGAAACCTCGGCGTTGCGAGGCGACGCCCCCCTACCGGACGTCCACCGTCGGACAATACATCGTTAATGTACGCGAGCCCCCGTGACGGTCAAATGGCATGAGGGGCGAAACGTTGGATAAAGCGCGCCGTGCGACGGGAAAGCCACAGCTACCGCTCAACGAAAGAGCGGGTGACAGGCCGCCAACCCGCTCATTTCATGGGGAATCAGAACACGAACGACTTGGGCCTGGCGAATCCGGGCAAGGCGCGGACGGAGGTGTTGAACGCCGGCAGGCCGCTGACCGACCCGCCCGATCGCGTGTAGATCATGGCTTTTGCCGCCAGTCCGTTGGTGCCGACCACGGCGATGATTCGGCCGCCCTCGCCGAGCTGCTCGATCAGCGCCGGAGGAATGAGTTCCACCGCGCCTTCCAGCAGAATCACGTCATAGGGCGCCTGCGCGGCATGGCCTTCCGGCAGCGGACCGCCGACGACTTCGACATTCGTGATGCCGAGCTTGGCCAGATTGTCGCGCGCGGTCGCGGCGAGGGCCTCGTCCGATTCGAGCGCGACCACCGAGGCGGCGAGATGGCTGAGAATGGCGGCGGAATAGCCGGTCGCCGTGCCGACGTCGAGAACGCGATCGGTCGGCAGGATGGCGGCAAGCTGCACCAGCTTTGCCAGGGGGCCCGGCTCCATGACATAGCGCGGCGCGTTGCCGGGAGCCGACACGAGCAGATCCTCGTCGATATAAGCGAGCGGCTTCAGATGATCGGGCGCGAAGATCTCGCGCGGTACCGCGGCGAAAGCGTCGAGTACATCGTACTCGGTCACGTCGACGGTACGAATCTGGCAGTCCACCATCGTGGTTCGCGCCTTGGCGAAATCGACCATGATCAGGGACCCTTTATCGTCATTGTGGCAATAGACGTTCCAATACCGGGCGTTCGGCAAGGTGACAAGCCATTCCGGAGGGGCGCGGCGCCGCAGGCGCTCCGCCAATCCCCGACGCCGCAGGGGATAGCCAAGCCGCATCATCTTCCTGTTACATGAGCTGTCCATACGACCCCGTGAAACGACGCGTCGGGATCCACGGGATTCGCGGTTGTCGTTCGATCAGCCCAATCTGAAAGAGGATACAGTCGATGGTACGCAAGACACTCTATGGCGCCGCAATTGCCCTTCTGAGCCTTTCCACCATTCAAGCTGCTGTCGCGGAACCGACGATTGACAACAGTGCACTTGAAGCGACTGCATTCCGCCCGCACGAGCGCACCTTCGGGCTCGTCTATACGATGCCGGCCGAGATCAACGAGACGCTGCATCGCTCGCTCGGCGGGATGCTGACCGAGCGCCTTCTGACGCTCGGCCTCGAGACCGAGGCCATCCGCACCAACATTCCGCATGTCACGGTTGTGCACATCCACAACGCCGACCCGGCCACGCCGGCGAAGATGCTCGAGGCGTTGCCGACACCGCCGAAGCCGCTCCCCGTCACGCTGAAGAAGTTCTACACGACCGAGGCCGCCAAGGGCGCCGGGCAGCCCTGGTGGCTCGACCTCGGCGTGGTCAAGGAAGGCGACGGCTACGAGCGGATGATGGCCTACAACACCGCCGCGACCGCCGCCCTGACGCCGCTGCGCGATGGCCCCCTGCCGCGCGTCACCGGCCCGGTCTTCGCCAAGATGTCCGATGCCGGCAAGGACCTGGTCAAGACCGTCGGCGTCAGCGGCGTCAACGTGGTGAAGAACGGCGAGGAGCTGCGCTCGCACAATCCGCACAACACCCTCGTCTACAGCACCAAGACCTTCTCGCCGGAAATCCAGCAGTCGATGGGCGAGCTCGCCGACCAGTTCAACCAGATCCTGCCGGAAGGCATTCCGGCGACGTTCAAGACGGTCTCGATCGTGGAACTGGCGTTCTCGGGCAACGTCACGCGCGAGATCTACCGCGTCGATCTCGAGACCGGCGCCGTCCTCGACGTCGCGACCGGCAAGACCGTCACCCGCTGACGTCTCTTCCAACGGGGCGGGGCGGTCTTCCGGACCGTCCCGCCTTCCCTGCCCGGCCGTCGCGCGGCTCGGGCGCCGTCCTCCACAGCCTTGCGCCGGCATTGTTGACGATCGGACTAGACGCCGCCGCCGCGAGCTTGTAGAAGCCGCCAGACGGTCGCGGAAGCACAGCTCCCTCGCCCGTTGCGCGGCTCAGGTCTTTCCGATTGCCCTGAAATGCGCCTGCCGGATATCCCGCCGAAATATGATTTCGGGCGGCATATCAACGAGATGGCCTCGTGGCGGAATGGTTACGCAGAGGACTGCAAATCCTTGCATCCCGGTTCGATTCCGGGCGAGGCCTCCACCCTTCTTCTTCCAGTGACATTCACCCCTCGGGGGTGCCGGGCCACGGTGGGAACACGGGGGTTATTCGGCGTTCGCACCCGACAGGGCTCGTTCGGGTCTCCTCCCTGGCGATTGCGGAAGGGTCCGGGTCACGGACTCGATGAAGCGCACCGTGTCGTCCAGAACCGGCGCCCGAGCGCGAAGCAAGGGTGAGAAGGCGCCGATAAGGGTGCGGTGATCGACGCCAGGATAGAGCACCTCCGTGACCTGCCCGCCACGCGACTCGATCTTGCGGGCAAGGCGCGTCGTGTTGCCGGGATCCACCGTCCTATCCTGCGTTCCCGCCGCGACGAAGATCGGCGCCGCCTGGCCGTCGACGAAATGGATCGGCTGGGTGCGCGCGAGCCGATCGGCTGGCCCGAAAATATCCTTGAGCTTCGGATCGGTCAGGGGCAGGAAATCATAGGGTCCGGCAAGCCCGACCATTCCCCTTATGTCCCGGCGGCTGTCGAGCCCAACAGCGGCCAGCCATTGAGAATCCAGCGCCAGCATGGCGGCGATATGGGCTCCGGCAGAGTGCCCGATCAGAACGATCTTGGTGGGATCGCCGCCATAGTCGGCGACGTGGTCGCGCGTCCAGCGCACGGCCTCCGCGCCGTCGCGCAAGAAGCCCGGAAAGCGGACTTCCGGATAGACCCGATAGTCGGGAATGACCGTGACGATGCCGCGACGTGCGAGTGCGGCGCCGACGAAGCGATAGGTTGCCCGATCGCCCTCCTCCCACGTCCCGCCATAGAACATCACGGCGACCGGCAGGCTCTCGGCCCCACCGCGCGGCCGATAGATATCCAGCTGATTTCGCGGCCCCGGCCCGTAGGGAACGTTGGACGCGGCACGATTGTTGGCGAAGGCAGCGAGGCCGTTCAGAAAATCGACCGGAGAGAACCACATGACATTTCCCAGATAGACGATCGCGGCGATGGCCAGGCCCAGGACGCTCCAGCGCAGCCACGGCCTCGGGCGCGAAGCCGTGACGGACAGCGCGGCGCCCCCGCCGGGATTGCCGGTCGAGACGTGCGAGGCGGAGAGACGGATCGGCGCGAGAAGGCGCCGGGCGAGGCGGGGGATCGAGACCATGATGGCTATACGGACCGCCGCCCCGAAAAGTTCCGCGCCGAAAAACAATCGTTCCGAGCCCAGTCGGATGATGGGGAGCCCTCGGCCGCCGGATTGCCAGCGGGGGTCGTTCGGGGCGATAAGACCGCCATGCTGGATCATCCCCTCGCCCCCCGTCACGGCGGCGCCCTTCGCGACGCATCCGCGCGCTATGGCGTGGCGCTGGAGGACTGGCTCGATCTCTCGACAGGCATCAGTCCATACCCCTACCCGTTGGCGGATCTGCCGGCTTCAGACTTCCACTGCCTGCCCGATCCAGCCGCCCTCGCCGATCTGCTGGCGGTAGCGCGCAAGGCCTATGACGTCCCGGCCAAGGCAACCATCGCGGCCATGCCCGGCTCGGATCTCGCGCTGCGCCTGTTGCCGCTCGTCGCGCCGGCCGGCGATGTCGCGATTCTCTCGCCAACCTATTCCGGCCATGCCGAGGCATGGCGACGCGCGGGGCGCTCCGTTCATGCCGCGGCATCGCTCGGCGAGGCGGCCGAGCAGGCAGCCATCGTGGCGCTCGTCAATCCGAACAATCCCGATGGCCGCGCCGTGGCCCCGGCAGAGCTATTGCGGGTCGCCGAGCAACTGGCCCAGCGCGATGGCCTGCTGATTGTCGACGAAGCGTTTGGCGAGGTCGCAGCCGCGCTCAGCATGATCCCGCATCTTGGCGCGCCGCCGATCGTGGTGCTGCGCTCGTTCGGAAAATTCTATGGCCTGGCCGGTCTGCGGCTCGGCTTCGTTCTGGGGCAGGACGTCCTCGTCGAGCGCCTGCGCGACCTCGTCGGCGATTGGCCCGTTTCCGGCCCGGCCCTGTCACTGGGACGCCAGGCACTTGGCGATTCGGCCTGGAAGTCGGCCAACCGGCAGCGGCTTGCCGCGGCTCGGGCGCGGCTCGAGGCCCTGCTCGCCGGCGCCGGACTGGCGATCGAGGGCGGCACGGACCTCTTCGTCCTGATCCGCACCCCGCAAGCCGTCGCGATGCATGAGTCGCTGGCGCGCGCGGGCATCTGGACGCGGGTCTTCGCCGACCAGCCGGACCGCATCCGGATCGGCCTGCCGCCGGAGGACGGCTTCGACCGATTGGCGAGACTCCTCCGTCCCGTCGGACCCTAGCTGCGACCGCCTCCGCGCCTCATCCTGCGCCGCTCGATATCCGCAAGAGGTGGCGCAGTCGGAACGGACCATCAGCGGACTTCCGTGTCGGACGCCCCCCCACAGGATCCGTGAAAAATCGGCCGTCGCTTGACTATCCCGACGCGATGGCAACGATGCGACACAACCGATGCCAGTGCACGCAGGAGACCAGGGGCCGATGGATTTCACTTTCGCGATCAAGACCTTCTCAGCCATGTTCGCGATCATGAATCCGATCGCCGCCCTGCCGATCTTCCTCTCGCTGACGAGCGGCATGTCCCTGGGCGAGCAGCGCCGCACCGCGATCCTCGTCACCATCACGGTGGCCATTGGCTGCCTGGTCTCGGCCGTGGCCGGCACGACCATCCTCGCCTTTTTCGGTCTCGACGTGAATCATTTCCGCCTCGCGGGCGGCCTGATCGTGCTCTTGATCGCGCTCAACATGCTGAACGGCGATGACAGCCCGAGCCATGCCGGTTCGGACCAGGAACAGAAAACCTACAAGAGCGCCAGCAACGTCGCCTTCTATCCGCTCAGCATTCCGCTGCTGCTCGGCCCCGGCACGATTTCCGCGCTCGTCGTGTTCGCGCACGAGGCGCGTTCGGGCGACAAGGTGATCAGCTTCCTGGGCGGCATCGTCGCCATCATCGCGCTGCTCGGCATACTCCTGTTCAGCGGCCCGTTCATCGCCCGCAAGGTCTCGCCCACGGTCATGAGCGTGACGAAGCGGATGATGGGCATGATCCTGGCGGCAATCGCCATGGAGATGCTGGTCGGCAGCCTGACGGCCCTGTTCCCGGGCTGGGCCCGCTGACGCAGCGGGCGACGCCCTACAACGGGGCGATGTCGCCCCGCGCCCAGCCTTCCTTGGTCGCCAGGCGGAAATCCTCGAAGCGCCCTTCGTCGATCGCGGCGCGAATACCAGCCATCAGGCTCTGGTAGTAGGCGAGGTTGTTCCAGGTCAGCAGCATCGCCGCCAACGTCTCGCCGGACTTGAACAGGTGATGCAGATAGGCGCGCGAATAATCGCGGCTGGCCGGGCAAGCCGATTCCTCGTCCAGCGGACGGTGATCGTCGGCATGGCGCGCATTCTTCAGATTGACCTTGCCGAAGCGGGTGAAGGCCAGGCCGTGCCGGCCGGCGCGGGTCGGCATCACGCAGTCGAACATGTCGATGCCGCGCGCCACCGATTCCATGATATCGTCCGGCGTGCCGACGCCCATCAGATAGCGCGGCTTGTGCTCGGGCATCACCGGCGTGGTGATCGAGAGCATTTCGAGCATGACGTCCTGCGGCTCGCCGACGGCGAGGCCGCCAACCGAATAGCCCTTGAAGTCCATGGCGGCCAGCGCCGCGGCGCTCTCGATGCGCAGGCGCGGATTGTCGCCGCCCTGCACGATGCCGAAGATCGCCTTGCCGGGCTGGTCGCCGAAGGCCGCCTTGGAGCGCTCGGCCCAGCGCAGCGACAGGTTCATCGCGCGCTCGATTTCCTTCTCGGTCGTCGGCAGGCCGACACATTCGTCGAGCTGCATCTGGATGTCGCTGCCAAGCAGGCCCTGAATCTCGACGGAACGCTCCGGTGTCAGTTCGTAGCGCCGACCGTCGATGTGGCTTTGGAAGGTGACGCCCTTCTCGTTCAGCTTGCGCAGCTTGGAGAGCGACATGACCTGGAAGCCGCCGGAATCGGTCAGGATCGGGTGCGGCCACTGCGCGAAGGTGTGCAGCCCCCCGAGCTTCGCCACCCGCTCCGCCCCGGGGCGCAGCATCAGGTGATAGGTGTTGCCGAGGATCACGTCGGCCCCCAGATCGCGCACCTGACCCGGATACATCGCCTTCACGGTGCCGGCCGTGCCGACGGGCATGAAGGCCGGCGTACGAATGGTGCCGCGCGGCATGGAAACGTCACCGCGTCGCGCCATGCCATCCTTGGCGAGCAGATTGAACTGAAAGGTCTCGGTCATTCTGTCTCGCATCTCTTCCCCTCTC
>Ga0182738_1007604_pt1 | contig 10964 bp, 11 predicted proteins | sample eDN5th30CBELigMG_FD_128876 | JGI IMG/M metagenome (GOLD analysis project Ga0182738, IMG submission 128876) | Enriched Miracle-Growth compost microbial communities from Emeryville, California, USA - eDNA 5th pass 30_C BE-Lig MG (version 2)... ... | reverse complement strand
TGATGATCTTGCCGCGTCCGCGCGGGATCATGCGGCGACCGACCGCCTGGCCGACCAGATAGACGCTGTCGATGTTGGTGGCGACGATCTTGCGCCACGCCTCGAGCGGGAAGTCCTGCAGGGGCGTGCGGTGCTGCATGCCGGCATTGTTGACGAGGATGTCGATCGGGCCGATCTCGGTCTCGATGGCCTCGATGCCGGCCGTCACCGCGTCGGGATCGGTGACGTCGAAGGCCGCCGTGCGGACGTCATAGCCCTTGGCGGCGAGTTCGGCGCGCGCCTGTTCCAGCCGCGTCTCGTCCCGGGCGTTGAGGACGATGCGGGCGCCGGCCGAGGCGAGCGCGTCCGCCACCGCATAGCCGATGCCCTTGCTGGCGCCCGTGACGAGGGCCAGTCGCCCGCTGAGATCGAACAGGTTCACGCGATCACTCCCCAGAGCCGTTTTTGATTGGTCGTGGAACCAGCGTGATATCGATAACAAGGGGCTGTCAAGCTGGGGTGGCGCGGGTGAGGTGGCGGGACCCGCCCTCGCTTGCACTGCGGTGAGATCCTGATATCGATAACAAAAAGCCTGTCGAGGGAGAGAACCAATGCGCGCCGTCGTCATTCATGCCGCCCATGATCTCAGGATCGAGGAGCGGGAAGTCGGGGCGATGGGGCCGGGCGAAGTCACCGTTCGCATCAAGGCGGGCGGCATCTGCGGCTCGGATCTGCACTATTACCAGCATGGCGGCTTCGGCACGGTGAAGCTGCGCGAGCCGATGATCTTGGGGCATGAGGTGGCCGGCACCGTCGCCGCCGTCGCGCCGGACGTCACCCGCGTCAAGCCGGGTGACCGCGTCGCCGTCAACCCGTCGCGCCCCTGCCGCGCCTGCCGCTATTGCTATGAGGGCCTGCCGAACCAGTGCCTCAACATGCGCTTCTATGGCAGCGCCATGCCGATGCCGCATATCCAGGGCGCGTTCCGGCAGGAGCTCGTCTGCATGGCGAGCCAGTGCGAGAAGGGCGAAAAAGCCTCGGTCGCCGAACTGGCGATGGCCGAGCCTTTCGCCGTCACGCTGCACGCCCTGTCGCGCGCGCCGTCCCTGCTGGGCAAGCGCGTGCTCATCACCGGTTGCGGCCCGATCGGCGCGCTCACCGTCGCCGCCGCCCGATTCCATGGCGCGGCCGAGATCATCGTCACCGATGTCGTCGACGAGCCGCTCGCCTATGCCCGCGAACTGGGCGCCGACCGCACCATCAACATGGCGCGCGAGCCGGAGGCGCTGGCCGCACTCGCCGTCGACAAGGGCAGCATCGGCGTGATGTTCGAATGTTCGGGCAACGAGCGGGCGCTGCGCTCCGGCCTCGACGTGGTGCGGCCGCGTGGCACCATCGTCCAGGTCGGTCTCGGCGGCGAACTGTCCCTGCCGCAGAACGTCGTCGTCGCGAAGGAGATCTCGCTGACGGGCTCGTTCCGCTTCCATGACGAATTCCCGCTGGCGGTCCAGTTGATCGACGCGCGCAAGGTCGACCTGCGGCCGCTGCTCACCGGCAGCTTCGGCATCGAGGATGCCCGCGAGGCGTTCGAAACGGCCGGCGACCGCAAGCGCGCCATGAAGGTCCAGCTGGCGTTCTAGGGGAGGCGGGCGGCGCCCTCCGGGCCTCTTCGGCATGTTGAGGCTGGTGTGAAGCTGGGCCGAGCCACGAAGGCTCAGCCGGATCCGGCTACCGGCGCCGGGGTCGGGACGGCTCCGGTTCATCCCAATCCTCGTCCCAGTCATCGTCGAGATCCGCGTCGGGATCGTCTTCGTCGTCATCCAGCTCTTCCTCCTCGTCGTCATCCTCTTCCTCGGGCGGTGCCGGGCGGGGACGACGGGAGAGGTAGCGCAGGATGCCGCCATTGATGGCGAGCGCCAGGGCGAGCAGCAGGAAGTTGACGATCGGGCTGGAGCTGTCGATCCACCAGGTCAGCAACACGCTCCAGGGCAGTCCGAGCACCAGCCCCAGCACGGCGGCCAGCGGGTTCTCGGCCACCATTCCGAACGCGCTCAGCGGCACGAGCAGCAGCGCGAAGATGGCCCATGCCACATAGATCAGAAACAGGATGCGGATCAGGCGCCAGCGCATGGTTGGTTCGGTGCAGTTGGATCGCGGCATCGCCCACCGACGCGGCCGAACGGAACATCCCCTCCGTCAAGCTCGATCATAGGGGGGCCTGCTTTCCAGATTCTTTCGCCGCGTCCGCGCCCCGCAGGGCTGTGGAAAGGTGGCCCCGCAGCAGCGAGCCCGCGTGTGCAGGCCGGACAGCCAGCGTTTTCCGCCAGGGAGGGGTTTTCTAGACCCAGATTGCTCGTTTTTTCGTCGAGGCTCGCCTAAAAGGGCAAGCCCATTCTCCGGGCGCCCGATTTTTCCAGCACAGCAGCCCCATGACCCGTCGCCTTCGTCCCTTCGTCACCCGCCATGAAGTGCGCTCCGGCACGACGCTGACGCATCTGAAATCCGGTCTTGGCGGGGCCATCGGCATTGGCGCGGTCGGAGCGGCGGCGGCGCTGACACAGGAGCCCTTCCTGATCGCGCCGTTCGGCGCGTCGGCCGTGCTGCTGTTCGGCCAGCCGGCGAGCCCGCTTGCCCAGCCCGCCAATGTGATCGGCGGCTATCTCGTCGCCACGGCGGTGACGCTGCTGGCGCTCGCCTTCTTTCCCGGCGCCTGGGTCGCGGCGGCGGCCGGGGTCGGCGTCGCCATCGCGCTGATGTCGATGCTGCGCATTACCCATCCGCCCGCAGGCGCCATCCCCATCCTCGCCGCCACCTCGACCATCCAGGGCGGCACGCTGCTCGGCGTCGTGCTGGGCGGCAGCATTGGCCTCGTCGGCGTCGCCTCGCTGCACCACTGGCTGCCGCCGCGGCACGAATACCCCAAGCGCCCGCCGGTCAAGGATGTCGCCGCGCCCTGAAATTTGAGGGCGCTGTTGCATAAATCTCGCCGAAACGCCGTTGGCCTCGGCTATTATCGGCGTCATGCAAAACATCATTTCCGTCGCGAATCTCTCGAAAGTCTACGCGTCAGGCTTCGAGGCGCTGAAAGACGTGTCGCTCGATATCCAGAGGGGCGAAATCTTCGCGCTGCTCGGCCCGAACGGCGCCGGCAAGACGACGCTGATCAGCATCATCTGCGGCCTCGTCAATCCCTCGACCGGCACCGTGCTGGCCGATGGCCATAACGTCGTCACCGAATACCGCGCCGCCCGCTCCCGCATCGGCTTGGTGCCGCAGGAACTGACGACCGATGCGTTCGAGACCGTTCTGGCGACCGTCACCTTCAGTCGCGGCCTTTTCGGCAAGCCGCCGAACCCGGCCCATATCGAAAAGATCCTGCGCGAGCTGTCGTTGTGGGACAAAAGGGATTCCCGGCTCCGCACGCTCTCCGGCGGCATGAAGCGCCGCGTGATGATCGCCAAGGCGCTGTCGCACGAGCCGGAGATCCTGTTCCTCGACGAGCCGACGGCCGGCGTCGATGTCGAGCTCCGGCGCGACATGTGGGAAGTGGTGCGGCAGCTGCGCGAAAGCGGCGTCACCATCATCCTGACGACCCACTATATCGAGGAAGCCGAGGAGATGGCCGACCGGATCGGCGTCATCCATCGGGGACGGATCATCCTGATCGAGGAAAAGGCCGAGCTGATGCGCAAGCTCGGCAAGAAGCAGCTGACGCTGCAATTGCAGGAGCCGCTGCACGCCATTCCGGATGGCCTCGTCGCCTATGGCCTGGCGCTCGGCGATGGCGGCAACGAGCTGATCTACAGCTATGACGCCGATGCCGAGCAGAAGGGCATCGCCGACGTGCTCGGTGCGCTTGGCAAGGCCGGTATCCATTTCAAGGATCTGCAGACGAGCCAGCGCTCGCTGGAAGAGATCTTCGTCAGCCTGGTGAGTGAGCGGTCATGAATCTTCACGCAATGCGCGCGATCTATCTCTTCGAGATGGCGCGGGCCGGCCGCACCGTGCTGCAGAGCATCATCGCGCCGGTGATTTCCACCTCGCTCTATTTCGTCGTCTTCGGCGCGGCGATCGGTTCGCGCATGCAGGCGATCGACGGTGTCAGCTTCGGTTCGTTCATCGTGCCCGGGCTGATCATGCTGTCGCTTCTGACGCAGAGCATCTCCAACGCGTCCTTTGGCATCTATTTCCCGAAATTCACCGGCACCATCTACGAAGTGCTGTCGGCGCCGGTGGCGCCGTTCGAGATCGTCGTCGGCTATGTCGGCGCGGCGGCAACCAAGTCGATCATCCTCGCCCTGATCATCCTGGCGACGGCCGGCCTGTTCGTGCCGATCGAGGTCCAGCATCCGTTCTGGATGCTGCTGTTCCTGGTGCTCACCGCCGTCACCTTCAGTCTGTTCGGCTTCATCATCGGCATCTGGGCCGATGGCTTCGAGAAGCTGCAGCTGGTGCCGCTGCTGATCGTCACGCCGCTGACCTTCCTGGGCGGCAGCTTCTATTCGATCACCATGCTGCCGCCGGTCTGGCAGAAGGTCGCGCTGCTCAATCCGGTCGTCTATCTGGTCAGCGGCTTCCGCTGGAGCTTCTACGGCACCGCCGACGTCCATGTCGGCATCAGCGTTATCATGACCCTGGTTTTCCTGGCGATCTGCCTCGGCATCATCACCTGGATCTTCAAGACCGGTTACCGCTTGAAGAACTGACCGCAAGAGAGGCCGCGCGTCAGCGCGCGGCTTCCCGGTTTCGCCGTCGGTCGGCCCGGACGGCCGCCTTCGGCCGTGAGGCGCTTGAGGTCGACCAGATCAGGCGGTTTCGGCCGCTTCCGGCAGCGTGCCCGGCAGGAACAGCGAGATCGGGCGAATCTCATAGGCGCCGCCGGGATTGGCGCGGGTCAGGTCGCGCGCCACCTCGAGCGCGGCCTCGCGGTCGGCGACGTCGACGACATAGAAGCCGAGCAACTGCTCCTTGGTCTCGGCATAGGGGCCGTCGAGGACCCGGCCCGAGTCCTTCAGCAGGGTCGTCGCGGCCCCGGTCGGCCGCAGCCGCGCGGTCGGGCCCAACTGGCCGTTTCGCGCGAGCTTGTCGTGCACGCCATGCAGCCGGGCCATGACGGCGTCGTCCTCTTCCTTGGTCCAGCCCGTAACGATCGCCTCGGAGTGATAGCAAAGGATGGCGTAGAGCATCGGATGGTTCCCTTTCTCCTCGCGGGAGCCCGAATATGCCTCAGGACGCCGATGGGATCGTCAAGAAAAACGGGCCCGCCGCAGGCGAATTTCCGGGTGGAGCGGCGAAGTTTGTGGGCCGCCAGCCGCGAAAAAGTCGAACTGCCACTGTCCCTTGGCATCCGTCGTCGCGTATATCGCGCCGTCTCTCCCGAAGCCAGGACCCGCGGGCCAGTGGAAACCATCACGATCGTTCTCGTGCTCCTGCTCGCCGTTGTGGTGAGCGAATTTCTCTCGCGCATGCTGCGATTGCCGATCCCGCGCCCGCTGGTCCAGATCGCGCTCGGCGGGGCGATCGGGCTGATCGGCGACTTCCAGGTCACGCTCAATCCCGACATCTTCTTCCTGCTGTTCCTGCCGCCGCTGCTGTTCCTGGATGGCTGGCGCATCCCGAAGGAGGAGCTGGTCCGCGACAGCAAGACCATCCTGGCGCTCGCCTTCGGTCTCGTCGTCTTCACCGTGCTCGGCGTCGGGCTCTTCATCCATGCCATGATTCCGGCCATGCCGCTCGCCGTCGCCTTTGCCCTGGCGGCCGTGCTGTCGCCGACCGATCCGATCGCGGTCTCGGCCATCGCCGCGCGCGTCCCGATCCCGAAGCGCATGATGAACATCCTGGAGGGCGAGTCGCTGCTCAACGACGCGTCGGGTCTGGTCTGCCTGCGCTTCGCCGTCGCCGCCGCGCTGACGGGGACCTTCTCGCTCTATGAGGCAACGGCGGATTTCGTGTGGGTCGCGGTCGGCGGCCTCGGCGTCGGCTTCGTGGTCACCTCGATCATCAACGCGGCCAAGAACTGGATGGCGCGCCACTATGGCGAGGACACCGGCTCGCAGATCCTGATCAGCCTGCTGATCCCGTTCGCCGCCTATCTGCTGGCCGAGCATCTGGAATGCTCGGGCATCCTCGCGGCGGTGTCCGCCGGCGTGACCATGAGCTTCAGCGAGGCCTCGGGCCAGGCGATGGCGACCACGCGGGTGCGCCGCAGCACCGTTTGGGACATGATCCAGTTCGCGGCCAACGGCATCATCTTCGTGCTGCTTGGCGAACAATTGCCGGCAATCCTGCGCAGCGCCGTCGAAACGGTCCGCCTGACCGGCCATCACGATCCCGGCTGGCTGCTGGTCTATGTGCTCGCGATCAACCTCGCGCTGGCAGTGCTCCGCTTCGCCTGGGCCTGGGTATCGCTCGGCTTCAGCCTGTTCCGGGCGCGGCGGCGCGGGATCGTCATCGAGCGGCCAAGCTGGCGCTTCGTCGTGGCGATGTCGCTGGCCGGCGTGCGCGGCGCGATCACGCTCGCGGGCGTGCTGACCTTGCCGCTCGCGCTGAACGACGGCTCGCCCTTTCCGGCGCGCGACCTCGCGATCTTCCTGGCGATGGGGGTGATCATCCTGTCGCTGGTCGCCGCCAGCATCGGCCTGCCACTGCTGCTGCATGGCCTGCATCTGGAAACCAATACCGGCCAGCGGGCGGAAGAGGACCGGGCGCGAATGGCGGCCGCCGAAGCCGCCATCGCCGAGGTCGAGCGGGTCCAGCACGAACTGGCCGAGGGCAAGCCGGACGCCGACCTCTATGTTGCCGCTGCGGCGCGGATCATGGATCTCTACCGCGCCCGCATCGAGGCGCAGTCGCGCGCCGGCGAGGATGCGGCGCTGGCCCGCCAGATCGAGGCGATCGAGGCGAGGCTGCGCGTCGCCGGGCTGAAGGCCGAACGCATAACGATCTTCCGGCTGCTGCGCACCCGGAAGATCGGCAGCGAGACCGCGCGCAAGCTGGTGCGCGAACTCGACCTGATGGAGGCGCGCTACGAGGGGTGAAGGGGTCTTTCGTTTGTCGAGTTGCCCCGCGCCAGCCAATCCACCGCGTCATCCCGGGCGGAGATCCGGGATCCGTTCAGCCGTGCTTCCGGGAGGTTTCTCCGGACAATCTTGGGCTGGATGGATCCTCGCCTTCGCGAGGATGACGGCGAGGGAGGGCTTGCTTGCCGGCTCCGTGCGCCCCTCCCTCCCTACACCACCGCCGTCACGCCGCCGTCGACATAGAGGATGTGGCCGTTGACGTAGCTCGACGCGTCCGAGGCGAGGAAGATGGCGGCGCCGGCCAGTTCCGGCGTGTCGCCCCAGCGGCCCATCGGCGCGCGCTGCGCCAGCCAGGCATGAAAGCTCTCGCTTTCGACCAGCGCCTTGTTCAACTCCGTCTTGAACCAGCCGGGACCGATGCCGTTGACGTTGATGCCGTGCTTGGCCCATTCGGCGCACATGCTTTTGGTCATCATCTTGATCGCGCCCTTCGAGGTCGAATAGGGCGTGATCGTCGCGCGGCCGAGCTCGCTCGTCACCGAGCAGATGTTGATGATCTTGCCGCGCTTGCGCGGGATCATCTTGCGCGCCACGGCCTGGCCGACGAGGAAGGCGGCGTCGACATTGGTCGCCAGCACCTCGCGCCACTGCTCGAGCGTGAAATCCTCGAGCGGCAGGCGCTTCTGCGTCCCGGCATTGTTGACGACGATGTCGATCGGCCCGATGTCGCGCTCGATGGCGTCGACCGCCCGGGCGACGGCCTCGGCATCGCAGACGTCGAACACCGAGGCGCTGGCGTTGAGGCCGGCATCGCGCAGTTGGGCGGCGGCCGGTTCCAGCGTCTTCGCATCGCGGCCATTGAGCACGACGGTGGCGCCGGCCTCCGCGAGGCCCCGGGCGATGGCAAAGCCGATGCCCCGGCTCGATCCGGTGATGAGCGCGACCCGCCCCGTCAGGTCGAAGAGTTTCGTCGTCATGCAGTCCTCCCGATCGGCGGATGGGTCCGCCTGTAGTCTCCGGTCCGGTTGATCGCATCGCTCGCCGGATCGCGCAACGCAGGCCGCTCCGGGCGATGCAGTGCCCGATGCTTGACGAAGATGCGGCAAGCGCCCAGAATTGTCACTTCGTTTGACGATTTTCGGTGCATGGCTCGTTCGCCTTGCCGGCTTGATCCGGCAGGCCCCGCTTCGCATCCCTGAGGATTCTTCCATGGTCTATGAAGCTGCCGCCAATCGCTATGGCGCGATGAAGTACAACCGCGTGGGCCGGAGCGGGCTGAAGCTGCCGGAGATCTCGCTCGGCCTCTGGCACAATTTCGGCCATGACGGCAAGATCGAGACGATGCGGGCGATGTGCCACCGCGCCTTCGACCTCGGCATCACCCATTTCGATCTCGCCAACAATTACGGCCCGCCTCCCGGCTCGGCCGAGGAATTCTTCGGCACCATGGTGACCGGCGACTTCAGGCCCTATCGCGACGAGCTGATCATCTCGTCCAAGGCCGGCTATCTGATGTGGCCGGGTCCCTATGGCGAATGGGGCAGCCGCAAATATCTGATCGCCAGCCTGGAGCAGAGCCTGAAGCGGATGAAGCTCGACTATGTCGACATCTTCTATTCGCACCGCTTCGATCCGGAGACGCCGCTGGAAGAGACGATCGGCGCGCTCGATGCGATCGTCCGCCAGGGCAAGGCGCTCTATATCGGCATCTCCAGCTATTCGTCGGCCCAGACGGCCGAGGCTGCGGCGATCGCACGCCGGCTCGGCACGCCGATCGTCATCCACCAGCCGCGCTATTCCATGCTCGACCGCTGGACCGAGAAGGACCGGCTGCTCGACACGCTGGAGACGGAGGGCATGGGCTGCATCATGTTCTCGCCGCTCGAACAGGGCGTGCTCTCGGACCGCTACCTGAACGGCATTCCCGCCGACAGCCGGGTCCGTCATTCTCAGTCGCTGCGCGAAAGCGCGCTATCGGCGCAGAACCTGGAGCGCGTGAAGGGCCTGAACGACATCGCCAGGGCGCGCGGCCAGACGCTGGCGCAGATGGCGCTTTCCTGGGTGATGCGCGATGGCCGCATGACGTCCGCGCTGATCGGCGCCAGCAAGGTCTCGCAGATCGAGGATGCGGTGGCGAGCCGCGACAAGCCGACCTTCACCGCCGACGAACTTGCCGCGATCGACAGGCTGGCCATTGACGGCATGCTGAAGGGCTGATCGCCTCGGCGCCATCCTGCCTGATTGCCGGCAGGATGGCGCTCGTCGCACGTCCGGGATGGATTGTAAGGAAAAGTTACAAGTAAATCAGCGGTCCCGACGCGAGTCGGTCAACCGCCGGCGCGCCTCGACCAGATGGAACTTGGTGTAGAGCGCGGCCTGGTCGGCCTGCTGGCTGGCGATGGCGTCGAAGATGTTGCGGTGCTCCTCGACGATGGTGCGGCGCCGCTGCTCGGAGCCGAGGCGGGTCATGTTGAGGGCGCTGCGCATCCAGTCCTCGATCCGGCATTTCAGGCTTTCGAGCACGGCCGGGAAAACCTCGTTGCCGGTCGCGTTGGCGATGGCGAGGTGGAAGGCGAAGTCCTCTTCCAGCCCGGCTTCGCCGGAAAGCAGTGCCTGCTCGAAGGCACCCAGCCGGGCCTCGATCTCGGCGAGTTCGGCGTCCGACCGGCGTTCGGCGGCGAGGCGGGCGCATTCGGTCTCGATGGCGATGCGAACCTCGGTGACGCGCAGCACGCTGGCGACCTGTTCCGGCGGGGTCGAGGCCAGCAGTCCGCCCGGCGGCTTGTGCGAGACGAAGGTGCCGGCGCCCTGGCGGGCGACCACCAGTCCATCGGCTTGCAGGCGCTGCAGCGCTTCGCGCACCACCGGCCGCGACACTTCGAAGGCCTTGCAGATATCGTTTTCCGACGGCAGCCGGTCGCCGGCGGCGAAGGTGCCGGAGACGATCTGTTCCAGGATCTGGCCGTAAAGGATATCGGCGAGCTTTTCGCGCCGCGCCGGCTTCAGTTGCAGATCGACCATCCGCCTCTCGCTTTTCTGTCGCTCCGACTCATGTCGCGAAGGGTACCCCGGCGCAACGTTTTTCCGAATGGCCGGCGAGCTTGCCAGAGATCGCCTGGATAGTCGGGAGCGCGACGTCTGGCGCATGGGGCGCCAATTTCGCTGGGCCGAGGAAAGCGCGGCGGCGCGGCAGGAGCGGGATACCTCCGGATGTTTGGCGGTCTCTCGGTCGAAATCGCTAGCCTTTGCATGCCTTTGTCGGTTTGATGGCCCCGGTTTCGGTTGTTTTCGAGGTTTGCGTGCGCGTCTGGTTTCGGGTTGCCACCATCGCCATCGTGCTGGTCACCGGCATTCTGGGCTATCACAAGGGAATGGCGCGCATCGGGTCTGGGCCCGTGCCGGCCATGGCGTCTGGCGAGCGGCAGGCCGACCGGATTATCGTCGACAAATCGGACCGGCGGCTGGAACTGCGTCGGGGCGATGCCGTGCTCGCCAGCTACCGGATTTCGCTCGGCGGCGCCTCTGATGCCGGCCCCAAGCGCCGCGAGGGCGACCAGAAGACGCCGGAAGGCGTCTATGCCATCGACTGGCGCAATCCGAAATCGATGGCGCATATCAGCCTGCACATCTCCTATCCCAACGAAGCGGACCAGGCCGCGGCCGACGCGGCGGGGCACTCGCCCGGTGGCAACATCATGATCCATGGCCTGCCGAATGGCTGGGGCTGGCTGGGCTCGTTACATCATCTATGGGATTGGACAGACGGCTGCATCGCGGTCACCAACCAGGAGATGCAGGAGATCTGGTCGAAGGTGCCGACCGGCACGCCGATCGAAATCCGCAGCTAGGCTCCGTACTCAATCAGCGGTTTGCGGATTCACTCGAATGTGATTCCCTTGGCCTCTGCGGAGGTGATCCATGGCGCATGAGTTCTGGCTGAGTGATCGGCAATGGGCAGCGATCGAG
>Ga0182738_1007603_pt1 | contig 10965 bp, 7 predicted proteins | sample eDN5th30CBELigMG_FD_128876 | JGI IMG/M metagenome (GOLD analysis project Ga0182738, IMG submission 128876) | Enriched Miracle-Growth compost microbial communities from Emeryville, California, USA - eDNA 5th pass 30_C BE-Lig MG (version 2)... ... | reverse complement strand
TTTTGCAAATATGAAAACATAATTTTAAACTAATTTTATACGGATAAAGTAAAAGTTTTTTATATGTATGATGAAGAAACTCTCTCTCATAAATGCTTATGCGAATATCACCTTGTATCAAAGTCGATCCTATTCGCTAGGATATTTGGATGATATAAATTTTAGATACATTTTGAAAGTTGGGACTTGAGAAGAAACTCGCAGTTATGAATTTAATAAAAATCATACAGAGAATCAGTTGATTTGGAATTTGATTGAACAGAGCACTGAGGGCATAATCTGACTTTTTTCCATAAATGAGCAGAAGGAACCGATTCCTTTTTGAACAAGTTAATAAATTGAGAGGAAAATGTTTACTTCTAAAGTGGAGCAATTTATGCAATACATTTTTTGGCAAACAGCACAAATAATTCTGGCATCGACTAAACCGATAGAAGCTGAGCACCATCCACAGGTTTTACTTTGGCTAGCATTTGCGTCAGTTGGTTTTCTATAAAATAAAAAAAAAAATTTTTCGACGAAAATTTTACTTGAAACAAAAGATTTCTCCTGTATTAGCACCGATGAGTAACTTGGTTTGATCAGCAGAAATGGCTAAAGATGTGATGCTTAAGTCAATATGATGATCTTGGACAACTGAAGGAGCCTCAGATTCAAATACCTTCACCATATTATTTAAGGGGATAGCTTTATTGACGAAAATGCTTAGATCATAGTAGTGACCATATTTTCCTGCCAAAACATCATCTTGTTGATTCGTTTGTTTGATTTCCTTGAGATTTTTAAGTCTTGAGTTCTCTTTGAATATCCAGAAGGTTAATAAGCCTTTTTTGTGTCCAAGAATCAGGCAGTTTTCTTCAGACGAATATTGACTCTAGAAAATTTTCGAAATTATTTGATGAAAACAATTTTTAATGGTTTACTCTTGTTAATAAAGCTGATTTTAAAGGAGGAAGTTTGTTCTGTTTTGTGCTCAAAGCGCTGATGAGAACGCCGTTGATTGAATAAACGGAGATGTAATGACTGGAGACAACACAGAAATCTCCATTTGACTCTGAAATAACAATTGATTTGACTTTTTCTCTTTCTGTGGTTTGCTTGAGATATGTGGTCATATAATCCTCATTTTCAAGAATAAGATTATTATTGCAAAGGTCAAAAATTTCAGAGTCTTTGAAATGGTATGTATAGATTTCTTTGACTAATTTGGATTTATTGAGATCCCAGATTTTACAGATTCCTCTCTTATCAGCCGTAATCATAAGATTCCAAGACTTGGAGATTTGAATGGCGGTGATGGATCCATTATGGGCTTCTGGGACACAATTTTCCATGATGAGTTTGATGGTTTTGTCTCTTGATTCCTCTTCGGTTGAACGATGAATCTTGCAGTATTTATTGACAAAAGCAACTTCATCTTCCTTTGGATTCGCATCCTTACTGCTTCTTCTGTGGCTTTTTGAGCCTTTGATTGCAAAATCTTCAAGATGGTGTTTCTTTTTATTGACAACAGAACCAAAGATTGAATGCTTGATTTTTTCATCTTTGACTTCGATGCCCTCGACAGCCCATTCAGATTGAACATCAGGTCTGATTTTTGTAATGATTTCCTCAGAAGCAGCAGCAGCAGAAGGTTTGGCTTGAGGCTCAGCTTTCTTCTTGGATGCTGATGCCTTCTTTTTATCTTTGCTTTGAGTAGGGGCAAGAATATGATTGTTCAAGGCTTGCTCCCTAAAGGAGAATGTGGTTAATCTACCGTATTTATTTCCTAAAATGAGTAACTGGCCATCTTTTGAAATATTTGCACAAGTGATGTCTTCAAACTCACAGCTATTGAATGCTCGTATGACGTTTCTCTCTTTTTCAAAACTATATAAAAGCAAGCCCTTGAACGGATTGTTCCAGTTGATGAGCTGGTTGTCTTTTCCTCCTCTAAGGAGGTACCCTTTATGAGCAAACATAAGATTTTGCTTGAGATTAGAAGTTGCCTCTGTTTCTGGCTCGTCTAGAGAAGGGATCACTTGGAAGCTGCCAAGACCAACCCGACATTTCTGGTTCCAATCAGATAAAGAGGAGTCATCATTCTTGAATTTGATTCGATCGACTTTATGATTTCTATTGACCGAAGGGTCAACAGGATCCCTTAAAGAGACAAAGGTGCAATTTCTAAGCTGCTCTTTGGATGCAAAGAAGGAGCTGTTGTGGGGCATTTTTTTCCTTTGTGGATGGGAGGCATCGAAAATTTTTTTGGGACATTGACCAAATTCATTGATTTGTGTGAGGAAGCATTCAAGCTCAAATTCACTGTTTCCTTCCAAGTTGATGAGGCCTTCATAGGTGATGGAGTGGTACAAGTTGAGGTATTCTTCAGCTTTTTTATCTCTTTGCTTATATCCAAAGATCAAGTCAATCCACTCATTGATATTTCTGCTGGAGTTTTCAGACTCAAGAGCTCTTCTCATGGTTTGGACAAAATGTCTTGGATTATTTTTGGCCCATTGCGCAGTTACAACATGATGAATAAGAGTTCCTTCTTGAGCTGAGCCGAAATAGAAACGGTTGAGATTGACAAGGAACTCTGGAAGTGTATAGAATTCGGGTGTGAGTTCCTTAAAGTCAATGGATTGAGCAAGGTTAAATGTGCTTTGAATATTGGAGAAGAGTCTGTTGGGGAAATCAAAGCGTCCACCTTGGAGATGAGCTGAGAACTGGCTGAAGGGGAACATTCTGATAAAGTAGTACATCATCACGCCTGGGCTTGAGTAATGGCTGCCATAGTGATAAGGAGACATCATGAATGACTCCTTTGTTTCCAAGAATCTCTTTTTGACTGTTTCAATTCTGTCAGGTGTCATTGCTCCAATTGGTGCAGCAAGAGGTCTATAATTTTCCTTTCTTGGATATTTGAAGGATTCGCCTTGGTATTGTTGGATGACCCAAGGGAAGACAGGATATTGAGCAAGATCAGCGAGAGTTCTGCCGGAAAGGGTGTTGAGGAGCATGAGGTAATCAAAATTGGAGATTTCACCTTCGGTCCAGAGATTCAAGGCTTGCTTGAGAAGTGCAGCTGATGTATGGATATAAAATCTGGGTGAGCTCACAACTTTCACAGACGAAGAAGCATTCTTCTTTTTGCTAGACAAGAGTTCAGGAGACAGAGAAGCAAAGAATAGGGAGTCCTTTGGAAGAATAACTTCTAATTTATCAATATTAGGGTTAAAATAGTGAGCATGAGCGTTCATTATGTCAGTGAAACAATGGTTACGGAAGGAGACATTGAAAGCCAAGAAATAGCTTTTTCCCGAGTCAAGGAAGATTTCAAGAGCATTTGGATACAAAAGGTATCTTCTAGCGTGGACTTCAAGTATTTTTTCGAGAGGAATTCTGATGATTTTAGGTCTAGATTCAGAATAGTCTTGATCGAGTTCGCTGAAGCTTGTTCGAGATCTAGAGCGATAATTCTGCTTATCGTCTTCACTCTGAGCGTTCTCGAGATCACTGAGGCTTTCATTTTTGCGAAGCTTATCTTTTTTCACAGGTGTTATCCACTTGAGACGAGTGATGGTTTTTTCATCAAGGGGTTCAACTTCCCGAATATCTCCATGCTTGTTGAGCTGATAATTGGTACAGATATAAAGACTACATCTACCAACTATGAAGACACATTCTGCTTTTTCCTGCATATCAATGAATAAGCAATTGTACTTGGAGACAATAACTTCATTAATGTCGAGTTCACGATTCACACTATTGTATCTAAAGGTTCCTGTTTGCGATTGTACTTCTTCGACCATTTTCAAGACTTCATCTTCATCAAGTGAATGGACAGAACCTTCCTTGTTGTTGTTGGGAACTTTTTGAAGATTGAATAACAAATCCAAAGATTTTTCTTCGGAAGATAATTCTCCTTCCAGTTTTAATGATGCTCTTCCTGAAGCAGACAAGAATCTTTTTCTGGGCTTAGGATTATTACTAGAGGAGTCTTGGGCCGCAGGAGGGTTGTCTGAAGGGAGGATGAGAATGTCTTGGTCGTCGAGGCTTGGTGGTTTTTTGAGAGGACTTCTTTCATATTGTGATTTGTCAATGTGGTGTTCTTTTAATTGGAGTTTTAATCGCTGTCCCTTTGGATAGTTTTTGGTATCAAGGTGCCAAGAATAATTTGTTAAAGTGATTTCAGCAACATTGGAAGTGTTTTGAAGACTTGAAAGGAAAGTTTTTTTCTTGTTTCTTTTGAGAAAACTGTCAATTTCATTTTCTCTTGCAAGAGAAGCAAGTCTTTTGCATTTGTTTTGATATTGCAAAGAAACATAGGCTCGATCAAATCTCTCTCTAACAGCTTTTTGAGAGACTAAAATTTCAGATGCAGCATTTTCAAGATTGTTCATGGAACTGCTTTCTTGTTTTCTAGCAGGAGGAGGAATATCTTGTTTGCCAAAAAATGAAATAAGGGGAATATTTTTTGTTTTGGCTTTCATTAAAGCTGAAGGAAGATAAAGATGAGGAAGCAAAATTGTATGGTGATGATAGGGACTGTCTTTCAAGATGACTGCTTGTGACTGGCCTTGTTTTGGTACTCCAGCCTCAAAGGTAAATCTGATTTGCTCTGTAAACTTGCTCCATTCTGAGCCAAGCTTTAGATTAAGAAGAGTTTGAATAGTTGGCGTCCTTTCAGTAATAAATTGAGCAAAATTTGAATATGAGATAACACTCGTATTTGATTTATTCTTCAGAAGGCTAGAGAGAGGTGAGCGACAAGGGAAAATAATAATAATTTTACTTTTGGAAGCCAAGGTCGAAAAGGTTGATTTTTTCATGAGTGAGGGCCTTTTTAATGGGATCTTTCGAATGAATCAACATACAACACATAACTGCAAGTGCTTTATCTTTAATTCTAGTTTCACAATCACTGATGAGATAGATTAAGAGTTGGTAGAGGAGGCAATTTAAGAAAGCATCTTCTTGATGAGTCGGTTCAAACAAAGTTTCAGCGTGGATACCGAGCATATTGAGGTAGTTGCATAATTTGGTGGAATCTTTAATTTCAATATTGTATCCGTGGATTAAAAGCAAGGCTTTGAGGTAGTTGTATAAACCCTTTAAGAACTTTTCTCTGGATTTCGTTTTTTTGATTTGTCCTTCTTCGATCTTTGGGTTATTAGTATTTTTCATAAGGAAGTTTGTTTTGGTAGTGATTGCTTTCCAGATGGATTTGGCAGGATTGGGCAAGCCAGGACTTGGAGATGCTTCACCTTCACTATCAGTATCATCTTCTTCATTATATTCGTAGCCTGTTTGCCAAAATCTGGGAATGTAGCTAAAGAGAATAGTGATGATTTTATAATGAGAATCATAATCTCCATAGCAGAAAACAATATTTAACAAGAGGGAAATGAGTTGAATGTTCAAAGGTCTCATGGTTGTTTCAACAAGGAGGTCTATAATAGTGGTTAGTAGTTTTTGATAAAGACCTTGGGCATAAGAAAGATCCTGTCTTGCGAGAGTAAGGTATTTTCTATTGAAGTATGCAGTAGTTTCTTCTTGATTTTCTTTAGTTTCCTCCTTCTTTTCGTAATCATCCTCTGTAAAGTGTTTGTTTTTGGCAGGAGATAACAGATTTGTTGTGTTTCCTGAAGCAAAATATAAAAATCCAAGTGCATCACCAATATAGCTCACACAATCCAAATCAGCGCACTAGAATATAAATATTAATAATAAATAACATCCTTACTTGATCATCTCGATACCAAAGGAGAGTAGAGATAATTTTGTAGATATTGTCAGAAATATTGGTGTATCTTCCGACAAGGAGTCCATTGATCAACATTTGAGCAAATTGGATTTCTCGGAGTAATTTGATATTCCATCTGAAGAATTTATTATCTTCTTTGAGCAAGTGTTTTTCGAGGAGATTTAACCCAAAGGTTTGGACTAGATTATTAGCACTTGCAAGGATATCAAGAGATTCGTAAATCTTTTTGAATGTATTGATTGAATATAGAAGGATGTCTTTATTGGAATTAATTTCAATGAAGAGATCTTGATAGATTTGGAGAAGTTGTTCTTGCTCTTGGCTATTTTGGGCAGTTTCAAATGCGTTGCAGGCAAAGGAAAGGAAGTTGCTTTCAATGAGATATTGTCTGGCTTTTTGTGATTTTTTGTAAAGTGATATCAGAATTGCCAAAATATCTTTGATGAGTTGGGAGTCATTTTCCCTGATGGAGTTCAGGAACTTGACGAGTAATGCTTGAAGGAAATAAGATTCTTCCAGGATTTTAACAAGAGATTTGAGGGTTGACTCATATGCTGTGGAGTCGTAGTCATTGATATCCTTTTCATGTGTAAAGCCCATTAAAAATGCGTGAGACCCAATTTCCTCAGTTGAAACCAGATTTGGTATGAAGGCCAGAAGTTCTTTACCATGGAAGTTTTTGATGAGTGACTGAGATGGGATATGGGGAACTTCTTTCAAGAAGGAATGGACTTCATGGCTATTTTCTAATCTTTGGATAGTATTTTCTGCAGAGAAAATTAAAACAGCATCTTGTAGGATATTCGACCAAGCCACTTCGGCAAAAATATTCTCGCTGAAAGCAGCTTCAGAATAAAAAGCGATAGCTTTATCAAGATTAAAATCCAAGGGAAGTTTTTCTGTTGAGAATTGCTTTCCAAGTTTGGAAAACTCAAATTTGATGATATCACTGGTGAGTGAATTTGGTGAAGCCCCGAGTAAAGCCAAAGCATGAAGACTTAGAGCCTCTTGAATCGAAATAGATCTTTTGAGCATCCAAAATGTTTGAACGCTAAGGGCAAGTTTCTGCTTACTTTCTTCATACGAGCCAATTAATAATTGATAATGAGTATCAGCAAACAAGGATTGTGTTGGATTCAACTTCAAAGAAAAGTCCCCGACAAGAATTCCATTCAAATAGAGGGATATAAATGTGTCTTGCTTTGCGGCTACTGCTGGATTTAGGAGGTTAGAAGCAACTATAGCAAGAGCAAGAGTGAACTCAGCATTTGCTGGAACAATTTTATTCAAGAACTGAGGGTCTAAGATGGCTTCTTGCTCTTTGAATTGGACGGTTAAAGCTTGCTTGTTGAGATAAACTTTGAAAAGTTGGTTGCCAGATTTGGTCATCAGAGTGAACAATGTGAAGGGTTCACTACTTGGAGAGCTGTCAAACTTGAGACTTGTAAAGAAAGTGAGAGCATGATTGGGATTTTCCTCATGTTTAGGATGTGGTATATGGATTTTTGGCACCCATAAAAGTTGATAGTCAAACGCAGCATCATTTTTTAGTGAGATTGGAGATGCTTGTTGATTATCAAGCGAGAGTTTTTTCTGAATTGCTTCAAGAACGATTTTATCTTTGGGTGACTCCGATTGATTCTCGTCGGTGAAATACTTGGAGAGGACTCGAAGGGTTGAGAGTGAATGGGCATTTTCGAAAAATCTGAGAGCAAGTTCAAAAATGAAGTCAGGAGAAGCACCACAGAGCGATTTGTGCAAATACTCTACAAAATCACAAGTATTTAAAATCTTGTAGTTGAGAGGCTGGGCATCAAGGATTTGATTCAAAAAGCTGAGATACTGGTCTTGATTATTATTGTTCAGAATGAGAGTATGATAAATTTCTCTGAAAAGTCTGGGATATTTAATGGTAAGGTTTTTATAGGACTGCAGGTCAGTGGTGGATTGTATTTTAACATAACCTTTATCTGGAGCGTCTGGAGAGTATAAAGAAAATAAGATCAACTGCTGAAGAATCTTGTCTTGTTGATCTTCGAAGTGTTTCTTGGCATAGTTGACGATTTTGATAAATCCTTGGAGTTTGCAGCTGAAGTAAGAGGCTACATCGTTTGATGTGCTCAAGAAATCCAAGAGTAGATCCCAAATGTAATAAAACTCGGAGTCTTTTACACAAATACCTTTGAAGTTGCATTCGAGCAATTCCAGCACCAAATCAAACAATTCAAATTCTTTAACAAGTTTTCTCATGCAAACTTTATCAAGATGAAGCTGCAAGTGTCTGAAAGTTTCAAAAATATTTTTGGTGAGTTCAAGGTGATTTTTTTGGAAGCTTTTCAAAGTGGAACAAGCTTGTCCAATATTGCTAAACTTTTCCCTGCATTGCAAATCTAACAAGAGGATATTGTTGACAAAGAATATAAAGTTTCCTTGGAAGTCTCCATTTTCGTCATGATTTTGGAAGCTTGTGAGCATTGTCTTGATAAGCGAAAGTTTAGCAATGGTCTCGAGACATTTTTTGTTTTGCTCAATGAGGAGTAATATCAATGAGCAGAGAGTTCTCGCAAAATCAAGAGAAATTTGATGAGGGCTCTGCTCTTGCTTAATATAACTCAAGAGTTTGCTGACAATTGTTTCTAAAAAGTGAATGTCTTTACTGAATGCACTCAAGACTTTTTTGTTGGATTGACAAAGCACCAAGATATGCTCAAGAAGTGTGGTATATAAAACCATATCTTTGATTTTCTCAAGATGAACACTGAGCAAGAAAATATCATCTTCAATATTTCTCTGGTGGACTTGAGTCAAAAGATAATCCAAAATATCAATTGAATGAATCATGCATCCATATTCACAGACATGGATTGTCTTCACAAGAAATTTAAATGGTTTTAAAGTTGTCTAGAATGTTAATGAAGCTTGGTTCAAAAAAAAACGTGTTTACTTCAAGGATATTATAGTTCTCAGGAGATTGAAGGAAACTTTGGAGGAGGCTTGTGTTCATTTCTTTGAGGAAATAATGCCAAGACCAAGTTTTTTTATCTTGTGAAGTTTTGATGATAACATCAAATAAAACCTTTAAAAAGACACAATTTTTAAGGGTAAGGTCTTCTTCATCAACAATATGCTTATTGGGGTGACCTCCTTTTGGAAGGAGATTTGCCAAAACAAGGTTTTCATTGTTGGCCTCGACAGCAGATCCATAAATGTACAATGGATATTGACTCAGATTATTGACCTGTATATGAAGAGTTAAAGGGGAAAAAATCTAAGTTACGCTATCAATGAGGACTTGTAAATAATTGACATTTTCTTGAGATTCTCCAGTGCAAGAGAGCAAGACTGATAAAAGATCCAAATCCAAAAATAGCAATACTTCATTAAGAATATCATACGAGATGAAAGGAGCTTGAAGGAGAGTTCCGGCGGAGAAATTATCAATAATATATTTCAAGAAGGCTTCTTTTTGAGCAAAAGTTTGTCGGTCTTGATGAAATTTCAAGCTTCTCCAGAGACTCAAGAGGCATTTCTTTTCATCCAAGTAGTTACTGAGTTTGGAGAAGAGAGCATTATTTTGGCCTACCTTGCTGAGCCTTTTTAAGATGTCTCGCGCATTTTCAGCATATTCCCTGTTATTCAATTCCATAAGTTCAAAAAACTCCTTGAAAGAATCTTTTGAAATGCATCCAAAGACATGAAATAGAGACCCTTCAGCGAGAAGTTGGTCTAAACTGCTCCATAACATTTGTTTAGGGAGAAGAGTATGATGCTGAATGTTTTCAGTATTGTGTGTATTTTCCATGTCAGCAACCACTCTGAGTAATCTTATGACTGGAATTGCCAAGTTAGTTGAACTTCTGACTATGTCGTAGATGCCTGTATCATTTTTTGCCAGTTCTAGAATTAAAGAAAGACACTCAACAACAGCAGAGAGCTTCTTATATGTAAGATTTATCTTTGGTTTGCCGCTTGGGGGAGCTTCAAGTTTAAAATCTTTATATTCAATCAATTTGCTCAGTAATGACTCGGTAGGGGCGTCTTGGTCTGCGAAGGAAATTGAGAGAGAAAAATTGAGTTCTTGGATGAGAGTGATGAGGAATTGGGTAAAGTTGTGGTCTTTGGCAGAAAGAGCTTCTCTCGCTGCTGGAGCCAAAGAAAGCGCGGATTTAAACGCCGCTTCTTTTTCACTGAATGAAACAAAGCAGAAATCAGAAACGATGGAGGAAAGAGAGTGGAGAAAATTATAGTATTCATTAAAGACTTGACGGTCGAAGTCCTGTTGCATTTTGAGTTTTTCTTCTGTTCTGTACGTAGTTCCTATTGTTTAATATTTAGAATTTGAGTTATTTTTAGTTGAAGTTTATTTCTATTAAAGCTGGGACAAATGTACTATCCCTGTAAATAAATTATTCAATATATATAGTTTTGATGAATTTTGAGTTTTAGCGGGAGATAGTGAAAAAGTTTATCTTGAAATCGCCTGATTCAGCCGAGTGTTTGTTCCAATTTGTGAAAGATGGAGGAAGGGAGCTTTTTCGAAAAATGGTTTTGTGTATTTTTATTTCTAAAAACTCTAAGATGAAGGGTTTGATTTTGGATAAAAATAGAAGAATAAAATTCTTTTATTTCCTGAAAGGAATAGAATCAAATTTGGACAAATTTGGAAAATTATTTTTAATTTCTGATGAATAAAATAGTATACGAATTTATCTATTTTTGTATGTGAAAAAAATAATTATATATTCTAAAGACACAATAGATTAGTAAGTTTTGTTAGTTAAAAATTTTACATTAGACATTTAAACATTTCAATAGTTAATCTTTGTTATCTTCATCACTTTCATCTTCATCAAGGTTTGGATCTTGCGAAGAAAGTACTCCTAAAAGTGAATTAATAATCTTTTGAATGGAGTAAAATTTATTACTGAGAGCTTCCTGACGGACTTTTAGGGTTTCTCTCAAAGCTTCTCCTTCTTCAGCTTCATCAAAAACTAATTCAAATCTATTATTTTCCATTGGATTCTCAGGAAGTGTATGTTTCTTTGAAGAAAAGTCATTTGGAGGTGGAAATAAAGGATCAATTGTCAATCTAAAGAAAATTCTATTGGTGAAAGAAATTTTTTTCCAACCTGAGAGCATTTTCGACCATATTGGGAATTAGAATGCCGAGTTTAGGGGAAGGAATAGTAATATCAGGGTTAGTGTTGACTTCAATT
>Ga0182738_1007602_pt1 | contig 10965 bp, 8 predicted proteins | sample eDN5th30CBELigMG_FD_128876 | JGI IMG/M metagenome (GOLD analysis project Ga0182738, IMG submission 128876) | Enriched Miracle-Growth compost microbial communities from Emeryville, California, USA - eDNA 5th pass 30_C BE-Lig MG (version 2)... ... | reverse complement strand
CTAGCATTGACGAGCGCGGCAACGCTGCGACGCGCTGCTTCAACGAGCGCGCGTGCGGCGCGGCCTTCGCGATGCACGGAGGATGGATTTCCGGTGACGCCGAGTGCGTTGACGACCGCATCCCGCGCCTCTTCAAGCAACGGAGCACTGGCATTATAGTCCAGATAGAGCCTCTTGCCGCTCCCGTTCACCGTACCTATCTCCTAAACAAAATTCTGGAAGCGCAATTTTCTTGAATTTTCAATCAAGAAAAGCCTATTAAGCCCCCATAGGAACTGAAACTCGCTTTCAGTCTGTCGAAATTTCAAACCGGTTCTAGAAGCGGCGTCCAACAACGTCAAGTTTCGTCGCCCCAGTCCGGTCTTCCCGTTACGAGCGGAGTACACATGCCAGAAGTTATTTTCAACGGTCCTGCCGGACGCCTCGAAGGTCGCTATCAGCCTTCCAAAGAAAAGAATGCTCCGATCGCGCTTATCCTTCATCCGCATCCGCAGTTCGGCGGAACGATGAACAACAAGATCGTTTACGATCTTTTCTACATGTTCCAGCAGCGCGGCTTCACCACGCTGCGCTTCAATTTCCGCGGCATAGGCCGCAGCCAGGGTGAATTCGACCATGGCGCAGGTGAATTGTCGGATGCTGCAAGTGCACTCGACTGGGTGCAGGCGCTTCACCCTGACTCCAAGACATGCTGGGTCGCCGGCTATTCGTTCGGTTCATGGATCGGGATGCAGTTGCTGATGCGTCGCCCGGAAATCGAAGGCTTTATTTCCGTTGCGCCGCAGCCGAACACCTACGATTTCTCCTTCCTGGCACCCTGCCCTTCGTCCGGTCTCATCATCCATGGCGATCAGGACAAGGTTGCACCGCCGAAGGACGTGCAGGCTCTGGTGGACAAGCTGAAGACCAGAAGGGTATCACAATCACCCAGACCACGATCCCCGGTGCGAACCACTTCTTCGCCGGACAGGGCGACGAACTCATTGAGGATTGTGCCGAATATCTTGATCGCCGTCTGGCTGGCGAACTGGTTGAAGCGCGTCCGAAGCGCCTGCGTTAGGGTCAGGACTTATTAATTTGATGGAAATGGCACCTGAAATGACAAGGGCTGCTAGGAGAGACGCGAAGAACGGGGTGGTTTCCCCGGTCAAGCGGCTTGACGCAGCAGATCGCCAGTCATTTCGGTGTCCAGAGGATTTGGTCCATCCACCCGGCTACTTTGTCGAAAAAGCTCGGAAATGAACCACATTTCCTTCGCCTTTTCTCCTCGTATCCGAATGGATGGCCTCACACCATTTTCACCAAGTTAATAGGTCCTGACCCTAAGCTTTACAAGAATTTCGCAAGTCGTTTTCCAGATTTGCAGCGTCTCATCCGGCGGGTCTCCCGCCGGATTTTTCATGCGATGCTACCATCGCAATCCAGTGATTCGTTTTCTCCAATCTATCTCATGAGCGTGACATGCCGGTTTATGCTATCCTCGCTATTGCCATCGTGTCCGAGGTCATCGGAACGCTCAGCCTCAAGGCATCAGATGGTTTCACACGATTGGGGCCGTCCCTGATCGTTGTCGTCGCTTACGGTCTGGCCTTTTACTTTCTCTCCATGACCTTGAAGAGCATCCCCGTCGGTATTGCCTATGCGGTCTGGTCGGGGATCGGTGTCACGCTCGTGGCCCTGATCGGCTGGCTGGTGTTCGGCCAGAAGCTTGACCTCGCGGCAGTGTTCGGCATGGGATTGATTATTGCTGGTGTCATTGTGCTCAATCTGTTTTCAAACACCGCACAACACTGAGACTAACCAACGCCGGCTGCTTCCAATCATTGAAGCCAAATTACTGGTTCGCAACCCTTCAATTCGGGAGTTTCCTTGTTATTGGCGGTTGATTGGTGCTAAAGGCGGACTTATCAAAGGGATGTAAGCAGCCGCTTGCGACCAGTTTCAACTTCGCCTTATCAGTCAGGGAAAAGGAATGTCCGGTTTCAAATCCGATTTTCTTCGCACGCTTTCCGAGCGTGGCTTCATTCATCAGATTTCCGATGAAAGTGGCCTCGACGAATTGTTGGCCAAGGAAACCGTGACGGCCTATATCGGCTTCGATCCTACGGCTCCTAGCCTTCATGCAGGCGGCCTGATCCAGATCATGATGCTGCACTGGCTCCAGCAGACCGGGCACAAGCCAGTCGCACTGATGGGCGGCGGCACCGGCATGGTCGGCGATCCGTCCTTCAAGGACGAAGCCCGCAAGCTGATGACCGAAGATACGATTGCCGAAAACATTGCCGGTATCAAGCGTGTCTTCGCCAACTACCTTACCTTCGGTGACGGTGCGACCGATGCCCTTATGGTCAATAATGCCGACTGGCTGCGCAACATCAACTATCTGGAATTCCTGCGCGATGTAGGCCGTCATTTCTCGGTCAACCGCATGCTTTCGTTCGATTCGGTGAAGACGCGCCTTGATCGTGAGCAGTCGCTGTCATTCCTCGAATTCAACTACATGATCCTGCAGGCCTACGATTTCGTAGAACTGAGCAAGCGCTACGATCTGCGTCTGCAGATGGGCGGCTCGGATCAGTGGGGCAACATCATCAACGGTATCGATCTCGGTCACCGTATGGGAACCCCCCAGCTTTATGCCCTCACCTCGCCGCTGCTGACGACAGCATCCGGCCAGAAGATGGGCAAGTCGCTTGGCGGTGCTATCTGGCTGAACGCGGATATGCTGAGCGCCTATGACTTCTGGCAGTACTGGCGCAACACGGAAGATGCCGATGTCGAGCGGTTCCTGAAGCTTTACACGACGCTTCCGCTGGACGAAGTCGCCAAGCTGGCCGCACTTGAAGGCGTCGAAATCAATGAAGCGAAGAAAATCCTCGCAACGGAAGTAACGGCTATGCTTCATGGTCGTGACGCAGCCGAGGAAGCCGCAGAAACGGCTCGCAAGACCTTTGAGGATGGCGAATTGTCGGAAAATCTCCCGACAGTCGGCGTTCACAAGGCGACGCTGAACAGCGGCATCGGTGTGCTGGCATTGATGGTTCTGGCCGAACTTTGCAGCACCAATGGCGAAGCCCGCCGTCATGTCGAAGGTGGCGCCGTGCGCATCAATGACGAACCTGTCAGCGATCCTCGTATGACCATCGATGCGACTGCGTTGAATGATCAGGGCGTCATCAAGCTGTCGCTGGGCAAGAAGCGTCACGTGCTGATCCGTCCTGCATAAGCTGGACGACGATTGAACAAACAAAGCCGGGTCTTGCGCCCGGCTTTTTTGTATCAAAATTCGAAGATTGAGCGGAATATGCCCGGTGCGATGACGGAGATTGGATTGACGATCACCTGCGGCTGCTTGGCACTTCCCGCAAGCTTGTAGGTAATTCCGATCAGGCCGCGATCACGGCCGTTGCCGAGCAACGCACCGACGATGGGCAGTTCACCAAACAACCGGTTGACGCCGTAGGCGGGCATGAATGTTCCGGTGATCGACATGTTGCCCTGCTTGTCATAAAGCGTTCCCTGGAAGGTCGTGCCGACAGTCGGCCCGCGCACCACGCCCTTGGACAGGTTCAGATAGCCATTGCCCTTTTCAATCAGCGAAAAGCCGCGCTCGATATCAACGCGCGAAACGTCGATATCGCGCTTTACAGCCTGACTGAGACTTGTCCCGCCGTTCGATGGCGAACTGGAAACGATTTTCGCAAGACGCGGTTCGTTGATGATCGCAAAGTTGCGCGCATCGATCTGGCCACGCAATGGGCCGTTGCCCTGTGCCGCGAGACCAACCGTGATCTTGCCGCCGCGCATCTTGTCATAGAAATCGAAGAAACGAAGAACCGCCCCCGCATCATTGGACTGCAACGAAATGGAGCGTGCATCGCCCTGATCGTTGTTCGTGGCAACAAAGGATTCACCTGACGACGTAACGGCATTGACCGAAACGCCCGAAACTTTGCTGCCCGCGCTTTCATAGGAAACAGCGACATTGCGCAGCGTTTCACTGTTAAAGCCGCTGACTTCATCAAGCTGGGCGCTCACCACCACGCGGGGATTGTTGGATTTACCCCCGGCGGCGCCCTTCTCGCCAAGATCGGAGACCTGCTTGATGAGCGCCCGTGCGTCGAACTGCGAGCCACGCACATTGACCCGATAGCCGCCTCCGCTTTTGGTCGCCTTGACTGCAAGATTATCGTTTCGGTTCAGACGTATCTCGCTGAAATTCGCCGATTGGAAATCACCCTTTGCAATGGAAAGATCACCCTTCGCGCCAAAGGCGTCGCCTGAAAAGACAAGATTGCTGATGTCCATCTTGCTCTTGTCGTCCGCGCTCTGGGCCAGGTCAAACGTCGCTTTTGCCGGAATGCCTGCGCCCTTGCGCCAGCCGAGCCAGGGGAGATCGATCTGTGTTTTGCCAAGATCGGCTGACACGTGGCGCTTGCCGCCATTCTCCATGCCGAGATCAACCGACATAGGACCGGAGAAGATGGAATTAAGACCCGGAAAGACCGCGTTGCGGGTTTTGTCGTCGATATCCAGCTTGACCTTCTGCTCGCGTTTGACCGGTCCGGAACGGTCTACCGGTTCGACCATACTGACCTTCGCAGGAACGCCATCCAGCTTCGCATCGGCAGTAATAATGGCCGCCGACTGATCCACCTTTATACTGCCTGTCGCATCGCTGACGGACGATCCCGCTATTGGCTTTGAAATGTCCAGACCGGTGAAGCCGATATCAGCGTTCCAGCGAAGCGTGCCGGGCGGCGGGTCTTTGGAAACGGCAAAACTCACCTTTACGCGCGATTTCACATCGCCCGTCACATCGCCGGGCAAAAACGGCACATTTTTCAGAACATCGATGGGCTTGTTTCCGGCAATTTCAGCAATAGCCGATGCCTCACCGGAGACACCCAGATCCAGTTCTGCAATCACGGGACGTTGCGGCCCCCAGGGGATTATCAGCGTACCGTCGGAAACGTCGACCTTACGATTGTTTGGTGTGTAAGCTACGCCATCCAGAAGCTTGATGGTCGTATAGGCTCCACGGACCGATATTTCGCCATCGGCATCCCGCACAGGCGGCAGTTCACCAACGACATCGAAGCGCGTATCGAAAACCTTGAAATCGGCCTTGATTTCATCACCCGTTAACGGTGGAGGAAGGCCCGGCCCGTTGAAGCGACCGCCCGCGAGCGAAATATCGATGCGGCTGTCCTTCAGGGTTCCGCCGAAAAGGTTCTTCAACACCCATTCGCGTGCACCATCGGCAACATCGATCGGCCATAGATGCTTGGCATCGGCAACCGGCATTTTGGGAATGCGCAGCATGAAGATCATTTCCGGCGAACCGGCGCCGAATCCCATGCTTCCTTGACCGAACAGCTCCCCGGTTTCCGTCTGCACATCAAGATTGGCAAACTGGATGCGTTGCTGATCCGCCAGGTAACGCCCGGCTATCCGCGTTGCGAAGGACAGTGGCGGATCGGTCGATTCCGCAGGCATACTTGTCGCCGATGTCGTCAGAACCTCGAATCGATATGTCGGTCCGCCAGTGTTGTTTTCGGTGTCCGGTTCCGGACCAAACGCACCGTTGAACTGTGCCTGCATTCCGCCAAGTTGCAGTCGCGACGACTTGATCTCGATTTTACGGCTTCCCACCGTGTGTTCGAGATTGAGACGAATGCCACCGCGCACATCCTCCACTTTGCCGAGTTGCATATCTATGCCGTCAACGGCCAGTTCTGTCGCGAGACGTTCGGGCTTATCACCATCGGCCGCCGATCCCATCAGCGACAAGCGGGCTGATGCTTCCAGCTCAAAATGGGCCGGATTGACACGATTGCCGTTTATGACCGGCGCAACTTCTGGCGGAGACCCCAATGCAACAGGAATATCGCGGATATTCAGTTCAAAGCCGGCAAGACTGTTGTCACCTGAATGACGGTCGATCTTGCCATCCAGTGCAATTTTCTTGCCTTTCCAGACGACGCTACCGATAATTCCGATCTTCCCGCCATTTTCGACGAGGCGGGCTTGTTCGATGTCCAGAACCTGCTGTTCATCGCCGACCTTGAAAGCAACGGTACTGTTGAAAATGCCTATGACATGCGTGTCCTGGGCGCGCAAAAGCTCCAGACTGCGACGCATGGCAGCGAAAAGTTCACCTGAAACCGCATCAAAATCGAGAATGCCATGTTCGTCGTAGGGCAGAGATTTCCAGAATCCCGGCCCTTTCGTTTCCGGCATTTCAAAGGAAACGCCATCCACTTCTAGCTGGGCTACGCGCACCTTGCCCGTCAAAAGGGGCAGTGGCGCCAGCCCCAGGCGCACGGATTTGATTCCGCTGATTTCGACGCCCTTCTTCGGGTCGGAGATAGATACATCACGAGCTTCCAGCGCCACATGGCTATCCTGATCCAGCGACAGCGCCGCACTTCCGATGGAAGCGGAAGCACCTTCGCCGAGAATATGCGTCAGGCTTTTCTGTGCTTCATCACGCAGAAGATTGCTGTCGACACCGCTGCGAAGAATGACGAAACCGGCACCAACGACAAGAACCAGAAGAATGCAGATCGACAAAATCGCGTGGGAACAGCGCGATAGAATAGAACGGCTCGAACGCGCCGGGCCGGGCAAAAAGCCGTCCTCGCCATCGGCGGCGAGACGCTCGATTCTTTTCATCTCCCGCTTGCTGAAGCGGATCTTCTGAGGTTTCTCTGTCAACAACCCAGCCAGAAAAAGAGTGTCATTCCACACGACCCTTTAGAACTTACTTCATTAAGTGATCGTAATTACCTGTTTTATAATTACTTTCTACCTGTACCGCGCGCTTGAAGCGGCAGCCTTGCGCCTCTCAACCAGCATCACAATCACGCCAGCATCAATGGTTGCACAAGCCCTGCCTGAATGCGATAGCTCAGACTGTAACAGGTGGTTTCCATCCTAATCCATAAAAGAAAGGCGCAGATATGGCTCATCCCCAAGTTGGCGATCCGGCACCAGATTTCACTCTGCCGTCGGATGGCGGCGAAATCTCCCTTTCGTCCCTCAAAGGCAAGCCGGTCGTTATCTACTTCTATCCGAAAGACGATACTTCCGGCTGCACCAAGGAAGCGATTGCTTTCTCGCAATTGAAACCGGAGTTCGACAAGATCGGCACTCGCGTTATCGGTCTTTCCCCCGATAGTGCGACGAAGCATGCGAAATTCCGTAAGAAACATGACCTGACCGTCGATCTCGCAGCCGACGAAGATCGCGTGGCGCTCGAAGCCTATGGCGTGTGGGTCGAGAAGAGCATGTATGGCCGCAAATATATGGGCGTGGAACGCACGACATTCCTGATCGATGCAGAAGGACGCATCGCTCGTGTCTGGAACAAGGTCAAAGTCGACGGCCATGCTGAGGCAGTTCTGGAAGCTGCCCGCGCCCTTTGAACGATGTCAAACAAGCCTTCATACGAGCAAACGCTGCGCGGCAATGCCATCCGCGCCATATCCGCCGGTGATCTCGACGAAAAGGTCAGGCTGACGCGAGAAACCGCTACTCGCTGGTTCGGTCGCACGCTGTCGGTTCGCAGCCCCCTCGATCCGCCTTTGCCCGAGCGTCCCGGACGCCCCGAAAAGCCGGAGCTCTTACCTCCTCGTATGTTGAAAAAGCGGTCGCTCCACACGGAACACGGGCGCATCGCGCTGATGCACGCGCTCGCCCATATCGAACTGAACGCCATCGATCTTGCGCTCGACATCGTTGCCCGTTTTGCAGCCAAACAGATTCCGCGCAGTTTCTTCGATGGTTGGATGAAAGTTGCCGACGACGAAGCGCGGCATTTCACGCTGTTGCGTGATCGTCTCAAGTCGCTTGGCGCAGACTATGGCGACATGCCTGCTCATGACGGGCTTTGGCAATCGGCGCACCAGACCCGCAACAATCTGGAAGCTCGTCTCGCTGTCGTGCCGCTTATACTCGAGGCCCGTGGGCTGGATGTCACGCCGTCGCTGATCGAGAAGATGATCGAGACCGGCGACCGTGAGACCGCAGCAATTCTTGACATCATCTACAATGACGAGAAAACCCATGTCGCTGTTGGCGCTAAATGGTTCCGTTTCTTCTGCGCCCGAAACAAAATCGATCCGGCAGCGAGATTTCGCGAACTGGTTCGCGCCAACTTCCGTGGCGAGCTCAAACCACCCTTCAATGAGCTGGCGCGCGCCGAGGCCGGACTGACACCATCCTTCTACCGCTCTTTGTCGCCGGTCTCCATCTAGCCGTTTCGAAACCCTTCGGTAAAAACAAACCTCATCGCATGGCCCGCGCAAGCCTCGAATGTAAAGGTCTGTTAACCCTAATAAGTTGTAATCAAGTAAGGGAATCGAGAAGGGGCATGCGGCTGGCATGACTGGGAATCAGGCGAAAACATCGACGAAAAAGGTGTTCGGGGAGCGCAAGGAACCGCCCGTCCTGATTATTGCGCGTGGCGAAAAGATCAGCCATTTCACATTTCGTCCATGGATGGCCGCTCTTGGAGGCGCTGCATTTCTGGCGCTTTCGGTGGGGTATCTCGGAGCAACAGCCTATCTGGTGCTTCGCGACGACCTCATGAGCGCCGGTATCGCACGTCATGCCCGCAACCAGCAGCTTTACGAAGATCGCATTTCAGCCCTTCGCACCGAGGTTGACCGCATTACCAGCCGGCAGATGCTCGATCAGCAGGTGATGGAGAACAAGGTTGCCGAACTGATGCAACGCCAGCAAACGCTGAGTGCACGCGACGGGAAACTTGCCCCCCTGCTGGAACGAGCTTCGCAACTGCAGCCGATGCCGGAAATGCCGACGGAAAAGGCACCCGATCTTGAGCAGCATAGCCAGCTTATCCCCGATGAAGCGCTGGCTGGACGCGAATTTCCGGGTGTCGATCCAATCATTACTGGGCCTGTTCCTGGAAAATCTCCTGCTGGAAAGCCTGACCGCCGCGCCGATGCTGGTTCCATCGGATTGCGTCTTTCGGGCGGACTTTCGGGTGAATCAACACTTGAGACTTCCGACAAGATATTGGCCACTATCACACAGAACCTTCATCGCATCGAAAGCGAGCAGAATGGCAAGGTGCGCGTTCTGGCTGACGCTGCTTATGAAAAGGCCGACAGCATTCTCGACACTTTGAACGCCGCCGGGCTGCGTATCGAAACGCCTGCCAATGCGGCTGTGGCCATGGGTGGGCCGCTTATCCCGGTTTCGTCACCCGGTATGGTCATCAATGATTTCGACATGCAATTGCGCAACCTCGACAGCGCGCTTGATCGGCTTGATCAGGTGCGCAAACGGGTGAGCGCACTGCCCCTGGCCAACCCGGCCCCGGGCAAGCCCGTAACGAGCCTGTTCGGCGTGCGCCGCGATCCATTTCTAGGTACGGCTGCCTTTCACTCCGGTATCGACTTTCGCGCCGCCTACGGCCAGACGGTGAAGTCCACCGCAGCGGGTAAGGTCGTGAAGGCTGGTCGTTTCGGCGGTTATGGCAACATGGTCGAAATCGATCATGGTAATGGATTTTCGACCCGTTTCGCCCATCTGAGCAGCGTTCTGGTACGCGACGGTCAACAGGTTGCCGCCGGAACCATTGTCGGCGAGGCTGGAAGTTCGGGACGCTCGACCGGCAGTCATCTCCACTATGAAGTCCGAGAAAACGGTCGGGCGATCAACCCCGTCAATTTCCTCAAGGCAGGCAAACAGATAGAGCCATTGCTCTGATATCCTGAAACGAAAAAACCCGGCCTCTGGCCGGGTTTCGCTTTCTTGTACGCATGTTTGCGAATGATCAGTCGATATCGTCGATCATTTCACCGCCACCCTGAATACGGTGGGCCAGCGCGGCTTCCATGAATGGCGTAACGGAGCCATCCAGCACTTCCTGCGGGTTGGTGCTTTCAACGCCAGTGCGCAGATCCTTGACGAGCTGATAAGGCTGCAGGACGTAGGAGCGAATCTGGTGCCCCCAACCAATCTCGGTCTTGGTGGCGTTCGCCGCGTCCGTCGCTGCTTCGCGCTTTTTCAGTTCGTCTTCATAGAGGCGAGCGCGCAGCATAGACCATGCCTTTTCGCGGTTCTTGTGCTGCGAGCGCTCCGCCTGGCACTGCACCACGATCCCGGTCGCAATATGCGTGATACGCACTGCCGAGTCGGTGGTATTGACGTGCTGGCCACCGGCACCTGAAGCGCGGTAGGTATCGATACGAACATCCGCTTCCGTAACCTGCACATCGATATTGTCATCGATAACAGGATAGACCCAAATGCTGGCAAAGGACGTGTGGCGACGAGCGTTGGAATCATAGGGCGATATTCGCACGAGACGATGGACGCCCGATTCGGTCTTCATCATGCCGTATGAGTTGTGCCCCTTGACGAGAATGGTTGCAGACTTGATGCCCGCTTCTTCGCCTTCATGCACTTCCATCACTTCGACCTTGCGGCCGTTGCGCTCGGCCCAGCGCGTATACATGCGCAGGAGCATCGACGCCCAGTCCTGGCTTTCCGTACCACCAGCACCAGCGTGCACTTCGACATAGGTGTCGTTCGCGTCGGCTTCGCCCGACAGAAGCATATCGATCTGGCGACGGTCGATCTCTTCCTTCAGTTCGCGGATAGTTTTTTCCGCGTCCTGAATGATCGACTTGTCGTCCTCTTCTTCGCCCATGGCGATAAGTTCGATGCTGTCGTTCAGCGTCTGTGTCAGATGGTTGATGCCATTGATACTGTCTTCCAACTGCTGGCGCTCGCGCATCAGCTTCTGGGCTTCCTGGGCATCATTCCAAAGCGTAGGATCCTCGGCTCTCTGGTTGAGATAGCCGAGACGTTTTATCGCCTGATCCCAGTCAAAGATGCCTCCTCAGCAGGCTTATGGCCTGCTGGATTTCGTCAACCAGCGTCTCGATTTCCGCGCGCATGGGCAAATCGTTCCTTCAATATCATTCT
>Ga0182738_1007601_pt1 | contig 10966 bp, 6 predicted proteins | sample eDN5th30CBELigMG_FD_128876 | JGI IMG/M metagenome (GOLD analysis project Ga0182738, IMG submission 128876) | Enriched Miracle-Growth compost microbial communities from Emeryville, California, USA - eDNA 5th pass 30_C BE-Lig MG (version 2)... ... | reverse complement strand
TCAGCCTCAAATTTCCAACAATTTTTTCCGATTTGCCTTTGGAATAGATCCTGAGAATCCTCCTGTCAAAAGGAGCAAAAAGACTTGAGGTCTCTTTTTTCCTCAAAATATCCCATTTGCAATAAAAAGGAATTGTAAAATCAAAATTTTAATCTGTCAACCAAGCACTGTCGACAAAAAAACCTTGTTTCCTATTCCTGAACTCTGAAAAAATCTCAAGCAAATCCACCAAAACACATTTCCTGATGAGAATCCTTCTCCACCTTTCACAACTACGTGAGATTCTTTGCGTTGCTTCTTGATTGAATCAGCATGTTTAAATGATGAGTTTCAAATTTAATTCAAAAGAGTGGCTATATACAGATTTAAAATGAATCTTTTTGTGATCATAATTTTTTCAAAAATCAAATTCATCACGCATCACTTAAATTAATTATCTTTAGTTCTCTCTTTTGAATTCAGTTTTTTCAAGTCTCGATATGTATATTCTTTAATTAATTGCAAAGAGCCTGATGATTTTCATTGAATTGAACCCATTTCGAACCACCACGGAGATTTAATCTTGAAAATCTCGAAATTCAGACAAATCTCAAACTGTCTTTTGAGCCACTCTGTTGGATTTTTCATGTGAACATTCTTGTTCTGTGAGGGGAAAAAATCGCAGGAAATTTTTCCAAACGCTAAAATAAAATGATTAAAAATATTCCTAGATTATCTTGAGGTGAGAAATGAATATGGACAAGATGGTTTTGTAATTCTTTTCAAAAATTTTTCTTTGATTTCCCTTCCAATCAAAAGGAAAAATAAGAAAACAAATTTTTTTTTTTAATAAGCTAAAAAAGGTTATTTTTCTAAAAAGATTTATGAGTAAAATATTTATCTTTCAAATAAAATAATTCAATTGACTATATTTTAGATAGTGTAGAAAAATTCTTTAAAAGTCATGAATACTCTCCAATAAGCAAGAATGGACGTGAGGATACAAGAGATTCAGTGAGAGGTTATTTTCAAACGTCCCTCATATTTCGTATATTTAATCATGATGCTTTTCATTGCAACTTTTTTCTCAGGAACAATCGTATCAACAATTTAACAATTCTGATTCTTTCCTCTTTTTTCCAATAAGATTCTTGAAAAATGCAAACTCTTGTCTGCGTCATTTAAACCTTTTGGAGATTGAAGTGAAAATTTTTAGAAATGAAATAAGGTAAAAAAAACCTATTAAGCGCATCATCTAATAAGCGCAATTAAGCTCATTAAGCTCAGCACTATAGAAAATCTAAGCGCACTTGAGTAAAAATAGACTTTCTCTATGGAGTTCTCAACTTAGCAAACTCAATCTCTTCCAATAGATGGAAAAAGCTCTGGAGAATCATCCTGGATGGACAGATTTGTTTAATATTAACCTAAAAGGAGAATCTAAAAAAAGAGAAGAGCTTTCCCTTTATTGTGAGAATCTTAGATGCTAGTTTTATAGAGAATGCTCTGGAGAATCGAATGATATGCTATAAGACCTATTAAATACTAACTTTATCCTATTTTGCTCAAAAATACATCTTTCTTAGGTTCGACCCTAAAAAGAGGCTCTTTGGAGAAACTCAAATTTATTCAAGAGCAGTCAAACCTCTGCATAAAATCCAATAAGATTCTCATTTATATTGTTCTTGTCTCGTGAAACAGGATTTTGTGCATAAAAACTCAAACTTAAAAGGATTTGTGCTTAAATGTGCTCAATTTTAACATAGGTGGGCCTAATAGTCTTATTAGTTATTACATTTCCTTCTATGGAATTACACCTAAGCGCACCTTTTTTTCTTTTCTTTGTCTGTCTTTTGCAGATCGGAGGATTTGACTAAAGTTAAGGGTTTAGAGATAGAAGTCAATGTGCCGAACACACTCGTATTAACATTATTTCTTTGAGCCCATACTTATAAAAATAAAATATTTTTTCTGAGGGGTGTGCTTAATTGGGAGTTTATATTAGATGTGATTTCTGAAGAAAATGTTAATTTTTATCAAATTAAATTCCCAAGATGGAAATTCAAGCCCAAAGTGTTTAAAAATCGCATAAAACTTTGAAATCATTGCGAATTTAATATGGGTCCCATGTCTTATCAATAAAAACATATCTCTACTTCGAAATGAAATGATGATTGATCAGGTTACACCACTGTCCCTTGACCCTCAGACAAAATATGCATTGAACGGAGGGACCCCTGTAACCCAAAAGCTCCAATCTGAAAATTTTGATTGTAGGGACGTTTGAAAATAACCTCTCACATATCGTTTCACTTTCGAATTAAATTTCACACAGTGAAAGTTTCTCCGACTCCTCATCAAAGAAGAAGTACACGCTGATTGTCGCTTAGTTTCTTTCTGAAAGGGGTTTCCCATTGAGAGTTGAGTTCCTTCCCAAAAATCTTCTATTTTGCTTAGAAAACTCATCCTTTTGAAAAAATTCAACAAAATTCAATTTAGCGCCCGCTTGAATTCGAAATCAATAGAGATAAACATATGGAGAAATTAAGAGTCAGATTGAAAATTGTGAACGAGATAAAAGAAACCGTGACTTTTCGTAACAGAAAAATTATTTTAGGACAAAAGAAAAAAGAAGTTCAAGAGACGAAATTTTTACAGCAACCTCTTGGACCTTTTGCAAAACTCACAATTCTTTCTCACAGGTTGAGTTTCTCAACAAGTTTATTCCTTTAAATGAAAAAAACCTTGTTTTTCGTAAGCCTATTAAATCAAATTCATCACAAAAACCCATTTGATTCCTGGCAAGAGAAATTAAGGGCTGAAAAAACCTTAAAGAGTTTTCTCTTTCAAAGTCTAAGGCCTTTATGAAAAGATTTCATTCTGATCATCAGGTCTAAGGAGGGCTTGACAAGGGATTTTAGCTTTTTACCTAAAATCGTTCCATAGCAAATTGAAATGACATTGATACTGTAAAAGTTATTCCAGATTAATTCTTGAAAAATTTCTTTGGATTTTCCTTTCACAATTTCAACAAAAATGGTCGTTTAATTTGTTTATTTTTGTTAGCTATCTCTTGGAGAATCCAACAAATTCCATTCTCTCCCTTTCTGTTACTTCTCCAATCATCATCAGTCAGTGAGCTGAATCGATCTGAGGGAAGGAAGGAATAATAAATTAACTCAAACAAACAACCAAACAAATTGAAAAGTCAGGAGTCTGAATCTGTGAATGCAACTGATAAAAATGAAAAATTTCTTTTTGCTTTTTCTCAATCAGGTTCACAAGCTGTTGAAAAAATTTCAAAAAGTTCTTCTTTCCTCTCAAAGCCTCGAGTTTAATGGCTGATATAGATACCAGAGTGAAAAAGAGCTTCTCTTTATCTTAAATTTGTCGTTTTCCAAAAGATCTTGATCTTCAATTCTGAAATTCTCTTTCTCTTTATAATTTTACAGGTAAAAAAATTATTGCTGATCAGGTGCTTGTTTCTCAAAAAAAAACTGCGATTTTTTCCCCAAAAATTTCACTGCATGCAAAAATCTTTTCCCAAATTTATTCTCTCAAATACGCTGCAAATTTTGAGTTATGCAGAGAAAATTCCTCCAATGAGTCTTTGAAGTATTCTTCATCTTATTCAACATAAAACCATAACATACTAAAAATTCTCTCGAGAATCTTCATCACAAACCTACACATACTTTGAGATGTACATTACAAGACAAAATCTTTTTCTACCCTTTTATTAATTTGACCAGCTCTTTGCATTTCAGATATTCTTTCCTTCTTTCGAATTCCATTGGCACCAGCAGCCCTCTTCGCAGATAAATGCTTCTGTGCGAATTCTTTCATTCGAATTCCAGTGGGACTAGCATGTCTATTTGCATGAAAAATTTGGGTTGACTTTGACTTGCTCTTTTTCGGAGTTCTAGATAATTTCTGAGCCCTCCGACTCTTCCTCAATGAATCCAATTGAAGAATTGAAATTTGGCTCACTGTCATATTTTGATCAATTGTTAGATTCGTTTGATCGTCGAACGTCTGCAAAGAAGTATTATTCCAGTCTTGGCCAAATCTCAGAGCAACAGAGGAGTCATTTCGGAGCTGTTCGGAAATCCTCTTTTTCTTTCCAGTATCCTGAGATTTCAAATCAGATTTAAGCAATTTATAATATTTCCATATAATCAAGCCAAAGTGGATTGCCAAGAATATGAATGGCAAAAATTTGAAAGCTATGTTGAAGACAATAATCGCCTGGCCGATAGAATTCACAACAGTTCGTGTGCTTGCTTGCATTGAGTCACACAGAGCCAAGATAAAGAAGCAAGCATTCACAATTAAAAGAAGAATTTCATAGCTCAGTTGCTCCGCAAATTCTAGTCGGGATTTCATTGGCCGAAGAGTGACATAATAAATCATCATAAAAAAGCTCAAAATCAGCAAGATTGCGGATTGGAAGAGGGGCATCGAATAAGCAAGAGCAATGACCTGACTTAAAATAATATTCCGGGTAACAAAGAAAATTAATACAGCCTGATGAATAAATGATTCATCTCCGAAACTGTCAAAAATAACCCCAATTCCCTTATGTTGTTCAGAGAATTTCCTCAATGCCTCAGTATTCCTTTTCCTCTTCTTCTTTTGGTAAGCATAAACAATCCAGAAATTTGTCAGATATAAGGTTGTGCCCAAAGTCAAACAAGAAACACAGGCAGTAACACTGAGCCAAGAATACCTATCACCCAAAGACAAGGTTCTGAATTCAAAGACTGTGGCAAAAAACACATCACCCAGCATCTCATAAAACTGACCAAGAAGGTAATTTTGGAAAAAGAGCCGAGATTTTGTCACCAGAGAGCGCATAGTTTCCACGTTCCGAAGGTAATAAACGCCTTTGTGCAAAAGCCAAGCCAACACAAACAGCCCTAAAATGGTCAATTCCGCCAAAATATCATCTCCCTCGTTTAGCATAAAATTCGAAGGCAAATCGTATCTTGCAAAGACATCAGGCAGCGAGTGATTCTCAAAAGCATCCTGCATTTCATCGGACATTGAGGGCATTGGGATTAAATTTGAAGAATCACTGATTGTCTGAAACAAAATTTCCAAGCCATCAGAATGGGAAATATTCATATAGCGTGTGTATTCAAGAAGCTTCATAAGAGAACCAAACATATAGAGACCTGGATCTGAAAAAGATGCCACGCCCCTTGCGATCAGAGTTGTGCTTGCTATTGAACCAGCCAGATTGCTAATTTTAGTTGCTTCTGCAACTAAGCTTGTAGAATAGCAGATGTTATCATAAAGATAAGGAGCTTCTGCAGGGCAGCTAGTATAGCACAGGTTCTTATAACTATACGGTGTTGCAGTTGGACAAGTTTCATAACAAGTATATGGGCTCACAGTTGGAGAGAGGTAAGGGGCTTTCGAAGGGCATTGGACATAGCATTTCTGCTTGTAGAAATAATACCCTGAACTGCAAACAGCGCAAGTATTTGAATCAACGCAGGTATCACAATAACTTGAACAATCCAAGCAATTTGCCCCTGACGTATAAGTTGTCACAGGACAACTCAAAAAGCATTGGCTTTGGTATAAATAATATGTCGAGCTGCATGTAATGCAAGTATTTGAGTCACTGCAAACATCACAGTTGCTCGGACAAGCTGCGCAAACTGACCCCGAAATATAGGTAGTTGTTGGGCAGGGATTGTAGCATACGCTGTTGTACAAAAAATAGCTAGAGCTACAGACTGTACAAGTACTTGAATCACTGCAAGTGTCACAATGTGATGGGCAATCTATTATGAAATTAAGCTAAATCATTTTTCTCATAAAGAACCTTGGCAAGTTGTTCCAGAAGTAAAAGTCTTTGTTGGACAAGGGCTATAGCATTGGCCTTGGTATAAATAATAGCCAGAGCTGCATGTTGTGCAGGTGCTTCCATCACTACATGCATCACAATGGCTTGGGCATGCTGCGCAGGCTGAACCAGAAGCATAAGTGGTTGTTGGGCAAGGATTGTAACATCTTCCATTATAAACATAATAGCCAGGATCGCAAATTGTGCAATAGCCTTCAGAAGTACTACACGTTGCACAATTGTTTGGCCAACACTCTCCGTTGGAGTTAAGATAAAAATCACTCCAGCAAGTGATGCAGCTGCCATCGATCCACCAGAACGAACAACCAGTTCTTGAGGCTGTAAAAATTATGAACTGTGAAGAGAAAGTAAAGGAACTTGTGGAGGAGCAATCTGAAAAAGCAGTTGGAGTGTAGGCAAAAAGGATTACCCCACAAAGAAAAAGGAAATTCATATTGATAAAATGTTTTGTTAAAAATCAATTATTTAAACCAAATCAAAAAATCTTTATTCAAAAACTTTTTCTGTATGTAATACGTCATATATAATTCTTCATAAACTTAACTAGGTCTTTAGGTTGAGTCTCAGTCCTTTAGTTCGGCCTTAAGGACTCAAGGACCGCCTTCATAAACGAAAAATTTGTCTGAAAGAGCAAGCTTGATTGAGGCTTCATTTAAAATTTATTTTTGTTTGAATTTTTCGAAGGAAAAAATTTCAAATTATTTCTCCACCCCAAATCCTCTTCTTTTTAAAGCATTCTCTCCAATTCCCATATTTGACCATTTCCTGCCAGAAAGAAACACAAATGAGTAAATGGAAAGCGGGCGTTTTAACCAGGTTTTGTTCTTAATCGCCAAACAAAGCTCAAAAATTTTCACAAAGGATTTTTAATTTTATTTTGTAGATAAAATTAGCTCGCTTTTAGAGCCATTACAACTTAAAACTCCAAGACTGGCAGGAGAAACCTCGTTATTCCTTTCTCTACCACGTTTTAGAAAGCTTTTAATGATAGTGGCTTCTCAGTCTTTTGAAGTTTATATGAAGAAGATAATGTTTTGCGAAAGCTTTTGAGCCAAAAGGACTTTTCTTTCAGCTGAGCCCTTCATGAAATTGAATTCAAAGCCACAAATTGAATCGTTTCACTTTAAAATTTAATTTCATACGGTGAAATTTTTTCAACATGGAAACTTATCTTAGAGAAGAAATTGTTGTTTCGGTCTCTCGTCAAAGGGTCTCGTTATTGAAATTGGTGGCTCTTCAGCAGAACTCTCGACTTTTTTAGATAATTCGACCCAAAAACTGGGTCTTTTTCAAAAGAGAATAGCCCATTAAATTCTCGATCAAATTTTCAAAGTCAGCTATGCTGCACAGAAAAAGTTGACTGGGATTAATTGGTTCCTGGCGACAGATTTCTCAAGGTAAAAAAAATGTTTGAGAAATCTTTTCTTCCAAAGCTAAATCATTCCTCTCAGAAGGAGAAGATTTATTTTGGATCGCAAGGGCTAATGATGTCCTCATACTCTTCGCTTCTTGCTTAAAAACCATTCGCCTTGGATAAAATCACATTAATAAAACCAATTGATCTGACAATGACATTTTCAACAAAAATTTTGCTTTCGTTTGCTTTTTTTTTGCTCACTGCCTCGTTGAAACTCTAACCAAACTAAATATTTTCCTTCTCGAAAAACTTTTTCCAATTATCACATGTATGGGACTTATTACCTATATTTGACTTGAGGTGGGAAAGCGGCCTCATTTCCTGAAGTTACAAATAGTTATATTTAGTTCAAATTAGCGTGTTTAGTTTTTCCCAATGATTTGAGGTGAACCATATTCATGACTTTTATTCAGAAGACTTGTTTGAGACTGATCTCTTCAACTATTTTTTGAAATTTGAAATCAATTAGTAAAGGTTTATCTGAAAATCTCTTGATCTTTTGACGACTTCTTTGCATGGAAAAATAGAACCAACAATTTTGACCTCTAAAATATCAATTTAAAATTTTTTTCAGAAAGGGAAAAAGTCGAGAAACAGAGGAAAGATAATTTTTTTGGAGAAAATCTCCAAATCAAACTCTTCTTCAGTTTCTTCCCAATTTAAGTGGGGAATTTTTTTTTCAAACAAAAAATTTTCTCCGATTTTCCTCATTCAAGCTTCCCACCTATTCAAGCAAAAATAAATTCATAACAAAATTTTCGATTTTGAATTTTTCCTAAAAACCCTTCTTTTCGAAAGTTTGCTTCGCGTAAGATGAGTATTTTGTTTGTAAATATCTCATGGTTTGAAATGTCCTTTTTTCGGCAAATTTCTTTAAATAAATTAAAAAAAAATCGTTTGAAATTAAAAAAAAAGATCGTAAATTTTCTCCTGAATATTCATAGCTTGACATCTCAAAGGCCTCAAAAAACCCTTCTGACAGAACACTGTTTTAGTTGTTATCAAGAATTTTAGTCTTTACAAGAAAAGTCCTTTCTTCTTTTAATGGATTTTATCTGCTGAAAAAAATATTTCAAAGAAAAACTCAGAAAATTTAGAGAAAAGCTCAATGAAGGAAATCTCTTAGAAAGAAAGAACCATTCTACATTGTTAATTTATTTTACTTGAAGAAAAAGTCTTTTTTGCTCTTTTCTTTTTTTTGGAAAGATCGTTATTAAAAGAAAGAGTCTTGATAAAAGAAAGCCAATCACAAATTTCTCAAAAGATTTTCAATGTTATTGTTTCAAAGGTCAAAAGAAAGGCAAAAAGAATGAAAAATTTACGATTTCCTGAAGAGGCTTTCTTACCCCTCCCTTTTTGACAGAAGAAAACCATTTCAAGGGTCAGCAAAGTTTGTGGTCCGGCAGAGCTCTAAAATAAAGAGACGTTTTTGAAAATTTGGCTTCTGACGCAAAATTTTGAATTTTTATTCCCACAAAAAGTGCGCCATCTTCATCTTTGGTTTATTTTTCTGAAAGCCTTTTGAAAAGAATTTAATGTGCCGCCCTTGGAGAATTTTGTTGAGAGTTGAATTTTGGTGACATCTCTCTTGCGAATAAAATTATTTCTAACTCCTATTCATTGTATCAAATTCAATAAAACGTCTCTATTTTTGAGAGCATTTGTCATTTCAATAACCAAAATCATTGTCATCACTGAATCTTTCCTCTGATATTTCAATCATTTTTTTTGTCACAGGACTTTGTTTCGCCCTCAAAAACCCCTGAAAAAATTGGAAGTGACTTTTCAATTTTTGTTGGAATTTTTTAAAAATGGAAATTAAGCTTTTTAATTACCCTTGAAAACTTCAAATTGATTTATTCTCGAAATGCTTAAAAACCCTGAGATCTGAAATCGACTTGAAACCGCTTGTCAAGCCAAAAGATAACAAATTCTTTATCAAGCAGGGAGACTAAAAAAACCATGAAGTTCAAGAGGTTTTTATTGAAAAGGCTTTTACATCTTTTATTCGGAAGAACAAATTTTATTCATACAGATTAACTCTTCAAGAGCCAAAATCTTCATCTCAAAACCTTGAGACACTGTTACTATTTATTCGAAGCTTTGCTTTGAATATTGATTGATTTTCCCAGTTTCTTTGGGACAAAAGGGGGTTTTTTGGTGGGGTATTGAAAAACACTGCTTTAAAGAATTAAATAAAACAGTTTGTCAACAAAATTTGAACAGACGAATTTCGAAATCAATTGTTTTATTTTGTAATTTTCGCCTCTTTAGAAAATTTTGTCCTTTAAATTCGAATAAAATTTTTCCCCCTTCAGCTGCTCAAAGCTTTTTGAATACCAGAAATCTCGACTCTCTAGACTTGAACTCTTGCAATAGCCAAGGATTCTCAAATTGTCTATTCTTTTGATTTGATTTTCGCAAAGACCAAAATCTCATCATTTTTATTATTTTGATAATTTCTCTTTTCATCAAATTCAAAATTCTAGAAAATAAAGCCAATAAGATTATCACTTTAAACATCTTCAAAATATTTGAAATTAAATCTAACGCCCCTCTCTCAAGCCTAATCATCCTTTGAGCTTCTTTTCTTTATGCTCAAAAGATATTTTCAGACTTATTTTGGATGTACCAGGTTGTTTAGAAGAATTTTCTTTGGTGAGGAAGAAGATCTTTAATTTCATTAGAACTGTTGGATAAGCAGCCACAAAAAGGCTACTATTTTGAAACTAATTGAATCAATCTTCAAGCGAGTTTCACAAAACGACAATCAATGATAATCCACATGTCAAAAAGTGAAAAAGTATCATTGATGTCATAGGGATATAAAACGTTTAAAATTCAAGAGGATTGGCAAATTTTGTTGAAAGTTATTAATTTTATTGAGGAATGAATTTCACCATGAAAAGGCAACAAATTAATTAAAATTAAATCGCTGAAGGTTGAGACATTCTCCAACTTTTTGAAATTGATTCAATAACCAGTAATTTAAGAAGGATGAAGGTCATAGCCTGAATCCCCGATATCTCTTCAGATTCAGGCCCTTAAGTTTGTGAAAGATGAAGAAAGAGGGAAAGGAAAGTGCATGATTTGTTTTGGCCAAGAGAGAAATGCCGAAAGAGAGGGAACTGTTTGATCAGACATCAGAATCGATGAGGTTGATTTCGGTTTGACTCATTAAAAAAATAGCTTTTTGCTAATTTTGGTATTTACATATGAAACCTTCCAATAAATTTAACCTTTTGATTTGGTTGAATAGTTTTCATTACTGCGACTTCTCTTGCGAATGTAATGATTTTGCAATGAGAATACGGTTAATTCATCATCTTCTCTTGTCATGCTTTTGACAAAAATCTTCTCAAAATTTAGAAAAAAAGTTTTTAACAGAAAAATTTCACTTGAAAGAAGAAAAATTTTCAAATTCTTTCCCTTAAGATAGAGTAGTGAAAGCAGAGAGAGGTTTCAGAGTTGATTAAGATTGTGAAAGCGTCAAGGCTCTTTAAATCAAAAAATCACCTTGGCAAAATTATCTTCAAATTTTTTCAATTGGAAATGCTGCAATACGTGTCCTCAGTCTCTTGAAATTCATCGCTTTGAATTTTCTTTGCCGGAAATTAATTTTTTTCTTCGACTTTAATGTCAGTTTTTTTCCTCAAGATTTCAGTGAATTATCATTGTAAGAAGAGGCCTCC
>Ga0182738_1007600_pt1 | contig 10969 bp, 14 predicted proteins | sample eDN5th30CBELigMG_FD_128876 | JGI IMG/M metagenome (GOLD analysis project Ga0182738, IMG submission 128876) | Enriched Miracle-Growth compost microbial communities from Emeryville, California, USA - eDNA 5th pass 30_C BE-Lig MG (version 2)... ... | reverse complement strand
TCAAGGGTTTTATATTTATCTTTTAACCACACTCTAAATGCCTTTTCACAGTTTTCACAATAGCATTCTCCGCCATATTCATTCGATATATGCCAACATACCACTTCTTCCATGTGGCCATATCTTTCAGCAAGTTTTTCTGCTAGAAGTGGAGAATATTTTCTAAAGGTTGGACTATTCGGGCAATGATTATGTCTATGACCAAATTTATGCTTTCTTCCTTCAAAATCTGTTCGATTGACATCTGGATAACGATGACTCATCCAAGCAGGTAATGCTGCTGTGGAAGTTGCCAATACGATATCGTAATTATTCTTTTTTAGCATTTCGATAATTTTATCTAATGTAGAAAAATCATACTCCGCTTCAGAAGGTTGTAATTGAGCCCATGAAAAAACATTAATGGTAGCAGAGTTGATATCAGCAAGCTTAAAAATGCGCATATCTTCCATCCAAATTTCATCTGGCCATTGTTCTGGGTTATAATCTCCACCAAAAAGCATTCGTTTAAAATTTACAGTCATATGTAACCCTCCATTTAAATGATTACGCTTACATATTTTAATAATAACAATTATTGACTAATAAATAACCTGTAATTTTTAGATATAAAACATGAAAAATTAGTGGTAATTCCTATAGATCATAAGAGAAAGATATTTTTAACAATAAAAAAGAAGGCAACCAATGGTTACCTTCTCTTTTAGCCGCATTTGCCGCTTAGATGTATGGAGTTTCAAAACCTGCTCCACCAGGTGGGTGTTCGCAAAAGCTATCATCATATGTCCTAATGATAAATTCATTAGGCCTGCTGATCCTGCTTTAATATAGAACTCCCTAATTATCGATAAAGGTTGAAACTTCATACGATAACGAACAACGCAGCGTCTATAGTCTTACTATACAGTATTTAACCTTGGAACGCAAATGGTAAAATACGTAAAAATCATCATCTTACAAGCTTTTAATTATGCACGAGATACATAACTAGCATCAGAAGTGTTGATAATTAAACGATCTCCTTGGTTAACAAAGAATGGAACTTGAACAGATACACCAGTTTCCATAATTGCAGGCTTTGTACCACCTGAAGCTGTATCTCCTTTGATACCTGGTTCAGTATCAGCTACTTCTAACACAACAGTATTTGGTAGTTCTACACCAAGAGTTTCTGATTGATACATCATGATATGAACTTCCATATTTTCTTTTAAGAATTTCAATTCATATTCAATAGCAGATGCAGATAATTCAATTTGATCATAAGATTCTACATCCATAAATACATGTTGGTCACCGTTCGCATATAGATATTGCATTTTACGGTTATCAATTTGAGCTTTAGCTACTTTTTCACCAGCTCTAAAAGTTTTTTCTTGCACTGCACCAGTACGTAAATTCTTTAATTTAGAACGTACGAATGCTGCACCTTTACCTGGTTTAACATGTTGGAAATCTAGTACACGCCAAATTCCACCATCTACCTCAATTGTTAAACCAGTTTTAAAATCGTTTACTGAAATCATACAGTAATCCTCCTATAAAATAATCAGTTCTTTTGTTGAATGGGTTAAAGCTTCGTTATGATCATTTGTTATTAATGTATCATCTTCAATACGTACTCCACCGACTCCAGGAAGGTAAATACCAGGTTCTACTGTGACAACCATACCAGTCTCTAAAATAGAATCATTTCTAAAGGATAATGCTGGTCCTTCATGAACTTCTAATCCTATACCATGACCTGTTGAATGTCCAAAATATTCTCCATACCCTTTTTCTTTTATGTAATCACGAGTTAAGGCATCTGCTTGAATACCTGACATTCCTGGTTTGATTCCTTCCATCCCTTTTAATTGTGCCTGTAAAACGATGTCGTATATTTCCTTTAATTTTGCATCTGGGTTTCCTACTGCAATTGTTCTCGTCATATCAGAAACATATCCATTATAATATGCACCATAATCTAATGTAATCATATCACCAGCTTCAATCTTTTTGCTAGTAGCAACACCGTGTGGCAACGCTGATCTTTTACCAGATGCGACAATTGTGTCAAAGGACGATGAAGTAGCGCCCTGCTTTCTCATAAAAAACTCTAATTCATTCGAAACTTCTAATTCTGTTTTCCCAACCTTAATAAAATCAAGAATATGGGTAAAAGCGGCATCTGCTATCTTAGCAGCTTCCTTTAATATCTTAATCTCTTCACTAGTCTTAATCAAGCGTAACTTTTCAATAATTCCTGAAACCGGAACTAACTCACCTTTAAATACATTCTCTAAATTCTTATACTCAGCAAAAGTGGTATAATCCTGTTCAAAAGCTAGTTTCGTAACACCATTTTTTTTAGCTTGATCAGCAACTTCTTGTAATATTGCACCTTTATGCTGTACAATATCGAATCCAGTACATTGTGTTTGTGCTTGCTCAACATATCGAAAATCGGTTATAAATAAAGCTTTCTCCCCAGTAATAAGTACAGCCCCTGCACTCCCAGTAAAATTACTCACATATCGTCTGTTATATGTACTAGTGATTAAGATACCATCAGCTCCAGCACTAGTTAGTGCAGTTCTGATTCTATTTAGCTTTTCCATGTTCATCTCTCCCTTAAAGATACACTATCTTTAGAAGCTTCGTCTTTTTTCCTTTTAAAAAGTACTCACATAAAATAATGTAAAATTTTGAATGATTAAAATTGCTCATGTACATTATTTTAACACAAAAGACTATTCAATGTTCCAAAATTAACCTCATAAAAGAGAAGATTCCGATTCCCATTACCCTTCATTTTCAGAAAGATTCGTTCCATGCCCTTGTTTTGCTTTATGTTTTTTTACTTTCATCTCATTTTCTTCATATGATATTGTGTAGCCAACGAAAACCCCATATAAGATATATAGGCATACAGATGTAATAATTGTATCCATTTTTAATTTTAAAAATGGTGCCATACTTGGAAAAATTGGATTTAGGATAATATACACACAAAAAAATATTACGATACCAAAAGCTATACTTATATAGATACTTTTAAATTTTCTCAAAACTAAGTAATAGCCAAATGCTACTAAAGTAGAGATAAAACCAATGAGAATAAGACTGATTACAGTTCCTAACCATCCTTTCTTCCATTCTCCAATAGCCCATGGTTCTAATATAATGCTAGGACTAAATTCAACAAAGTCAAAAAGATATGCAATATACCCTAATCCCGCCCAAAATATTCCTCCAATCATTCCTGTCCAAATAACAAGAGCAATAAATGACATTGGTCTTTCTTTTTCGTGCTGTGTTTGGTTTTCATTACTCATTCCATACACCTCCATAAAATATTATGCCCGAAGAAAAATTTTACTTTGCAAATTACATTCATTTTTTTAATAAATATAAAATTTTTATATAAATGAAAGTATTTCATCATTTATAAATAGGTGATGCTAGTGGTTTTTCATTATTTTTAGTAATATAGAATTAGGGTATATAGACAGTATAAGAATTATATTTAAATAAACTGTTTTCACCTAATTTAACCTGAGGCTGGTGTAACTATTCATGGCAAGTGAACAAAAACCATTATATGGAGGGCAAGCTGTTGTAGAGGGTGTAATGTTTGGTGGAAAACACCATTATGTAACAGCGATTAGACGTAAAGATCAATCAATTGATTATTTCCACCTCCCAAGAACAAAAAATAACAAACTCACAAAATTAAAGAAAATTCCTTTCTTAAGAGGAATCATTGCAATAATTGAATCAAGTGGGAATGGAACCAAGCATTTAAATTTTTCTACGGAACGATATGATGTAGATCCTTCTGAAGACTATAAAATAAAAGAACAAGAACCTTCTAAAACTACTATGATTTTGGGTGTTGCAGCTGTCGGAGTTCTTTCTTTCCTATTCGGAAAATTTATTTTCACACTTGTACCGACTTTCTTAGCAGCCATGTTTCAACCAATTATTTCAGGACATGTTGCTCAAGTATTGCTAGAGAGCTTCTTTAAGCTTATTTTATTATTAGGTTATATATATTTTGTCTCTTTAACGCCTATTATTAAAAGAGTTTTCCAATATCATGGGGCTGAGCATAAAGTAATAAATGCCTATGAAAACGGAAAGGAACTAACCATACAAAATGTTCAAGCATCTTCAAGACTTCATTATCGTTGTGGTTCTAGCTTCATGCTCTTCACTGTAATTGTTGGTTTATTTTTATACTTATTTTTTCAAACAGATAATTTAATGGATCGAATATTAATTAGAATTGCCCTTATTCCTTTTGTAATTGGAATATCTTTTGAAGTATTGCAATTCACCAATAAGTTAAGAGATATACCAGTTCTTAAATATTTAGGAATGCCAGGACTTTGGCTACAATTATTAACAACGAAAGAACCTAATGATGAACAAGTAGAAGTAGCTATTCTATCTTTCCAAGAGTTAAAACGAAGAGAAGAAGAAACAGAAAACCAATTAAAGACTGCTACTGTATGATATCCTTTACATTTTTTCTGTAAATTATTTTATGTGAACAATTTTTCTTTATTTGAATAAACTTTTTTATAATACTAGTTTAAAAGTTATAAAAAATGCTTATCATGCTTTTAGGGAGGTGGCTTTTTTGAAATTCCGATTTTCATCGATTTTATTTAGTGTTGTTCTCATCTTAGCTTTGTTTGGATTAACAACTAGTTTAATTAGAAATCCTTCAGGTTTCTTTCTAAACATCGCAATTTTTGTGGGAGTAGCTGTTATTATTTGGTTCGTCTTTCGACAGTTCCGTTTATCATCTCCACAGAATAAAGAACAAAAAGCATTTGTTAAGGCTGCAAAACAATCAAAGAAAAGATTACAGACAAAAGAAAAGTCAAATACTAAACAGCCTGGTTCAAACAGGACCTCTTCCTTAAAAGCCCAAAAATTTAAAAGAAGCAAAAGTACTGCACATTTGACTGTAATTGATGGCAGGAAGAGCAAAAAAAAGAATCGAGCTTCTTTATAGAAGTTCGATTCTTTTTGATTCAGGTAAACGTTAATAAGTCCATTTTTTAAAAAACTTATTAGCACAATCCCTTCCTAATTGTATAAGTTTATCTTGAGCTTCTTTTGATAAGGAAAACTCTGTTGTTACTACTCCTTCTGTTGGTACGAAAATGATATTTTTTTCATGCTTACGAGAAATATACCTAGAATCATGAGCATCCTTCATCGTTTCAAACATCGCACCAAATAATTCAATAGCATTATTAATTTTATGTTTTGGATGATCTTTAAGATTATGACTTAACTTGATTCCTAAAACTGGTCTTGTTTTCAATACATTTTCTTGATCAAACAACCACATGGGAAAGTTACTTAATACTCCGCCATCCACAATCACACTCTTATTCTGTTTATTTCCAATTTTAACTGGTTCAAAAAAATAAGGTAAACTACAACTCATCCGAATTGCTTTAGCAATAGAAAAAGAGCGTGGGTCAATACCATATTTGGGTAAATCATCTGGAATTATTAATAGAGCTCCGTTTGTGATATCGGATGCGATAAAACGTAAACTTTGAGGTGGCAAATCAGAAAATGTTTTTATTCCTTTTTTCCATAACTTATCGTCTATCCACCTTTCTAATTCATCCCCTTTATACATACCTAGCTTCCAATATAAAAAAAACCATTTTGCCAATGGAAAGGGAATAAGTAACTTTCTTTCATCCATAAAGGTATGTAAATCCAATTCCTCAAGTAAAGTAGCAATTTCTTTACTTGTATATTTTGCAGCTATCAACGCAGCAATAATTGATCCTGCGCTAGTACCAGCAAGTCTTACAAACTCCATTCCACGTTCTTCAATGACCTCATAAGCACCAACCAAGGCAAGCCCTTTAATTCCCCCACCAGAAAAAACTCCATCTATGTACACCTTATTCACTCCTTTGATAGAATAATGTGTTCGTAAATTAGTAAGTAAGAGTAGATAATGTCTTTATTATTCAATGTAATACCATTCGTACAAAAATAGTACATAAGACAAGCAATTAATATGCTGGGTTTTTAATATTTACTTGTTTCCCTTCATTTAACTAGACGTTTTCATCAGTCAATATAGGTAAGTGCACATACAATGTGTTGTGAGAAAAATTTAGAGGAGGAAGAAATATGTATCTAGATAACACTATTCATTCCCATGATATTAGAAGAATTCGTCCTGGATTCGGGGGATTTGGAAGACCAGGGTTTGGATTTGGGCGACCTGGTTTTGGCAGACCTGGTTTTGGTTTTGGAGGTTTTGGTCTTGGATTAGGACTGTTAGGCGGTTTAGCTACTGGAGCATTATTAGCACCGGCTTTATATGGTGGTTATGGATATCCTCCTTATGGATATGGCTACCCTCCATATGGCTATTATTATTAAAATGAATAGGTAACTAAATAGACCTCACCAAACATTTGCCCCATATCTTTAATAGGATAAATGTTTGGTGAGGTTATTTTTTTGATTTTAGTAGTAAAAAAGAAGAATTTTTTTACATCATTAAGTGAAATAGGCAATATCTGCATTAGGGAAATATTCTGCAATGTAGCCTCGTATACTTGTTTCTAAGTCTTTCGCTTCATCATCTTTATATACATACTTTCCTATTCCATATCTACCCCATTTATATTTACGTTTTTCTTCATCCATCTCTAGTTTACTTTTTGGATATCTCTTAGCTATCACCCTTTTAGCTGGTTTTGTAAAACGGTGTTGTATTAATTCAAACGTTAAATTCGATATATCTATTCCTTCAAGACTGTTAGATAGACGTTCAAATAATTCATGATAGCCTTCTTTCCAATTTTCGTGTAAATATATTGGTGCAACTATGAATCCTAGTGGATAACCTGCTTTTGCTACTTTTCTTGCAGCCTCTATTCTTTCATCGAAATTTGAAGTGCCAGGTTCAAAATTTTTTATCACATATCTTGAATTTATGCTAAAGCGAAATCTAGTATGTCCGTTATGTTCCGCATCTAGAAGATGATCAACATGATGAAACTTTGTAACAAAACGTAATTGCCCCGTTTCGGTTTTCCCAAAATATTCAATTGCTCGTTTTAAAGAATGTGTTAGATGATCGATACCTACAATATCAGATGTACACGCAGCTTCAAATCTAGTTATTTGCCCTTCTCTTTCTTTCATATATTTCTCTGCTTGTTCAAAAATTTCATCTAAATTCACATATGTTCTAATATACGGTTTACTTCCTAATGTTGTTTGTAAGTAGCAATAATGACAGTGTCCCATACATCCTGTTGCAAGTGGAATAGCATATTCTGCTGATGGTTTAGACGTATCAAATTTTAATGTTTTCCTGATTCCAACTACTAAAGTCGATTTCGCATTTCTATATTGTTGTAATTCTGTATCACCAGGTATACCTCTAACTTGATTATGAGAGGTCGTTTCTCTAATTTCCACACCCATTTTTTCAAATTTCTCTTTTAATTCTCTTCCTAACGGATACTCTAATGCTCTTGGTTCTATATAGACAAGTTGTGGTACAAATGGCTTCATTTAAGGTTCTTCCTTTCTTACCTAAACTACATTCATGTATTTTTATCATGAACAAAAAGAACAAAAAGAGGACAGGAAATTTCCCCCATCCGCTTTTACGTTTATTAACATATAATTCCTTTTGAGTATAAGTAACTATTGAAAAATCACATAGAAGAGTACCTTTTTATTCCAATAGTTCTTTTTGCTTAAAGATTTGAATAGAAGAGAGAAGAAGGACAATGATAATAGCCATAGTTATAATAAAGGCCAGCCAGAAATTAGTAGCTAATTCTCTCGACAACAATACCTGTCCCGAATGCTTAGTCATTGTAGCCGGACTCCATTTCATATACTTCTCTAAAATAGTTGTAATCGCGGAAATAGCAAATACCACTAAAATGGTAATAAAGGTGATACTGCCATTTCCTTTCATTAACGTACTAAAAAAGAGCGTCAATGTAATAACAAAAACTAACCATATGCTGTAAATCACAGCACTTTGAAGAGTACGATCAAAAGCAACTGTTTCGATGAGCAAACTTGTATAATACCAAGAAGCTAAATAACCGATAAATAATGAAATGAGGGTTATAGTTATTAACCCAGCCCACTTCGATAATATATACGAGGAATAAGGAACTGGTTTAATCATCACCATACCTGCTACTCCACTCTGCCTTTCTGAAGATACAACACCCATTGCACTTAAAACAAGAATCAGTACACCTAGCATTCCATAATTTGATAGAACTTGCATTAATACTTCTGCTCCAGTTGGAGTAGGCATTTCAAGGATTGTACCTTCTGGAAGACCACCAAAAGTATCCAAAATTTCTGGCATATAATATGCACTAACTGGCTGCATGACACCTAGTAAAATAAAGACAATCGGAATCCATAAAATTTTATAATTCCGCACCATTTCCATCATTTCTTTGCGATAAAGGACCGTCCATTGTGTCATGCCTTCACCACCTTCATAAATAAATCTTCTAATGTTGTTTGAGAAATCTCGAACTTACGAATCGGAAGTTTTTTATCCACTATTTCTTTTAATAATGTTTGCTTCCCATTTACTATATCTCTTAATACGATGCTGGTTTTATTACCTTGAATATTCACTTCAGATACAAAGCTAAATTTCACTAAACTCTCTAGCCAATCGTCAACCTGTGATTCGAATTCAATTTGTAAAATAGGTTGTCGATACTCTTCCATTACACTTTCCAATCTACCTGATATTGCAATTTCTCCTGCATGCATGATAAGAATATCGTCACTTATTTCTTCTGCATCATGAAGGACATGGGTGGAGAAGAGAATAGTAGTTTCCTTTTTAATCTCTTTCATCATGTTCAACACTTCCCTTCTACCAAGAGGATCAAGTGCTGAAACAGGTTCATCTAAAATAAGTAGTTTCGGACGATGAATTAGTGCCTGTGCCAAGCCCAGGCGCTGCTTCATCCCACCAGAAAACCCTCCTATTTTTCTTTTTTTCGCATTCATTAAGCCTACTCGTTCAAGTAATTCTTCACTTCTTTTTTCTGCTTCTTTACGCTTCAACTTTGCTAATTGTCCTACGAAAACAAGAAATTCCTTTCCACTCATCCAATTATAGAAAGCAGGGTATTGGGGTAGATACCCAATAAACTGTCGTAAATCCTTCCCTACTTCCCCTTTAAAATCAATAGTACCTGATGTCGGTTCTAACAATCCGGAGAGCATTTTTAATGTCGTTGTTTTTCCTGCTCCATTTGGGCCAAGTAATGCAACACATCTGCCTTCTTCTACATGAAAGCTTATTCCTTTAACAGCATTCATTTTTCCATATTTTTTCACTAAATTGCTTGCTTTAAATAACTCCATTAATCATTTCTCCTTCCAACAACGAAATAAAGTACAGGTCCTACTATATTGATAATGAGGATAATAAGAATCCATAACCATTTTGGTCCGTTCGTTTTTTCTTCTTTAATGCAAGAAAATAACGCGATAATCATAAGAATTAATTGTAAAAGAAGAATTGGCGCAATCGCTCCCCATGGGATTCCATTTATCAGTTCATTCATATTTTTCTCCTCCAAATCGATTATTCACCCTTAATACGATTACGTTTGTATAATCGTTCACTCACGAAAAAAATAAATAAAAAAATCTCAGGAATTTGATCCTGAGATTTTCCTTTTAAATATTTTTCTTGCAAAAATAAGATAGATAACAAGATATGTTGGAAATTGAATAAGGCCTAACAAACCCCATATCCAAGCATTATGTCCTCTCTTCCGTGCATCCCAAAACATCCATGAACTCTGGCAAATTAGAATGAGTGCAATCACTATCCATAACCAAAATGGTATGCTACTTAGTTCATTTGTATTCATTCCTTACTGACCTTCTTTCTCGTTTTGTAAAAAGCTAAGGGCAGTAAGATAATACCTACCAGCTGAAAATAAAGAAAAATGATTGGCTGACGATAAACAACAGCAATCAATACGGAAAGCACACAAACTGCAACAGAGATAAACGTAAGGAGGTCTTTCCATTGTTTTTTTCGTATTCTTTTTTTCTCTAATTCAATATTTTGTTGAAACCATTGTAAATTAGGAGTAGATACTGGATTCCATTGATCCAGTTTTTCTAAACCATCAAATAATTGTTTAGCCGTTAATTCATCTTTATCCTCCAACATAGAATTACTGTTTGTTGAATTATTCTCCTTCACGTTCAGCCAACCCCTTTCGTACACTTTTTAAACCATTTGAAACTCTTGATTTCACTGTTCCTTCTGCAATACCCATCATTTTTCCTATTTCCTCATATGTATATCCATAGTAATGTTTCAATACAATTGGCATACGTATGTCTACATTAATTTGGGCAAGTACATCAATTACATCTGTCCATTCTTCGTTCCTATTAGCTGCATTCCATTTCATCTTTCGGAGCGCTTGTTCCTGCTCTACCCACTTTTTCTCTCGCTTTTTTTTACGCTGTTGATCTATGAAAAGGTTCGTTGCGATTGTAATGAGCCAGGAGGAAAACTTAGAGTCACCGTTATAAAGGTGAATTTTTTCAATACACCTCATCATCGTCTCTTGTGTTAAATCTTCTGCAATTTGTGGATGAAGGGTCACTTTCATTAAATACTTTACTACGAATGAATAATTCTGTTGTAGTAGTTTCGCAAGGGCTAATGTATCACCTTTTTGAGCCTTTCGAATTAAATCCTTTTCATCCATGTAATCTACTCCATACAATAATAATATATTTATAATACGACTAACTGGAAAAATCGTTCACTTTCAAAATGAAAAACAACCGCAAAACTTTTTAACCAACAATTCATTTTTGTTCATGTAAAAGGTAAAGAAGCACCAAATAGGGAGCCATCTTGAAATTTATCCCTTATTTCTACTTTGAGCCATTT
>Ga0182738_1007599_pt1 | contig 10971 bp, 8 predicted proteins | sample eDN5th30CBELigMG_FD_128876 | JGI IMG/M metagenome (GOLD analysis project Ga0182738, IMG submission 128876) | Enriched Miracle-Growth compost microbial communities from Emeryville, California, USA - eDNA 5th pass 30_C BE-Lig MG (version 2)... ... | reverse complement strand
TGGGCGGCTGGTCACGCCGGGCTGGGTCGATGTCCACACCCATTACGACGGTCAGGCCACCTGGGATCCGGTCCTGGCGCCGTCCTCGTGGCACGGCGCAACGACCATCGTGTTCGGCAATTGCGGCGTGGGCTTCGCGCCGGTCCGCCGCGAGCACCACAAGGCGCTGATCGACCTGATGGAAGGCGTCGAGGACATTCCCGGCATCACGCTGTCGGAAGGCCTCAAGTGGGATTGGGAGAGCTTCCCGGACTATCTCGATGCACTCGCGCGGTTGCCGCGCACGATCGATATCGCCGCGCAGCTCGCGCATCATCCCCTGCGCGTCTACGTCATGGGCGAGCGCGCCATCGCCCGCGAGCATGGGACAGCGGAGGATATCGAGGCCATGGCCCGGCTGACGGAGGAGGCCCTGAAGGCGGGGGCCGTCGGCTTCACCACCAGCCGGACGGACCAGCACAAGACGCTGGCCGGCGAACTGGTGCCCGGGCGCTATGCCGAGCACGAGGAGCTGCTCGCCATCGGCAAGGCGATGGGCCGTGCGGCCCGCGGGACGTTCGGCATGCTGTCCGACTTCGAGGACGAGGCGACCGAGTTCGGCTGGATGCGCCAGGTGGCGAGGGACAGCGGCCGGCCGGTCTGGTTCCTGCTCACCGACCGCAGCTACGACCCGCAGCGCTGGCGCCGCCTGATGGACGGGGTCCGAGCCGCGCGCGCCGACAACCTGCCGCTCTCTGCCCAGGTCGCGGGCCGCCCGGTCGGGCTGACCCTCGGCCTCGGCACTTCGCTCAATCCCTTCGGGCTGCGCGAGGCGTTTGCCGAGGTCGCGAAGCTGCCGCCGGCGGAGATGCTGGCGAAGCTGCGCACGCCCGGGTTGCGCCGGCTGATCCTGTCGCAGGAGGCGTCCCCGCGGCTGCTCGAGGTGCTGCCGCCGCTGTCGCGCCAGATCGCGACCCGCTGGGACCGCATGTATCCTCTGGGCGACACGCCCGACTACGAGCCGCCGCCGGAACGCAGCATCGAGGCCCTGGCGGCGCGCGAGGGCGTGAGCCCGGCCGAGTATTGCTATGACTATCTGGTCGGCGGCGACGGCAGCCGGATGGTCTATTTCCCGGTCACCAACTACGTGCACGGCGACCTCGAGGTGGTGCGTGAAATGATCGAGGACCCGCACACGCTCCTCGGCCTGTCGGACGGCGGGGCGCATTGTGGGGTGATCTGCGATGCCTCGCTCAACACCACGATGCTGGCCCACTGGGTCCGCGACCGCACGCGCGGGCCGCGCCTGCCGCTGGAATATACGGTGAGGCAGATGACCAGCGAGACGGCCGCCTTCTTCGGCTTCCGCGACCGGGGCCGCCTGCAACCCGGCCTTAAGGCAGACGTGAACGTCATCGACTTCGATGGCCTGCACCTGCATTCCCCGAAGATGATCTTCGACCTGCCGGCCGGCGGACGGCGTCTGGTCCAGCATGTCGACGGCTACGACATGACGATCTGCTCCGGCGCACCGATCTTCGAAAAGGGCGAGGAGACCGGGGCAAGGCCAGGGAATCTGGTGCGGTCGGCCGGCTGATAGTCTTTCCCTCCCGTTCGACGGCAGGGCAATCGCATGTGACCCAGGACGGGAGAATAGGTCATATGCGTCTGACCGAAGGGCGTTCCATGATCTCTACGCCTTGACCGGGCCGGGCAGGTCGAGGCCGACGCCGGTCAGGTGGCCGAACAGGGCATGAAGCCGTTCGACGACCGGCGATGGCAGGGGCGGGCGGAGGATCGAGGCGACGTTCTGCTCGACATGCGCCTTGTTGCCGGTCCCGAACAGGATGACATCCGCCCCTTGCTCGTGGCGCGCGTAGCGATAGGCGGCATCGGTGATGCTTTCGGCGGTACCCTCGGCCACGAGGAACCCGAGCGGATCGCCATCGGACAGGATCGAGGCGTCGAGACGACCTTGTTCGACCAGCTTGGCGAACACGTCGCGACGGTAGGCGGCGTTGCTGAAGATGTTGCGGACGACGAACATTAGCAGCGTGCCGATCCCGCGGCGCCGGGTCGTCGGAAATATCCCGTGGCGCGCTCCCTGGTTCATCAGGCTGTAGGCGAGCATGATGACTTCCCAAGGCGCGTCCTCGATCGCCTGGCGGAGCATCTTCTGCTCGGGATCGTTGGGACCGGTCTCGGTGATACCGACATGGCGCACCTTTCCCTGCTCCTTGAGCTTCAGGAGGGCGGGGGCCAGGACATCGCGATGATGGCCATAGGTCGCCGGGCTGACGGCGTGGAAATGGAAGACGTCCACATGGTCGAGGCCCAGCCGTCGCAGCCCCGCCTCGACGCGGCGGGTGACGGTTTCGGCGGTCTCGTCACCCGACCTGAAGATCGCCTTGGTCGAGATCACCAGCCGGTCGCGATCATAGTGCCGGACAGCGGCGCCGACGATCTCCTCGGTTCCATAGGTTTCGGCGGTGTCGAGGAAATTGACGCCGAGATCGACCGCCGCGCGCACGATCGAGACCGCTTCCTCGAAGCTGGCGCCGCGGCCGAGCCCCAGCCGGCTGTTGCCGCCGCAGCCGAGCCCCGCCACGCTGACCGTGAGGCCGGTTTTTCCGAGTGGCTTGTATTCCATCTCTGCCGTCACTCCGTTTGTTTCCAGGCGGCGAGGATGGCCGCATGGATGCGGTTTACGCGATCGACCGGCCGCCATCGACGTAAAGATTGGCGCCGTTGATGTAGGCGCCGGCATCCGAGCACAGCAGCAACGCCGCGCCGACGAGATCATCGGGCCGCCCGAGCCGGCCGGCCGGGATGCGCTGCACCAGCGCTTCGCCTTCCGTTGCCATCTGGGCGCGATTGCGCGCGGTCAGGATGGCGCCGGGGGCCAGGTTGTTCACCGTGACGCCCTGGCCGCCGAACTGGCGGGCAAGATTCCATGCCCAATTGAGCTGCGCTGCCTTGGCTCCGGCGTAGACCATCATCTGTGGATGCGGGCGGACCTGCTGCACGCTCCCGATCGTCACGACGCGACCCCAGCCGCGGTCGCCCATGGGCGGAACCAGGGCCTGCAGCAGCTCCAGCGGGCTGCGCAGGTTGACCGCGACCTGCCGGTCGAACCTCTCCCGGCTGATGTCCTGGTAGGCCTCGGGCAACTCGATCGAGGCGTTCAGCACGAGGATATCGACACTCGACCAGGCGGTGACGGCGTCCGCCAGGCGGCGTCCGGCATCGTCGAGGGCGAAGTCCTGGCCGAAGGCCCGCGCCGTGCCGCCGCCCTCCTGGATCTCCTTCACGACGGTGCCGGCGTCGGCTGCTTCCTCGGCGGTGCCGGCATGATGGATCGCCAGCCGCGCGCCGGCGCCCGCCAGGCCGAGGGCGATGGCCCGGCCGATCTCGCGGCGGGCGCCGGTCACCAGAGCGGTCCGGCTGGACAGGCGAAAGCGGTCGAACGGGCTCGGCGGCATGGAAGCTCCAGTCAGGGCAGGTATTTGCAGGTGGAACGGCGATCGGGTATGGGCCGCGTGGCTCGCGTGAGGTCCTTCGCCGCACTCGGGATGATACCGCGGGCGTGACGAATCGGGGCACTAGCCCAGGAAAATCCGGGCGCCGACCGGGAGAGTGCGTGCCTTGTCGAGCGCCCTCATGGTCGTCGCATAGCCGGCTTCGATGGCGACGTCGAAGCTCGTCCAGTCGAGCAGGTCGAACCTGTCCATTGGCGGCACGATCAGCAGGTCGGCCGCGGCACGATCCTCCATCGCGCGCGCGGTGCTGGCGACCAGGGCGGAGCGCAGCAGGATGCGGACGATCGAGGGGATCGGCAGGGTCTGCTCGCGCTTCCATACCAGGCGACGGAAGAACTCCCAGGCCGACCAGGCTTCCTCGACGCCGGCACCCGCGGCGAGCGCGCCGCCGGTGTCGATATCGACCGCGATGGTGAGGCCGCGTCCCTGCCGCCGCATCGCCCTGACCGGAAGGTTGTCGATCACGCCGCCGTCGACATGGACCTGGCCCGCGTCGTTGACCGGCGGCAAGACGCCCGGCAGCGAGACCGACGCGCGCAGCCAGCGCCACAGCTTGCCGGTGGTGTGGATGTCGGCGTTCGCGGTCGTGAGGTTGGCGGTCACGCAATAGAAGGGGAGGATCAGGTCCTCGATGTCCTTGTCCCCGAAAGCGGTGCGCAGCAGCGTCGTCACCCGCCGCCCGCTGAACAGCGACACGAAGGGCAGTGTATAGTCGCTGAGCGGATTGGCGTTGACGAAGGAGCGGCGGAAGCGCTCCGCGAGCTCGACGTCGGTCCATCGCGCGGCGATCGCCGCGGCGACGATCGCTCCCATGCTCGTGCCGCCGACCTGGTCGATCGGCACGCCCGAGGCGCGCAGGGCCTTGACCACGCCGATGTGCGTGAACGCGCGCGCGCCGCCGCCTGCCATGACCGTGCCCACCGCATGGCCGGTGATCAGCCGCGCCAGGCGGTCGAAATCGGACGGCAGGTCGAGACGGACATGATGATGCTGGCCGTACATGCCGCCGGCAAGCTGGCTGGTCGTCGATGCCGGTTTCGGATCGTGGCCCTCGTGCAGCAGCACCAGCTCGCGGCGGCGATGGAACACGGCGCCGGGTTGCGCCGACTCGACCTCGAAGGGCAGCCTGGTGGGCTCGCCCGAAGCGGCATTGCGGACGACGACCAGGCAATCGGCCTGGCGCAGGCAAAGCTCGGTCCACGGGGTGAGGCCCGGATCGGCGCGATAGAGCACGAAGGCGCAATCCATCTCGCAGCGCGCGAACCACTCCGGATCTTCATGCAGGGAATCCTGGCCGAGCACCTGGACCTGTCCGCCGATCCGGCCGAGGGCGGCTTCGAGCAGCACCGAGAACCGTCCGGCGGGAACGTCCGGTCCGGCCGGCAGCAGGGCGAATGTACGCGGCTGGCGGCGGCGCTTGGCCGGACCCGTGGCATTGCGCACCGCCACGTTGCGCATCAGCGCGGGCAGCACCTCGGGATGGCGTCCGGTGAGCGCGTCGAAGCTCTGCTGCGACAGGCGCCAGACCTCGCTGTCGCGCAGCGCCGCGACGCTGCGCGTGCGCGGGCTGTGCGACAGCAGCGACATCTCGCCGACGATGTTGCCGGGCGGTATCTCGGCGATCAGTGCCGGTCCGCCCTCGGCGACGTCGTTCTCGTCGTGCCGGAAGACGCCGAGACAGCCGCTCGCCACGACATAGACCGCGTCGGCCGGCGCGCCCTGGTGAAACAGCGGTGTACCGCCGGGCAGCACCACCGGTGTCAGCTCGCGCTCGACGGCGGCCATGCTGGTCGTGTCGAGGTCGGCGAACAACGGCGCACGCAACAGCGCCTGCCGCAGCCGCAACCGCGCCGAATCCTCGTTCGGTTCGACGAGGCTCATCCCGGGCTCATCTCGCGGTCAAGCCCTCGAGCGCCCAGCCGATCGTCTGGTCGGCGCGCGACCACACCATCTCGCGCCACTTGTCGCCGGCGGGAAAAAAGCGTTCCTTCATGTCGGCCTTGAGCTCGCGCCCGAGCGGCGAGGCAAGGTCGCCGCGCTGATGCAGCCAGTTGTCGGCTCGAACCGCATTCAGGACCTCGGGCACCGAATAGGTGCCGTACTCGATGGCGACCGGCGTCACTTCGGCGTCGGGCAGCTCCTGCGGGAAGGCGTCGGTCATGATGCCGACGACCACCGCCGACGTGGAGGTGCCGCTTTCGGGAGAAGTGAGCTCGTCGCCGTACCATGCCTTCGCGCGCGGGAACGACTTGGCGCTGGGCGGTACCGCGCAGATCAGCTCGCCATGGCCGAACGGGCCGAGGCCGGTGTGGAAATCGATGATGCCGACCCGCCGCGCGTGACCGAGCTCCTCGCGGGCGATGGCGCGGATGGTGCGGTTGCTCCAGGTCGGCTTGGCCCCGCCGAAGAAGATGCCGTCGGGATGGGTGTACTGGCCGCTGCTGATCGCGCCCTGCAAGGCAAAGGCACCGTGCTTCTGGGCATAGGAGGCGAAGGTGCGATCGCTGGCGGCCTTGCTCTCCTCGTTCCAGTCCCGCGGCAGGACGGCGTCGGCGATGGCAAGATAGCCGTCGTTCGTCGGATAGGCCTTGTCGTGATCGACGAAGTTGCGGTTGAGGTCGACATTGTCCTCGTTCACGCGGCGCGTCCAGGCGAAGCCGTAAGGATTGATCGCATGCATGACCAAGGCACCGGTATCCTTCGGCAGCTTCGCGGCGCCCCCGGTCGCCAGCCAGGCGATCTGCGCGCCCGAGCCGCAATGGCCCTCGACGCCGTGCGTGCTCGAGATCAGCACCAGCATGTTCGGCGCGTCGGCCGGCCCGAAGCGTGCCGTGTCGAGGAACAGCCGCTCGCCCGTCGGCCCCCGGGCATGCGGGTTGAGCCACGAGCGGATCGCACCGCCCGCCGCGGCCGCGGCGCTGCAGAACTTGGTCCGCGCCTCGGCATAGCTCTCGGAAAAACACGCTGGAATTGAAACCATCAGGACTCCTCCGGGCAGCATGCTAGCATGCGTCGGGCATGGGATTCTTCACGCCAGCTTCGCTTGAGTCATCGAACTGCATCGAAATGCGTCAAATTTCTCGATGGAGAATGTGCAGCCCTTGCGTTCTGTCCTCCCGAGCGCAGAGAAGGAGCCTCGCCGGAAGCAGGATGTTCGTCGACGGCCGGTCGAGCCTGTTCCCGGCGGCTCGCCACTTCGCCGTACCGCCTGATGAGGCAGGGGCGTTCAACCAGCCCCGACAGCCACGTCGGCTAGGTGTCGCGTTTGCGATGGGGGTCGTACTTCGAGAGCACGTCTTTGAGGTAGTCACGGCTCTTCCATTCGGGCGGCGGCGGCTCGTACCCGGGGCGGGGGACGAACGGATTTGCCGGTATCGCCGCCGATTCGCCCATCAGGTCCGGGACGTAACGTGGGCAGTTCGGGAAGATCTCGCATTTGACACGGACGACGACCTTCGCACCGTGATGCGCGGCAAGCGTTTCCGCATCGTCGTGGATCGTTGCCTTGCCCCGGATACGGGCGCGAAACGTCTTGCCATCGAAGCGCACGAACAGGAGGCCGACGTTCGGGTTGCGGTGGATGTTGCCGAGCGTGCGGTACATGTTGTTGCCGTCGTACTCGGGATATTCGATCGTGTCGGGCCCGGTGATCCTGACGAAGCCGGGATCGCCCGACCGCATCGAGCAATCGACGTTGTCCCGATAGCTGGTCGCGATGAAGAAGAATCGCGCCTCCTCGATGAGCTTGCGCTCCTGCTCCCAGAATTCGAAGTGGAGACGATGCTTCTCGAGGCCGTCGGCGACGCGGCGGCCGTCGAAGCGGTCCTGCAGTTCCCGCATGCCCTCGTGGTAGAAGGGAACGCGCTCGATCGGGTCGGTCATGGTGCCTCGGCCAATGCCTGATCCTGTCGATAATATCACAGGCCGGATGGCTCATCCGCCGCAAACCAAGAGGGAAGCAATGCCCCGTGCACGCCTGCGCGATCTCGGCATCGAGGTCGGGGCCCTGCCGCCCGGACCCTTCAACGCCATTACCGATGTGGCGGGCGTCAAGGTGGGTTACGCGACCGTCATCCAGGACAGGCCGAGGATTGCCCGCACGGGGGTCACTGCCATATGGCCGCGCGGACAGGAGATCTGGACCGACTACGTCTTCGCCGGGACGTTCTCGTTCAATGGCAACGGCGAGATGACCGGCCTTCCGTGGCTTGCGGAGCAGGGCCTGCTCGGCGCGCCGATCGGAATCACCAACACTTATCAGGTCGGGATCGTGCGTGACGCCATCACGGCAATGGCAGTTCGCGATGGCGCTTCCCAGGCCTTTCACCTGCCGGTCGTTGCGGAGACCTACGATGGCTGGCTGAGCGACATCCAGGCTTTCGCCCTGACGCAGGAGCATGCGTTTGCTGCGTTCGACAGCGCGGTCGGCGGCTGCGCCATTGCGGAAGGCAATGTCGGCGGCGGAACCGGGATGATCTGTCACGAGTTCAAGGGCGGGACCGGCACGGCATCGCGCGTCGTCGCAGAGAATGGCGAACGCTACACGGTCGGCGCGCTGGTGCAGGCAAATTACGGCGCACGCGCTCTGCTGCGCGTCGATGGTGTGCCGGTCGGCCGCGAGATCGGACCCGACGTCGTGCCGGCCCATCGCTCGGGAAAAAGGGCAAGCGCGCCGCAGGCGACGGAAGGTTCCATCATCGTCGTGCTGGCGACCGACGCCCCGCTCATTCCGATCCAGTGCCAGCGGCTGGCCCGGCGGGCCACGACCGGACTGTCATGGGTCGGTGGCATCGGTGCAAATGGAAGCGGCGATATCTTCATCGCCTTTTCCACGGCCAATCATATCGGCCAGAACGACAGGATCAGTACCGTGAAGATGCTCGCGCCCGACGCGATGACGAGCCTGTTTCAAGCCGTGGCCGAGGCGACCGAAGAGGCGATCCTCAACGCGATGTGCATGGCCGAGACCATGTCCGGCCGGGACTCCCGCACCATCCACGCGCTGCCCCTGGACCTCCTGCAGGAGGTGATGCGGAAGTACCGGCCCCGCGCGTGAGTGCAGGCTCTGAAAGAAGCTACGTTCAAACCAACAAGATGTGCGGAGTGTATGCCACGCTCCGCCTGTCATCCTGAGCGCAGCGAAGGATCTCACAGAAGGATCAGACGCGGGCCGCGTGGCTGGCGTGAGGTGCTTCGCTGCGCTCAGGACGACAGAGAACGAATCCTGTTGATCAGCTCTCGTACTTGAGCAGCGTCTCGACCGGCACCGATACCCTCTTGCGGCCGTCGAGGAAGGTGAGCTCGATGATGCAGGCCGCCGCCGGCACGACCGCGCCCACTGTCTGCAGCAGGGTGACGGCCGCGGCCAGGGTGCCGCCGGTAGCGAGCAGGTCGTCGACCAGCACGACGCGCTTGCCTTTCTCGATGGCGTCGGCCTGGACCTCGATCTCGTCGGTGCCGTATTCGAGCGCGTAGGTATGGCGCACCGTGATGCCGGGCAGCTTGCCCTTCTTGCGCAGCATCACGAAGCCGGTGCCGAGCGCCAGCGCGAGCGGCGCGGCCAGGAGGAAGCCGCGCGATTCGATGCCGGCCAGGACGTCGGGCTTGTGCGGGCGGATCGCCGCCGCCATCTGCTCGATCGTCTCGTGCCAGGCCCCGGCATGCGCCAGCAGGGTCGAGATGTCGTAGAAGAGGATGCCCGGCTTGGGGAAGTCGGGGATCGACCGGATATGGTCCCTGAGGTTCATCTCGCTCCTTACTGATAGGCGGGCGGCGGCACGAAGCTGCGGTATTCCTTGTCCAGCAGCTTGGCGAACTGGATGCACTCGTAGTCGCCATATTGCGGGCCGACGATCTGGACGCCGATTGGCAGGCCGTCGCTGGTCTGGCCGACCGGAGCGACCGAGGCGGGCAGGTAGGTGACGCCCGAGTAGCCGGCCCAGAAGATCTGGTCGACCACCGGCACCTGCCTGTTGTTCACGACGATGGTGCGCTCATGGCGCGGGTCCTTGTGATCGTGCGGGAAGGCGGCCGTCGCGGCCACCGGGCAGAGCAGCAGGTCATAGCCCTCGAAGAACTCGGCCCAGGCAAGCCGCATGCGGTGGCGCTTCTCGTTGAGCGCCAGCCACGTGCGGTGCGACAGGGAGTTGCCGCGCTGCATCTGGGCGAAGTAGCTCATGTCCGTGTCGGGCAGGGCGGCGGCATCGCGCGCTGCCTGGGTCCAGGCCTCGTCGCTCAGGCGGCCCGAGGTCGCGGCGCGCAGCAGGCGGACATAGACGTCGTTCTGCTCGGCAGTGTCGATCGCCGGCCGCGCCGTGTCGCTCACCCGGGCCTTCTGCCTGCCCAGGAAGGTGGCGAGCTTCTGCAGCTCGTCCTGCACCGACTGGTCGACCTCGCAGTTGGGATCGGACAGCACGACCGCGACCTTGAACTCGCGCAGCGTCTTCTTCTTCGAGCGCGGCAGGGTGAGCGTCCAGCCACGGCCGTCGATCTCGTCCGGCCCGGCCATCACGTCCATGGCGATCTCGAGATCCTCGGCGCCTCTGGCCAGAGGACCGCACACGCTGATGTCGGCCTGCGCGACGTTGCAGGCAAGCGCATGGCCGCGCGGCGAGACCACGCCGAAAGTCGGCTTGTGGCCGAATACGCCGCAATAGTGCGCGGGGTTGCGGATCGAGGCGCCGATATCGCTGCCTGCCTCCAGGCCGGTCAGGCCGGCGGCAAGCGCTGCGCCCGAGCCGCCCGACGAGCCGCCCGGCGTGCGCGACAGGTCCCACGGATTCTTCGTGAGGCCATAGACCTCGTTGTAGCTCTGCCAGTCGGCCAGGTTCAGCGGCACGTTGGTCTTGCCGAACAGGGTGACGCCGGCATCGACCAGGCGCTGGGCGGCGAGCGAATTGTTCTCGACCTTCTGGTCCTTGAACGCCGGATTGCCCCACGTCGTCGGGTAGCCCGCGATGTCGTAGGATTCCTTCAAGGTCATCGGCACGCCGTGCAGGGGACCGAGCTTCCTGCCGGCCTTCACCGCCCGGTCGGCCGCCCTGGCCCGCTTGCGCGCGCCCTCGACGTCCATGGCGATGATCGCGTTGAGTTCGGGATTATGGGCCTCGATGCGCTCGAGGTAGAGATCGAGCAGCTCCAGGCAGCCGATCTTCTTCTTCCGGATGGCCGAGGCGAGCTGCCTGGCGGTATGGAAAGGCAAAGGTTTGGACATGACAAGGCCGTAGCACATCGTGCTGCCCACCGTGAAGATTGCAACGCGCGCATCCTGCGCGCTCATGCTCATGAGCGCGCAGGATGCGAACGCCCCAATGAGGGAGCATTACCGCGATGGGCGCGGCCGTACGCGGGCGGTCGGCTCGGCGACCAGCGGATCGTCCGGCCAGTAATGCCGGGGATAGCGGCCCTTCAGCTCCGCTTTCACCGCCTTGTAGCCATTGGCCCAGAAGCTCGC
>Ga0182738_1007596_pt1 | contig 10976 bp, 6 predicted proteins | sample eDN5th30CBELigMG_FD_128876 | JGI IMG/M metagenome (GOLD analysis project Ga0182738, IMG submission 128876) | Enriched Miracle-Growth compost microbial communities from Emeryville, California, USA - eDNA 5th pass 30_C BE-Lig MG (version 2)... ... | reverse complement strand
CAATCCAATCCAATCCAATGCAAAAATAAAATAAACTTTTTTCCAGATCTCAATCATCATTATTCAGGAAAAATAATGTTATTTATTAATTCATTAGGTATATAAAAATCATATTTTTTACTTGCAACAACATTTGAAAGATTTGATCCAGGCAAAGAACTATTCCCACCACCATAGTCTTTTATTTTTTGTTGATAATTATCAATAACGTTTCCATCCAGATCAATCGCAAAATATTCCACCACTTCAGCAGTAATCTTTACGATCCAAATATGATTAATGCTTCCCATCTTTGCAAATATTCCTGTAACATTCGGTTCAATATCTTCATAATAGCAATTATTCTCATTAACTCCCCAAGCTCCATCTCCAAAATACACCACTCCAGGACTTTTATTCCTCCCAGAGAATGACAATGGAAATGTCCTTTTAAATAAATGCACATGATTTTCAAAGACTCCCATATAATTATATTTCTCAAACACTGGAATCCAGTTGAAAAACCTCGAATCATAGCCATATTTTGCTGGATTAAAATAACATCCTGAAAATATCGGGACATGATAAGCAGCAAATTTTGCATATTTCGTATATTTTTTACTCACTTCTGTAAGCCAATCCGTCTGTTTCCCTGAGAATTTATGCAAGTATCCCGAATCTAACGTCACATGTATACTATTCCCAAGAACATGATAAAAATATGGCATCCTTTCATCATACTCCGGCACTCTCAAGCCTCCTTCTTCTGACATCACTGTATGTTGCGGGAAGAATCTAAAGAATAAATTCTCTTGCTTGTCAATCTCTCGAAATTGATGACTATTTATTCCCAAATCATGATTTCCAACTGCTAAAACAATCGGCACAAGTCTTCCAACTTTATTATTTAGCATTGTAAACAGCTCCAGATAGTAATCCCAACAATAATAACAGTTTATATTCCCATTATCATACACGATATCTCCTCCAACTACAATTACATTTGGCTTATATTCCGCAATATATTCCAGAAATTTCAATGCTTTATCCGATCCACTCGAATCTCCTCCTGTCACCAATGTTATATTCGCCTCCATTTCATTACTTGGTAATGTTGTAAATCTTGTATCACCCAAATATTTTCCTTTTTCGCTACTGAAAAATTGCACATAGTATCCTGTATTTGCCTCTAAATTATCCAAATATATCGAATGTACATATCTTTCTGCTTTCCATTCTATGTAAATATATCTTCCTTTTGATATCTTTTTGAGAGCTTCCTGCCCATTCTCCTTGCTATATACAATATTCAACTCTTCAACGTCATTTCCTGTATGGACATTTATTATAATAGACTTTGACGCATCTTCAGCAAGCGTTGAATAGATATGACAGATCCTCCCAGGCAAACATTTTCGTTCTAAGGTAAAGAATCTACTCAAACGAGTGCTCAGTGAATATGCATCAAAATACGTCCCATATCCAGGAGTATAATAAGCCAAGCAAGATCCAGAAGTCATCCAAGGTAGCAAAACAGTATAACTTGTGATCATCAAAGCAAATAGCTTAAATGCAAAGGGATAAAGCTTGTAAACACATCTTCCTTGCCAATAGCCTTTTCTGATCAGAGCATAAGGTTTTTTCTTGAGACGAGCTTTGATAAAAAGTTTAAGCTCTGGAGGACATGTGACATATATCAAGAAATAAGCTTTAGCAATTGAAATTGGAACAGTCAATAAAAAGCTGAGAAAAATAGGAATTATGCCAAGAGAACTGAGAATAGAAGGGACGACAGCATAAATAAAATAAGCCAGGAAATAGCCAATTGAAGATAGAAGAAAAATTATCTGAAGCAATATCGGCTGAGAAATAGCTTGTCTTTGCAGGTATCTTTTTAGTTCAACATATGGAATGTCATATTCGATGTCATCAAGAGCGGTAAAAGTCGGATGTTGGAGAGGGAGGCCTTTTGTTGAAGTTTTCCCTCGCATTTTTGTAGCAAGAGAGTTGGCCATTGTAGAAATTAGTGTGAGAGTAATAGCCCAGACAGTGGCTTTAATGGCATAATCGTAAGCAAACTTTTCTGTGTAATTGAGGTTGAGCTTGGAGAAGAAATGAGCGAGATCTGCCATGTTGAAAACATTAACAAAATAATTTTAAAAGTTGTTGAAGTAATTCTCCTAATTGTAAATTAGCGCTCCGCTCAAAAGATTTTTTTTTTTTGGAAAAGGAAAATCCTCTTTTAATTCTTCTAAAAATAGTCCTCCTCCAAAAAATGAGAAGATTATAGTTTGAGGAAGTTTGTTTGAATCAAACATTATTTACTTAATATAATAAGGATAAAAATAAAGGATAAACTTTTTATGTGAATGAATAATGAAAATAATTAGTAATAATAAATTGTATATCAATCAATCAAGAGAACGTTACTCACATTCTCTCTCTCAATCATACAACCAAATTTTAACAAAAATCACAAAACATTACATCATGAAACCAATCCATTCTATTGGTTTCCTTTTAGAAAACAAATTTCATTGATATAAATATAAAATTCTTTTGAGTCTCAAATTCACTTCTACTTGAATGAAACTTCTTTTAATGTATCCAAGATATCACCTTGTTGTTGTTGTTCCATAAAAGAAGGTCCGTAATAATTGCTTGTTTCTATCAAAGAAAGTTTCTTTTGTTGTGGCCTTCTAATCCCCAAATCATCAATATTCAATCTTGGCACCAGTGTCGTTGCATGAACTGAACTTCTTTCTTTTGGTGGGATACTTCTCAAAATATTCTCACTTTTGGATGGAGGGTATTTATGCCCAATGCTATACGTATTTAAAGTATTCACTACTCCACTTGACACCTTTGGATTCATCAAGAAATCATAAGCACTTGGTCCTAATGGCTTCAAATTGTCATTTCCTCCTACTCCTACTCCTACTTCTCCTTCTTCTTGTTCTTTAAAGAAATTTCTTTCGATCTTTGGAAGATGATATTTCTTTATAAAAGTCTTGTTAATAGTTGGAGCGTTCACCATTCCACTTTGAATCGCTGGAGTAGCGCCTTTCAAAGGTCTGTTTAACTCAGGACTCAAATTTAAAGGACTGCTGATGAAATTCCCCAATCCAGTGATTCCTTCAACCACATAAGGTTGTAGCTGAATTGTTTTAGCTTGATTCCCTTCATCAGCTTCTGCGCCTTCTCTGCTACCAGGTTGAGCTCCTCTAATCATCCTCAAATCCAGTCTCTTTTCCTTCATATTCTTGATTTCAGGCTCGGGAACATTGTCTAAACTGCCACCGAGATTGTCCAAACTAGCATGGATATTCTTTCTTGTTGGAATACTGAGCTCATAAGCTTCAATGGTATTCAGAATATTTTCAATATATTCATCTTTAAATGGACTTTTATCTCTTTTTCCATCAATTATTTGAGTAGAAGGAGGAATCATTCTTTCAATGGTCATATGATTAGTAAAAAATGGATGTTGTAAAATTTGCTGAGCAGATGGTCTTCTTTGGGGATCATATCTAAACATTTCAGCCATTAAATGCAAAGCTTCATCGCTGGCTCCAGAGATATGACTTGATAAAGGGGTAGGAGCAAAATGAGGAAAAGTAAAGCCCATCTTTGCAGCACATCTATATCCTTCATTCCAAATTCCTTGGGAAGGCGTTCCAAGCACAGAACAAATCTTATGCAACTGGTCCAACTCAGAATGCCCGCTAAAGAGCGGATTTTGCAAATATAACTCTGCCATAATACATCCCAATGCAAATATATCCACTGGTGAATTATAATTTGGTGATTTTACTAAAATCTCTGGAGCTCTATACCATCTTGTAGCGATATATTCTGTGTATGGAGGTCTAGAACGGATCTCCCGAGCAAGCCCAAAGTCTCCAATCTTCACTATATCGCCGGACATTAACAAATTTTCTGGCTTCAGGTCTCTATGGAAAAATCCCGCCTTGTGCATGTGCGCCAGTCCTGTTGCTGTTTGGTAAATTATTGAGCGAATCTGACTTTCTGGGATGGTCTTTCCAGAGCCCTTGGCCTCTGTATACATTTGATAGATGTTCTTGTCAAGATATTCAAAGACGAAATAGAGCTCGTCACTGACTTTGACGACTTCTTTTAGCTTTGTAAGATTGGGATGATTGAGCTTCTTGAGGCATTTGAGCTCTTTAAGAGACATGCATTCGTCCCAAGAATAGAATTTCTTCTTCATTTTCTTTATAGCGATGACTTCACCGGTTTTGATGCAGGTACCCTTGTAGACGACACCAAAGGTACCGTTTCCAATGCTTTGTTGAATTTTGTAACGATCCATGAGAGAGGAAAGGATGTGCGTTAAGGTTGAGACTCCTCAAAAAATAATAGAAAATTATTATTTATCGCTAAATTTTGTTCTTCCAAAGACCGAAATTACCAAATGTAAATTCTGGCGTCGTAGTTTTAATCAACTCAATAATCAAATTTCACCTTTTCCTTCACTTTATCACTGCGTTCTGATTTTCAGAAGGGGTTATCCAGAAGACATCTCAACATTTTTGACAATTATCTCAGTTTGAAATCTCTAGACCAGTAAAACAGGATTTTTAGCCTTTAAATTCAAGGATTTTTTGTTGTTCCGATTGTTTTTACTCGCCTCTAATTTTTTGCAAAATATTGCTGATTAAAACAAAAAGGTTGATTTCAAAAATAATTCCTCTGATTCGACTTCTTCTTTTTTCTAGATGAGACAAGATTCACTTGCTTACTATTCTTTCATTATACATTGAGATATTTCTTGAAATACAACTTCAAAGATCAAACAAAGAAAAAATTTCAAACGAAAAGACTCATCATAGCGTCTCAAATCTTTATCTTTCTTATTCACCTTTTTCAATCATCCCTGGCATTTATTTTCATCTCCATCATCTTGCCAGAAATAGAACCATCGCTGGGAATTTTATGTTCGAATAATTTTCTATTCCTATTTGTTCATTTTGATTTCATGGGTGACAAACACTGGAATTCCGTTCTTTATAGGGTAAACGAGGGGCTAAGATAATTGAAGCTGGAGCTCAAAGAAAGATGTTTACGAGTTTCTTGGCTTTTAAAACATTGAGTTCTTTATCATAAATAAGTTCATCTTTTGTGACTGGGCAACGAAGAAATTTTAGAGTGTTTTCATCAAACTTTCCTATGGGAAAACTTAGAAGGAACCATCATATTTAAAAGGCTAACTTGGAGCTGCAGAGCAAAATCTCTGTGCAGTGAGCTTTGCTAAAGTTTTTAAATGTAAATTCATAGATAAAAATATTTTAAGGCTCAAAATATCTTGATCATTTATATCTTTTTCTTGCCTTGGCTCTCCTTCATATTCCTTGAACACTTTAGGCGAGACCTTTTCATTATGCCGAGTGAGGTAACACTCACGTTTCTGGAGGCAGAAGAGTTAGGTAACACGTAGAAGGGCGAAATTGTATTTTGAGATTCAGTAATCAACTCCCGCTTAAAGGTAAATTTCAACCTTTTTTCAGAGGAAGAAATGCATCCTCACTCAAGTTAGTCCCCTAGATAGGCACTGTGGGAGATTTATTGGGAGAATGCTCTCGAAATGTACACATCATTTATCCAAGACTACTTGGAATTTTTCTCTGATCCTTCTTTGAAATGACCACATTTCTCAATCTAGCTGGAAAACTTTTTTTGTCTCAGAATTTTCTTATATTTAAATAATTTATTTTTACAAAATTTTCAAGAGTAAAATATCAAGGGAGAGAGAAAGAAAATCATGCAATAAATTTTTTCTTCTCTCATAGTATATTCTCATTATTACAAATAATCAAATAAACAATATTTCATCATCGAAAATAACTTTTCATAAATCCACCACTCCGATCAATCTCACAGTTTACTTTCAATTTCGAATTTAGGGACATATTCAACAGTCTGGGAGCAAGCCATTCTATCAATATATTTATCTTCGTAATTCCACAACAACAACTCCTTTAGCTTCTCCTCATTCTTTTCTTCAATAACATCCAGCAACTCCTTAAATATGCTATAACAATAAGAAAAGCTCAAATCATTCAATATTCCTTTCTTCGAATGCGTAAAATTATACGTTATCAGCCCCAAAAATTCTCCTCTATTACTCACGATTGCTCCTCCACTAAATCCGTTATACACTGGACAAGTCGTCAAAATCAAAAAGGGTCGGTTCTTATGTATGATCACTTTGCTTAAATATCCTTTTGTTATCATCGTTCTAAAATCCACACTATTCAGCTGTGTAAACGTATATCCTATTCCATAAACCTCATTTCCTCTCAAGTATCTCACATCGATCGGATGATCCAGGAATCTCTTTGTCTGTTTCAAAATCTTCAAAGCTCTATCGCTCAAATCCTTTGTGATCTTCAGCAGAGCAATGTCCAAATCTCCTTTTGAAATCACGCACACTTCTGCATTATAGTATTCAAAATCAATCTGCCCTTCATAGCTCATCTCAATCGTAAAAAGCGAACCTTTGTGATCCTTCAACACATGTCTATTTGTCAAGATATACCCTTTTGCATTTATCAACACTCCAGAACCAATACTATTCCCGGTAATAATCCTCACAACCCTTGACAAAACTCCCTTGATAGGAAAAGACTTTACAAAAGGCCGGAAATTCGACGCAGTCAGGTCCCAGATGTTTATTCCGCTTTGATATGCGCTGACTTTAAATAGCAAGTCCATAATTGGAAGCGTACTGATGCAGACATTGAAGCCAACTGCGTCTTCTTTATAAGGCTTGATATTCCCAATAACCATTCCAATCATTTCCAAATATTCATTAAAAACTGGGCTACCTTCTTCTCCCTTTTTATAAGTGCTATTCACCAAGAAAATATACTCGTTCTTGTACCACCCTAGCATTTTCCTTGAAGTCCTGAAAGCCACCTTACTTATATGACCAACATGAAGACTGTTTTTATAAAGCTGAGATGAAGCGAGGCCATAAGGAGAAGTCATTGTATAAACAATCTGACCTTGAGAAGGGCGATCAGAGATATTTAGAAGCTGGATATTGCGTGGGATTGAAGTGATTTGGTCGTTGGCGATGGGGCGAAGGGTGAGTAAGCAGAATTGAAGGGAATAAGAAGAGGAGAAATTGGTAGGACGAGAAGAAGGATAAGAGAAATCTTCAGTTTCAGTGGACAATTGGGTTTTATATTTGAAGATTTCTGCGAAGTTTTGGCCGAGATCTTTGGGGAATAACAAGAAATCAGGCTTCAGTTCAATGTATTTCTCATTATCATCATTTCCAAGGATAGATTTTGGCTTCCAATGTAAATAGAATTTCACAGTCGATCCCAGTCTCTTGCTGTTCAGCTGAATATACTCTTTATTATACAAGTCTGTGACCTCTTCATGGGTGAGCAAATTTGCAATGATTTGCCCAACAGAAAGAACGAGAGGCTCTTTGGTGGGAAGAATAAGAGTTGAAATAGTGTATTTGTAGGGTCTTTCATTGGGAAATTGGGAAAGGAGATCAGTAGGCTGAGATGCATCAAGAGGAATTTTGGATTCAATGAGAATATATGATGCTATGTTGAGATTCTCAGTCAGCATCTTCAAGTTTTTGGATTTCATCTCGACACGTTATGTAAAAATAAAAATTTAACAAGGAAATTATACTCAATTTTACATGACATCATGTGAGAAAAAGTCATATTATTCAAATTACTTACTTTTGATTCTATTTGAATTTCATCGTAGTAAACGAGACAAACGGCTTGTCTAAAAGTTGTTTTAAGAAAAATTCGAGCATTATAGGGGATAAAAAAGTTTTTTTGAAAGCAGAAAAGGATGAAAATATTTTTCAGGACTTTTTGCAAAAGAGAAAAGATGGTAAATGTAAACATCAAAAAATGATCATACATAGTAGTACATAAAAACAATATTCAACAAATACAGTTTCTGGTAAAAAAAATTTTCAACATCTTTTTCACTGGTTCTCAACAATTACTTTGTTTTTGTCTTTATTTTTGTTTCCTTTTTATTCGATTTCTCTCTATTCGCATGATCAAAAATGAGGGCGTCTAGCAATTTATAATCAATCTCCTTTTCATATTTTTCAGTTTTGAGTGTATTATATTCAGCAATGGCAGCTTCCAATTTTTTCAATTGTGAAACAAAACCAGGATTAGGGTTGGTTTTTGAATGCTGTTTCTTAACAAATTCAAAGGCTTTTTCAAAAGAGAGGTTCATAGTAAACATCACATAAGCAATAACCATGGATGTTGATCTTGATATACCTCCCATGCAGTGAACCAGCACATTTTGTTCCTTAGAAATAGCTTCATGGAGGAATCTAATGCCTTCTGTAAAGTATTTGGAGATATTTGCTGTAGGATTATCAGAAAGTTGAAGCTGGTGATAAGTCACGGTCTCAGGAAAGTGTTGTTTAAGGCTTTTAGCTGCCACGAGAACGTGGGTTATCTTTTTAGCTTTGAAGAATGAAGTATCACGGGAGACAACAACAGGAGAAAGATAGAGGTGATCAATGATAAGAGACATGTACTGAAAGGGGATTTCCTTTTTATTTGGTTTTTTATTTTATTATGAATATACACAAATGTAAAGACCTATTTATAATGATTAAATCGGAGAAATTCTGTCGATTCTCTTTGAAAAACATCATGAAAAATAATTTTCATATAAGAAAATTTGATTTCAGACCAGAAATTTTAGAGGCATTTTGCAAAGCAAAGAACGATTTGAAACTGTCAACTTTTTCAAGTTTTGCAAATCTCTCCCTTCCTGTAACCTTATCAAGTCATTTTTATAAATTTTTTCTCTTGAATTTCTTTGGTTTGGGAAGAAATTCATATCGACAATATTTTGTTTGCAAGTTGGTCCAGAAAAGGGAAACACTCTGTTTTGCGAGATTGAGAACCTAACCTCTGAGAAAAGAGGACCTCCGAAATTTTATCGACTTTGATATTATAAAAAAAGAAATTGCAGAATATAAAATTGAAAAAAAGCTCTGGAATTTTTTTTTTGAAAGAAAAAAATCAGACTTTTGAACGAAAACTCAATATTCAAAATTCATTAAGGCTCTCCAGAAGTTTAGACATTTTTGGATGTCCTTTAAACAACAACAAAAAAATCCTGACACTTCTCTTGAAAAGTATGGGAGACAGTTGACTAAACCCAAGTATCTTTGATTCCAACTCAATCACTCCCAAAGATCGGGCCATAAAGGCATAAGATTCGAACAGAAAAATTATTTTGCTGAGAAATCTCTTTTCTTAGAAGATGAGGAAAAGGAGGAAATTTTTTCTTCGAAATTTTGAACAAAATTTTATTTTTAGTGCTTTCTAAGAAAAAAAAGACCAGGTTCGACGAACCCGTCATAAAATTTTGCCAAAATCCTTAATCATGCTGGAAATACAACAAAAGCAATCAAGATAGGTACTTTAGAAGCCTAAATTCCTAATGATAACTTGAGTTTTAACAGATAAAACATCAGCTCAGAAAGTTATTTTCTCTCTAGTTTTGAAGAAAATATGAACCCTAACTTTCCATTCTGTTCTGAGCCCCATTTGCTCTCTTTACAAGTTCTATGCGAGCCCCATATTTGACCCGGACCCAACGATTCCAGAAAATAAAGAGTGGCTTGCGAAAAACATGCTTGCTTCTTTGAAGCTCAAATAATTCTTTATATTAATTAATGAGTGAATCTTTTGATTTTGATACGCATCGTATGATGAGTTTTTGCTTATGTATCTTTTGACTTGATTATAAATTAATCACACTCTCTGAAATCATTAAAACTTCATTTTTTTCTCTTCGTGCTATCGACCATTTCAGCCTCTCTGCAGAAGAAACTGGCAAACTTTTTGCCTTTTAAGTGTTCAATACAACTATTGCAACATCATGGATAGTTTGTTAGCAACCTTTTTGAGAGAGTTTATCAGCCTCTCATAAAATCTTCTCTCTGGTTTAAATAATTTTTTTTTTGCGTTAGCGTTAGCGATAAATATTCTGATTTAACTTAAATACTTATGGATTGTCAGGTTGAATCTCCAAAGGATCTGACATCGGTGTTTCTTTTCTCAAAATCTGAAATAAACAATGGAGCTCAGTTTATTTTGCAATCAATAAAATTATAGGAGCAAACTCTCATTCTTTTCTTTATAAAATTGATACCTGCAAAACTTTAATTTTAAAGTCTAAAGAAAGAACCAAAAGACCTTTTAAAAAATGGTACATTTTTTTCTTTTTCTTCTTAAATAACAAAAATCCTCAAACTTTAACCCCTTTTCTCGAGTCTTCACTTGCTCCTCTCTCAATATTCCATCTCTTTATCCTCATCTTCTTTTATCTTGTTCAAAAAAATTCTGTATTTCTCTCTTCTAAACACCAAAAATCGGATTTTCTCTCTCTATTTGTTCTGTTTGTCAAATTTATCAAGATAAGCTGATTCTTAGACCTTATAGGACTCATAGGGTCTCCGATTTTCTCAACCTTTCATGGTTATTCCTTCGATACTTAGATATAATGTTTCATAATTTCTAAATTTTTCAATTTTATTTGAGAAGATTCCATTTTTCACGTCCATAGATAAATCGCCAGCAATTCTTGTTCTCGAATATGCCTAAATCATCGATTCTCTCAAGCTTCATCTTGAAATTATTTGTCTTATCCTCTATATTCAACCCATAAAACTCAGAAAAAAGTCTTCCAAGACATCCTCTGTCTTCATGAAGGATAGATGAGTTCTTCAATCTCTTTGGTCTCACGTAACAAGGAGAATAGCATAAGAAAAACGAGTTTTTACTAATTCTTGAACTTATTAATTGTGATGATACCAATTTTAGGACAAGCAAAATTGTTTTAAAATTCCAGATTTTCAGCTGTTTTTCTTTCATAAACATCTTCAGAATTGACTCAAACTCCTTCATTTCTCAAATCTCTATTGGATATGTCCTTTATTCAATTTCTAAAAAATT
>Ga0182738_1007594_pt1 | contig 10980 bp, 7 predicted proteins | sample eDN5th30CBELigMG_FD_128876 | JGI IMG/M metagenome (GOLD analysis project Ga0182738, IMG submission 128876) | Enriched Miracle-Growth compost microbial communities from Emeryville, California, USA - eDNA 5th pass 30_C BE-Lig MG (version 2)... ... | reverse complement strand
TAGAGATGTGTGATGGAGGAAGACTGACTAGAACAGGAGAATAAAAAAGTTTTTCCATCTATGGGAAGCAGAATTTAGGAGTTAAGTATAAATTTGAAGACAAAAAGAGAAATTGAAATTTAAGAGAAAAGACAAATCTTAAATTTAAATATTGTACCAGATAGCTAAATCAATTTTTGATTTTTGCAACTTCAAGATTAAGATTGACTTGAGAAGTAATGACATAATCAGGGTATGACAGAATGAGTAAAAAACATAATAAAAATATTTGCAAAAAAGTTTACACAATTTAAAAAGAGCCCAGTCAACTCATGGGTTACAAAACGTAAAGACGGTTATTTGATTTGAGGACCTTCATTTTATTCTTTTCAGGATCTTCCATAAAGAGTCTGTTGGCGATGATTTTATAAGTGTCTTCTCTTCCAGTGTCCCTATCGCTATTGTTGCCCCCATCTCCCTGGAGAGCAGTATTTTTGGATCTCAAGTTTCTGTAAAACTCTGATCTTGAAGCCAGTGCCTCTCTTTCTGATGCGAAAATCTGTGGACTATCTGAAGCAAACTTTTCGATTTGTTGTCTCGCCGCCATCTTGAGTGTTCTTGCCCCCTCTCCTTGTCTGAACTTAATATCTTCAGGTCTTGGGTGAAAGGTTAGAGATAATTTGGTAAAATTTTGCTTTACTCTGAATTTTTGTAAGGATGATGAGGATTTCCTGCATAGTTTTTGACGAGTTTTGTTGCATGATCAATATTTTTCTTGAAGGTTTTTGCACTAAAGTTACTGAATAATGGCCTTGCAGAAGTTGCTCTAGATCCAGGCTGAGTAGTTGTTCTTGGGTTATAGACAACATCCTCGCTTGTAATTCCCTCTTCATGGATTCCATCAATAGCCGGAAGGATCACTCCGCTCGATTTATAATTTTGTGTCAAACCTGTTATTCTTTTTGATAATGAAGATCCAACTCTAGAGGACGGTCCTGATTTTTTATCTAAGAAAATTGAGATTTTGAGAATAAAAATATTTTATTTACGATCACCAATGATTGTTTTCAGCATTGCGTCTAAAGGTTCAAAGCCTTTGATTTTAGCTCCAGCTGTTTTGAGTCTGTTTTCTGACCTGATTTTGTTGGAAGCCTTGTTGCTATGAGAGGGCACCTTTTCGACCTTTGGGTCTTTTTTGCCTTCTTTTTCGAATTTTTCGATGCTGATAAAAACCTTTTGAGCCAGGCCTTTAAAATCAGTGGCCATGGCTTTTCTCTCTTCTCCATAGTCCTTTGCATCGAGGTTTTCCTTGACTTTTTCTGGAGCTTTTCCTTTACCTTTGGCTTTGGTTTTTTCTTTTTCCTTCATCCGTTCTCTTTCTTTTTCTTTTTCCTTTTCTTCAATGTCGGCTTGCAAATAAGCAGGTATTTCAAACTCTTTTTTGACTGGTTCTTTCTCTTTGACAGGCGTTTCTATCTTCTTTTCGACAATGCCCTTGTTATTTTTGAAAGCTTTGATCACTTTGACAAAGTCTCGTTCATTTCCAAAGCTGTTTAGGAGGTACTGGAATTTGATGTTGTTTTTGTCTTGATCAGTGAGTCTTCTCATTTCATCTTTCTCGATGAAATTTAAAACTGAGAAAGCATCATCAATTTCCTGAAGTTTATGGTGAGTCCAATCGAAAGGAAATCCCCAATTTTTCTTTCCGAGTTTGACAAGGTTAAATCCTCCGTACAAATCGCCTCCAAGGGACCAGACTTTGACATACTTATCCATGGAGCAAGTAATGAGACTCTTTTTATCGCCATCGATTTTGTTGATGTTGGTGATGGCTTGGGTATGGGCTTCCCACCTGTTGACGAGGATAGTGTTGTAACTGTGAATGCTGTAGGGAGTTTTTCTGAGTTTTTCGTTCGAGAGCATGTTGTCAACGGTTTTGGAGACGTCGATCCATTCTTTTCTTCTGAGCTGATAAGAGTCTGTTCTTTTTTCACTTTTACAAGGGCGTATATCTCTCTTTTTCAAGACCTCAGCAAGGTCAATAACGTTCATGAAGCCCTTTTGATCCCCATAGTAGACATAGCACCTCTTTTTCTTATTCCTTTGCTCGGCTTCGTTCTCATTGGGGTCTTGTGCATCATGTGCCTCTCTGTACTTTGCGAACTCTTCAAGTGTTTCGTAATAATCCAAGTTGTCAGGCGGTTTGTTCAAAGGGCAGTAGAGGGCGTCGTCCAAAAATTCGAGACCAAGAGCTTTATATTCATCAGCGTTCATGTGGATGTGAGGCTTTTCTTTATCTTCAGGCTCATTTGAGTTTTTGTTTTGGTTTCTTTGGTTGGATGAAGCCATCTTGGACTCTTGTTTCTTTTCGATGCTTTTTTGGACAAAATCTCTGTATTCGTGGGGTGTTGGGAATCCAGTAAGAGGCTGTCTTTCAACAAAGACCTTATTCTCAGTTTCAACAACAAGACTTGTGATTCCAGACCGAACTTCTGTGAGGACTTCAGTGTCATCAGCCTTTTTCTCAGTCTTCCATGAAGAGTTGAGGATTCTAATAATGCATTTATATCTGTAGATTTCTGCACAAGGTCGAACTCCCCAGACGCAGACGGATCCGTCAGAAGAGGCACTCACAAGGATTGGGAAAGGATCAAGGAATTGAAGAGCTGTGATGTCAGCAGTATGACCTAAGCACACTTGTTCAAGTTTTCCAAGTTCTAGATCCCAGATAGCGATCATACCATTTCCAGAGCCACTTGCGAGAAGGTTAAGATGTGAGGAATATGCCATTGCATTGATATCTGACTCTCTATGCGCACCACTCATGATACGAAGTAAGGTAGACTCGTCAGGCTCACTTTCATCGTAAATTCTGATTGTGGAGTCCCATGAAGCAGTGATCAGGAGTTTTTCATCAGTAAGGTAAACAATGTTGGAGATTTCTGCATTTTCACGTCTTTTGAGAGACTTCTTTTTATCAAGGTCCTTTTTCTTGTCAAGTTCTTGTTCTTCATTGATTTTATTAATTTTATGGATAATTTCTCCATTCTTCATGTTGTAAACACGGACATAACCAGAGTTATCTCCAATATAGAATTTTCTTTGCTTTCCACCAAATGTAAAAGAACTCAAATCACTGGTGTTAAACCTTTCATCAGTCAAATCTGTAAATACTTTTCTAAGTTTTCCCGTCAACACATCATATATTCTCAAGTCAATTCTATTTTGGGAGGGGTAAGGAGAGTGATTCAATAGATTTCAATTACTTGGTGAGAACGACGACGGTGTTATAATATTCGTTATAGTAACCAGCAATTGGATACAATTCTTCATTAAAATGTTTTATACTTTTGGAAATCGCAGAATTGTCGTAAAAAGTCATTCTTTTACCACCAAGAATGAATTTATCATGTTTTGGAATAATCGCCAATTCTGTCACTACAACTGAGCTATTCCTATAGAAAAAGGTGAGAAGTGTGCCAAAATAACAACTCGTTACTCTGCGGAGATGAGTTGGATGGTTGTGAGAGTTCTGATATCCCATAATCTGATATTTCCCTTTTCATCAACTGAAACGCAATTGGGTGATCCAGGAATGAATTTGCAGCAGAGGATTGTATGAGAATGGCCTTCAAGTTTTCCGACATAGGATCTGGTGAGCGAAACCTCAGGACACCAAATGTTGATGTAACTTTCAAAACCATAACTGAGCAGATTTCCACCGTAATCAAAGGAATACGTAATGCCTCTTATGCCTCTTGCAGTTGAAGTATCTTTAAGTTCTGTGATAAGAGTTCTGTCTGACAAGTCCCAAAGCTTGATGGTTCCATCCAGAGAACTGGAAGCGACCAACTTGGGAATGCTGATTTCCGTAACTTCCGTGATCTTTTTAGTGTGAGACAAAAGAGGGCCTTTTTCAGTTTGAGTCTGGTTTCTATCATTTGATCCATAAGTGTAACTTCTGAGACCGTTGTCAGCTCCAGCTACAATCCAAACTTTATGATTTTCTAAATACCATATTCCTGTTGGAAGCACATCATGCTTGGTGCTCACAACTTCTCTCTTAGCAGTGGTATTTTCCCAAATTATAACTCTTCTATCTGTTGTGATACATCCAATCTAAGCAGATATAAGTTTTTCAGGTGTTGAGTTCTTTTTTACCATGTTGAGACGCTCTGAGTAGCAGCAATCTAACACGAAGGCTTTTTCTTCAAAGACAGGCTCGAAGAATTCTTTGCTTAAAGTTGATTGGGTTGTATACATTTTTATTCTTTTCGCTCCTTGTTCTAAAACAGCCAACATATCGTTGTTGCTACAATAATTGATTTTCTTGATTAAACTGAGATGGATAGTATTATCGACAATTTTGCTCATGATGTATCTCTTGGTTTTGCTTGAGTAAGCTTTGTCAAGGATTTCATTTTCAGTCAGTTCTCTGTCCTTTTCAAATCGAGCTATGCATTTTTCAGTGAAAGAAAAGGGGATTAATTACCATCGAAAAACTTGGTGTCTTTTTCGCCAATAACTGCATCAATAATGTACTGAGTAAACTCGGACCATTCCATGTGACCATCGCCATTAATATCAATATCTTGGAAGAGTTTTATGAGGCCAGTGATTAATCTGAATTTGTCCTCTGGCGGATGAAGAATAGTGGACTTCATTAACAAAACAAAATCTGGCAGCTCAATACCATTTGGATGTTCATTGAATTCTTCTTCCAGTGCAGACAATTTTTCATTATCGAGGAGCATCATTAATCTTTTGGAATTCGTTAGTTAGGAATAGGTCAAGAATCTTTACTTGTCGACGCTGTATGGATTGACTTCATTTTGGAGAAATTGAGGATTTTGCTGAAGGAAGTTGACCACTTCATTCAAGTCAATATCATACGCGTTGTACTTGGTCGCGTAAGAAGAGTACATAGTTGGAATCTGCAAAGTAAAATTTAAAGTTGAATTTTAAAACGCTTCGATTATACAAATATAGCGAGATTTCACTCAGAGTATTTGAGAAATAAGTAACTAACTATGATTCAGAATTTTTTGTGAGATTGATTCGGAAAACATACATTGGTCAATAGCTAGCTAGGTATAAAACAAACAAACTAACAAACAAAGAAATTCTGACTCTCTTTATTCTTAATACAAGTAATCAAGTTCTTCCGGGATTATTTTTGATAAAATACACCGTTTTTGCTTGTTCGTTGGATCATGATTGCTGCTGCTACAGCGAGCCCTAGACCCCAAACTGATCCTCTGACATTATTTTTGATATATCTCAGAACCAAGAGAGCGCCAATTGCAGCAACGATAGCGGGAATTTGTCTTTTGACAGCTCGGACAGTTCGTTCTTTGACAACTCTCCAGCCGATAACTGTAAGCATGACGACGGGGCCAAGGCAAAGGCCATAACGAACAATTTTGTAGGAAAGCGCAGATCTTGGTGGTTCAGTCTCGTTTGGTGTATTGCTATTTTTATTAACAGGGGAGGTGCCAAGCATTTTGGAATAAATTTCTTTTTCTTCTTTTTTTCTTTTTTCTAAATCTGGTTTACAAATTTGTTGGAGGGATGCATAAAGTTCATGAATTTTGGCGTCCAAAGGTTTATCAGGATTTTGTCTTTTGTAAACTTGTTTGGCCTTTTTAATCTCATCATAGGCAGTCATAAATTGGCCCATATTTTTATGGCCAACTGCAGACCTATAGAGAGCCTTTGTGTTCTCTCCATCAATTAGCAAGACACGCTTGGCGTATTCGACAGACTCTTGGAATCTTTCGAGACTTCCGTAGCAATAGCTCAAGTTGTTAAAAAGTTCAGCTTGGAGTAAGAGACACTTTTTAAAGTCAGGATGGACGCGATCTTTGCCAGTGGGTCTGAGAGCATAATATGCAGATTCATAGATTCTGATAGCTTCTTCAAATTTTGCTTGATTAACAAGAGGCTTTGCTGAATTTTTAATTGAGATTGCTTTGGAAATTCGAGTAGATAAATCTTCTTCTTGTTCCAGATGATGAGTGTTTGATGCTTGACTTGGAGGAGATATTGAACTCTTTTCTTCCCCTAAATTATCGGCATTGACTGATGATATAGAATCCAAGTGGCTGGAACCAACCGGAGTTGTTGGTTGGTGAGCCTCGTGAGTCTGATGGAGAGGAGATTGATCACCATGGCGTTGATCAATCAGAGTGTTTGGGCTGTTTGTTGATTTTGATAAATCATTGACAACTTCAACACTACTTCCTAGATTGACAGGGCTATTTTCATTCACAACAACGTGTGAATGTTCTGATTCCTGGATGCGATCTTGGTTTTCTGACATATCTCAATTGACAAATTTAATAGATTTAATTATTTTATCTCATGCATATTCTATAAGAATCTGGAATTCTTTGTCCAAAATTATCATCAGTACTGATTTCCTATGTTATAATAACCCAAGAAATTTTACCGATCGTTTTCGATAAAATTGAGAGAAGAAAATTTTGAATCTAATTCTTCAGTGGTACTCTTCAAAGTTTTTTTTCAAGGATGGCAAAATGATTGATAAATAAATAAATTTGCAGAGATATAATTTTACATTGGTGAGGATAAGAAGAGTACACAACACACAAATTCAAAAAAGGAGGAGTGAGATGTAGTTGAGGAAAAATTAAATTATTAATTTGGATGCACTTTTAAAATATTTGACACGCAAGTTTCTTCCGTTGAGGTTTTGTAGAAAGTGGCTGTGAGATGGTATTCATGCTAGGACGATTAGAAAGTGCTGTCGTTCTTGCAGTATTATTATTTGAGACCTCATCGTTTTGATGAATTTCCATTTGATTATTCTGAAGTTTTTTATTTTCTTTCGTTTCTGGGTGAGGAGTTGGTTTTTGAGTATGGAGAGATGACGTTCGTTTATTTTGTATTTCTGCTTCACGTTGCTCATTTTCATATTGAAGATGTGTTACAAATCCGGGGTCAAAGTCCTGATCAGGAGGGTTTTTCTCGAGACTCTTGAGAACTCTTTCGATCTCTGCGAAAAACGCCTCTTCATTTTCTTGATTTGGCTGGTCGAGCAGAGAATCGATGATTTCATCATCAAACTGTCCTGATAAATTCTCTTCACCTAGATGAATTCTGAGACTTTGCATGAATTTATCTGCTTCTGGCGATCCCATTCGGCTCAAAAGGTGGAGGGAACTTTGCAATCTTTCTCGAAATTCTTTTTCCCTAAATCTTTCTTTCGTAGGGGCAGGTAGGTAATAAGATGGCTTTTCATTTTCGAATTGATCAGTAATTGCTTTTGACTTGTTTACCACGGCATAGTCCTCTTTGATATTGAGATATTTTTCGAGATTTTCGATATCTAGACTGTTCATTAGAAGAGCATCATCTTGTTTATTTGAGAAGTAGGGCATATCACGACTTCGATCCATCAGGAAAATCCTATTTTTGGCTGCGATTTAATTATTAAAAGATTATATACAGAATATGTGTGTGTCTATATCTCAAAAGGCTTCCAATATTATTTGAAGTAGCCCAAACATTTTCGAAACTCAATGAGATAATTAAACATAGTTTGTGCTGAGAGCTGCCAAAGACAACTGAGAACTTTTAGTTTAGAATTAAAAGTGCATTTACAGTATAGACAAATAATTTTTGTTGCGTTCACACATTGACAGCATAATTTTAAATTAAAAATACAAACAAGTTTTAGTCTTTTCAAAATACAAATTTGCAGTATTTATGAGAGATCTTCATTATTTAGTGGAGGAATTGGAGTTCTACAAGATGGACATTCGAGTTTTGAATTCATCCATGATTGTAGACATTCTTCGTGGTACCTGTGTTTGCATGGAGTCTGCATAACAGTCACTGGTTTACCACTTTCATTTTCAATTAAAGACTTTGAGAGACTGAGACTATGATTAGCTTCATCTTTTAAAGCCTCCATACAAATTGGACACATTTCCTGATTTTGTTTGGTTAGAAAAGTTTTTGAGGGGAGAAAAAATACTTCTTTTTCTTCTGAGTTTGTGACCTTAATAAAGTAGTTGAATGGTTTTGGTGTCAGACAGAATTTTGGAGTGAATTTCTGGAAGAATAAGATGATAATCTAAAGATGGAAGTAAGGTATGAGAATTTAAATGGATTGATTACTTGGAAGAGAATGAGGCCGAAGTAAACTGAAGTAAATTTGATGTTTGGAGAAAGTTTGAAAATATTGTTTGGGTAAAGTTTGATATAAGCCTTTCAAAAGATTAATTCAGAAAACCAGAGCTCTAATTTTTACGACGTATGCTATTTTAGTAGCAGAGAGCCCAAATACATGCCAATAGTTAAATTTGTATTTCCTTGATCTCATAAATACATGGATGATTTGAGGGACAAGGAAGAGGGCTGAAGTTAAGATGATCCATACAAAGCCAGTTAAGAAAGTGTAACTAAATACCAGCAAGTACAAAAGGCCATCTATGAAATTTATGGTTGGTTTCAATGGTGTTCCCAGGAGCTTACAATAAAGTGCAAAGAATTTGCAGCCAGCAACTACATTTCGATTTGAACTTGAAAAGTACTCGCTGATGTAGATTGCATAAACTAATTTAGTTTGTGCCATGATTGATAAGGCAAAGAAGAGCAAGGCAATCAAAATGAGATACCCAGACAAAGCCTAGAAAATTATCCTCTGAGCTGAGAGTTCAATGAAAGGCCTCAGTTACCACTGATAATGCGACATGGTACAAGAAGAGATAGAAATCCCATGCGTTTATTAACCATACACTCCATAATGAGACTTTGGCAAGTTTTGAAAGATTTTCTGGGAAATTTTCGAGGAGTTTATTTGTGGCAAACATTCCAATCACTGCAGAGAAAGCCATGACAAGAATATAAATTACGAGCTCTTGCATGTTGATCTAAGAGCTTTGAGAGGCAGTATTTCAAGAATGAGATTTACATCAGAGACTTTTAATGTTTGCGATGAGACCGAGATTGTGCAATTCACACCTTCAAAAGACACCCAAACGCCTATACTCTCAATGCTTGTGTTTGAATCATCAAATTCAGTAAATGGCTTGGAATTTTGGAGATCAATAAAGGAAATGGCCATATTAGTCAAGCACACTGACATAGATTAATTTTTCATAAAATGAGCATTCTACCAGATGATGACTGACCTTCAAAGTCATAGCCATACTCGACTTGTAATGCCGCCCCATTTAAATAAAGAGTCCTAAAGACGTTGTGAAATCCGCGGATCAAAAGAGGTACGCGTTGTCTTGGTTTACTTGGAAAGCGGATGTAGGCTGGTCAACTGAGATCTGAGCATAACCTTGGTCTTGATAGTTTCCATCGAAAAAAGCAAAGTTGACCTTCCATTCATGTTCGTCATCAAAAGTTTGTTTGCTGTCTTCTGGAGTAATTTGCATATAACCTCTATTTTTTCCGAATTGGCCAAACCCCTAGAGAATTACAATGATATTCTCTTTCATTCTTACATTGAATGAAGCTGAATTGCTGTACCAATTTCCATAAAAGGAAAGGATATTTATGATTTTGGTATAATTTGTTATGCCAAGCGTTTTCGATTCTATCCCCCGATCTCGAGTTTGAAGAAAGTTTGAGAGTGGTTGTCCTTTGAAATAATCCCCTTTTAAGACAGCTTTGCCTGGCAAGAAGAATTCATTTCTCGAAGTCAGCTAGAAATTGTTGAGATGTGAAATCAAGGTTGAAAAAATACGTCTGCGGCGACCGTCAGATATGGCAGGAGAAGTAAAAGGATTAGGAGTGATCTTTTCATTATTTGACAAGTTTTCTGGATATTTAAAAATATGGTGGTGTTGATGATGTATGTATGACAATTGTTTACCTCCGAATTCTGTCTCTTAAATTTAAACTATCAATTGAATTGAAAAATATAGGGAAATTTTGCAAACTAAACCAGATTCTAAATTATGTTTTTAGTTTTCGGAGGGAGAGTGAGAGGGAGAAATAAATAATAGGAAAGAAGGAAGTAAAACTTCTTTCTTTGCTCCGTCACAAAAAAAAGGTCTTTTGTCTGACGTTGAAAAAAATCCAGCCCCCTCTTTGAAAAAAAATTTTTCCCACTTTATCCTTTTTCCTTTACGAATTTCTTCTTGACACCAGAAGTGGCTGCTCTCTCGAAACCAAAATTTTTTGGGCAACTTGGAAAGAAGGCTAAAAAAATTTTTGGATCTATGACCATTGATCATTTTGGAAAATCTTATTTTTTCTTGGTTGAAAAATATTTTTAAAAATTTTGTCCCAACAAATTTTTTTCAATTTTTTCTAAAAATCTCTTCTCTCAATGAGGCTCATAAAACGCTCAAAAAATCTTATTCACTTTTCTTTTCATGCATTTTTTTTTTCACTAAATCTCAAAGACCTTCTCAATAACTCCAAAATCATTAAAAAACTTTGTATCGTATCCATTCTTTTTTACTGGCTCAAAGACAAAAAACTTTAAAAAATAGTGTTGTCAGGCCTATATAAGAATGCGTAGCTTTACGCATTGACCCATTTTTTTCTAAGCATTCAAAAATGCCTGTAAAATCTTTCTTCGTTTTTTTTTGGGGAAAAGAATTCTCCCAAAGTTTTTTTTCTAATTTTTCTCTGCCAAAAAAAAATAAAAAAAGTTTTTTTTCGAAAAATTTTCACTCTAAATGTTTTTTTTTTTTTTAAAGACTCAGCACATCACCAATCAAGACATAGCCAAGTCTCATAAAGAAAGGAGAGGAGTTTCGATCAACTTGAAGATTCTCAAATAGTCATGATTTCCAGCTAAAGATAAAAAAATGAACGGTTTTAATCCTTCTTGCTTGCGTCTCAACTGAAAGAAAAGGACGTTTTCTAAATTTCATTTAACCAATACGGCAGAAATAAACAAAGGGAAGTGTCAAGCAATTAAAAGTTTAATTCGAGTGAAAAAAGGCGTCGAGAAAAAAAATTTTTGGAATAGGAAATTTAGCAGATAAAATTCTTGGCTTGAATTAGTGG
>Ga0182738_1007593_pt1 | contig 10981 bp, 12 predicted proteins | sample eDN5th30CBELigMG_FD_128876 | JGI IMG/M metagenome (GOLD analysis project Ga0182738, IMG submission 128876) | Enriched Miracle-Growth compost microbial communities from Emeryville, California, USA - eDNA 5th pass 30_C BE-Lig MG (version 2)... ... | reverse complement strand
GCAGAGTCGAATTCCTCTTGGGGGGCGCATTCCCACAGGAACTGCAGATCCAGCTCCTCAGCATCCTGTGCCGCCTGAGCCAATAGAGCGGACGGCGTGGGCTCAGCAAAGGTAAACAGCACATTGGCGCGCTTGAGCTTGCTGCGCTTGCCCGACTCCGACTCCACTTGCAGGCTGGCGTCGGTTTCCGACAGGATATTGCCAGCTTTGAAGCCGCCGTCTTCTTCGTAAAACACGTACATAATTAGTCCATCGAGGGCGCGGCATCCGCGCAGGCCTGCCTTTGACGGCGGCGCTTATTGATTTAGTTTGAGTCAGATTGGGCAAAATCCAGTACTTCGGGCAACCACTGCGCGAAATCCGACAGGCCATGATCGCTGCCCTGGACGATACGCTGGCGGCATCCCGCATACCGGTCGCACATTTCTCGCCAATCCAATACCTCGTCACCGGTCGCTGCGATCAAAAAATAGCGCTCGGGGTGGGTGATAGAGGACACGTGCGTAGTGGTTAACTCGTCCACGTATTCCGCCCGAAACTCAAATGGGGCGTCCGAATGATACATGCGGTGGTGGCCGACTTGTGTGGCCAAATCGCGCGGGGCTTGCACCGCCGGGTTGAGCAACACCGCCTTACAGTCCAGTTGTTCGGCCAGCCACGTGGCATAGTGGCCGCCTAACGACGACCCGATCACCGTCAGCGACCGAGGCGAGGACGCCCCAGCCAACTGTTGCTGCGCCAAATGCAGAGCCAGATCCAGTGCCTCTTTCGGGCTGGCGGGCAACTGGGGGCATTGCCAGTCGCGTTCATTCGCCTGGCCGCGCTCGGCCATGGCTTGCGCCATCAGGCGGGCCTTGAAAGAATCCGGCGAGGAACGAAAACCGTGCAAATACAAAATCATCAATGTGTCCTAGGCGAGATGCCCCGTATCATGCTGTGCCAGCGCATCGAGCAACTTGCCGTGAATGCCTCCGAAACCGCCATTGCTCATGACCAACACATGATCGCCCGGTCGGGCGGTCTGAGAAACCGCCGTTACCAAGGCGTCCAGATCGTCGTAACTGCTGGCCCGGTTCCCCAGGGGGGCGAGGACTTCGTCGGGATTCCAGCCCAGCGCGTGTTTTCCTTGGCGCGCACCGAAGCAGAAAACGCGATCCGCTAATTGTAGTGATGCGGGCAGGCGCGCGGCCATGGCACCCAGCTTCATCGTATTCGAACGCGGCTCTAGCACGGCCAGGATGCGCGCATCGCCTACTTGACGGCGCAGCCCTGCCAGTGTGGTTTCTATCGCCGTGGGGTGATGTGCAAAATCGTCATAGACTTTGATGCCATTGACAGTGCCGCGCAATTCCATGCGGCGCTTGACGCCGCCGAACCGGCTGAGCGCCTCGATACCGTCTGCAGGCGGCACACCCACATGTTCGGCGGCAGCCAACGCTGCCAGGGCATTCATCTGGTTGTGTTCTCCCCCGAGCGTCCAACGTACCGTACCCAAGGGCTGACCTTCGCGCACTACTTCAAAGGCGCCTGCCTCATCGGCCGGGCCGGCCTGCCATATGCCGTCTGCACCGAACCGGACAGTTTCCGACCAGCATCCGCGCGCGATAACGCGGTCTAGCGCCTCGGAGTGCGTCGGCAGTACGACACGGCCTTGCGTGGGAATGGTGCGGACCAAATGGTGAAATTGGGTCTCGATCGCCGCGAGATCGGGAAAAATATCAGCGTGATCGAATTCCAGATTGTTCAGAATCGCCGTGCGTGCATGGTAATGCACGAACTTCGAGCGCTTATCAAAAAAGGCGGTGTCGTATTCATCTGCCTCAATGACAAACGGGCGCACTGCAGGGTTGTAGCGAGCCGAGACCTTTAGGTCGTTGGCCACGCCACCGATCAGGAAATTCGGCTGCAGCCCGGCGGCCTCCAGGATCCATGCGAGCATGGCGCTCGTCGTCGTCTTGCCGTGCGTACCTGCGACCGCCAGTACGTGGGCGCCGGGCAGAATATTGTCACCCAGCCACTGTGGCCCCGACACATATCGCACCCCCGCATTCAGGATGGCTTCCATCAGGGGATTGCCGCGTGTGACGACATTGCCGATGACATACATATCGGGGGCCAGAGACATCTGCTCCGCCCCATAGCCCTCGATCAACTCGATGCCCTGCTCGGCCAACTGAGTGCTCATTGGCGGATAGACCGCCGTATCGCAACCGGTGACGCGGTGCCCGGCGGCCCGCGCAATGAGCGCCAAGCCCCCCATGAAAGTGCCACAAATACCAAGAATGTGCAGATGCATAGTGTTCTCCTGCGCGCATTGTAGAGGCTGTGCCGAGCCCGATCAGCCCGATCAGACGATTTCGCGCAGGATGAGTCGTTCGTGGGCGGGTATCGCCGCGTGAGGTTATGATCGGGTTATGAATCGTCGTCTCTTTCTCTATGCAGGAACCGCCGTCGCGGCCGCGGTAGTCGGCGGATATGCCTATCGCACGCGCCAGGCAGGGCCAGCTACGCCCACTGGCGCAACCGATACCCCGGTTTCTGGTGCGGCCGCAACCGGTGCAGCCAACAACGGCGATCCAGTCGCAGCGCTGCGTGCCTTGTCTTTGCCCGACCTGGACGGCCAGCCCCATCGCATTGATCAATGGGCAGGCAAGCCTGTTGTTGTCAATTTTTGGGCGACTTGGTGCGCGCCATGCGTGAAAGAGATGCCTGAATTGCAGGCTTTGCAGGAAAAATACCCGAACATTCAATTTGTCGGTATCGGTATTGATAAAGTCGAAAACATGCGGCAATTTCTGCAAAAAGTGCCAGTATCCTATCCTTTGCTCGTCATGGAAGCTGGGGCGATAGACAGGCTGCGTACGCTAGGTAACCCCGCCGGTGGGTTGCCGTTTACGCTGGTTTTCGATGCAGATGGCGGCATTAGCCGTAAAATTCTCGGCCAAATTCAACCAGACGACCTCGATCGCACGCTGAGCAGTTTGGTGGGCTGATTTTTCCCTATACCACAGGTCGCTGTATTGCGTTACTTTGCGACATCTGTTGGACAAATGGCGGGAATAGGCGTAAAAAGGCGGTTTATCGATAGTTTTGCCGACATTTTGCGGCTGGTTTTTCGAGCGCGACCCTTATGGCGCAACACATCCTCGTCTTGCATGGCCCCAACCTGAACCTGCTGGGTTTACGCGAACCCCATATTTACGGCAGCCTGACGCTGGCGCAAATCAATCAGGGTTTGGAGACCTTGGCCGACGAGTTGGGCGTTGCGCTGACCGCATGGCAAAGTAATCACGAAGGCGCATTGGTGGATCGTATCCAGGCTGCCCGCCAGGATGGGACCGATTTTATCGTCATCAATGCGGCTGCCTACACCCATACCAGCGTTGCGCTGCGGGATGCTTTGGCGGCGGTCGCAATTCCTTTTATTGAAGTACATTTGTCGAACCTGTATAAACGCGAGCCATTTCGGCAGCATTCCTATCTGTCTGATCTGGCTGTGGGGCTGATCAGCGGTTTGGGCGCAGACGGCTACGAGGCAGCAGTGCGCTACGCGGCACGGCATTAGCTGGCGTCGCAGGCGGTTTGCGACATTGCGATCTCAGTATTTTCACTTATCTCATATACACCTACGATGCGGCGCGGCCTTGATGAGCACGCGCTGGCAACACTAATCGGGAAGCAGCTTCTATGGATCTCCGAAAACTCAAGACCCTGATCGACCTGGTGGCTGAATCGGGCATTGCTGAGCTTGAAATCACAGAAGGCGAAGGCAAGGTTCGTATCGTCAAGTTCTCGCAGACTCTGCAGCCGGTCGCTTATCACGCTCCCGAGGCTGCTGTAGCGGCCGCGCCTGCCGCCGCACCGGCGGCGGCCACGGCTGCGCCGGCCGCTGAGGCCGCGCCGGTGGTACAAGGTCATGTGGTCAAGGCGCCGATGGTGGGCACGTTCTACCGTGCGCCCAACCCCGGCGCCGCGCCTTTTATCGATGTCGGCCAGTCCGTCAAAGAGGGTGACCCCCTGTGCATCATCGAAGCCATGAAGCTTCTCAATGAAATCGAGGCCGATAAAGCCGGCGTCATCAAGGAAATTCTCGTCGAAAACGGCGAGCCCGTGGAATACGGTCAACCGCTGTTCGTCATTGGCTGATTGCGCATATGTTTGAAAAAATCCTGATCGCCAACCGTGGCGAGATTGCGCTGCGTATCCAACGCGCTTGTCGCGAGCTCGGCATCAAGACGGTGGTCGTGCACTCTGAGGCCGACCGCGATGCCAAATATGTGCGCCTGGCCGATGAGTCCGTGTGTATTGGGCCGGCGCCGTCGCGCGAGAGCTATCTCAGTATGCCCGCGATTATTTCGGCGGCAGAGGTCACAGATTCCGAGGCGATTCACCCGGGATACGGCTTCTTGTCCGAAAACGCCGATTTCGCTGATCGCGTCGAAAAAAGCGGCTTTGTCTTTATTGGTCCGCGGCCCGAGACCATCCGCTTGATGGGCGACAAGGTCAGCGCCAAGCGCGCCATGATCGAAGCGGGCGTGCCGGTGGTGCCTGGCTCCGAAGGCGCCTTGCCCGATGATCCGCAAGAAATCATGCGTATCGCTCGCGAGGTCGGCTATCCCGTCATCATTAAGGCGGCCGGAGGCGGTGGCGGGCGCGGCATGCGCGTGGTGTACACCGAGGCGGCGCTCGTCAACGCGGTCACCATGACGCGCTCCGAGGCCGGCGCGGCTTTTAACAACCCCGAAGTCTACATGGAGAAATTCCTCGAGAATCCTCGCCATGTGGAAATCCAGGTGTTGGCCGACGGCGGACGTAACGCCGTCTGGCTGGGCGAGCGCGATTGCTCCATGCAGCGCCGCCACCAGAAAGTCATCGAAGAAGCCCCGGCGCCCGGCATCGCCCGCCGTTTGATCGAGCGTATTGGTGATCGATGCGCCGATGCCTGCCGCAAAATGGGCTATCGCGGCGCGGGCACATTCGAATTCCTGTATGAAAACGGCGAGTTCTATTTCATTGAAATGAACACCCGCATTCAGGTGGAACATCCAGTCACCGAACTCATCACCGGTGTGGATCTCGTGCAGCAACAGATCCTGATCGCATCGGGCGAAAAGTTCTTGCTACGCCAGCGTGACATCCACTTCAAGGGTCATGCTATTGAATGCCGTATCAACGCCGAAGACCCATTCCGTTTCGTGCCCAGCCCTGGGCGTATTACCAACTGGCACACGCCGGGCGGTCCGGGGGTTCGTATCGATTCGCACGCGTTTAACGGTTATTTCGTGCCGCCCAACTATGATTCGATGATTGCCAAGGTCATCACGTACGGCGATACGCGTGACCAGGCGTTGGCGCGCATGCGCATCGCGCTGTCCGAAATGGTGGTAGAAGGCATTTCCACCAACATTCCGCTGCACCGCGAGTTGCTGCAGGATGCACGCTTTATCGAAGGCGGCACCAGTATTCATTACCTTGAGCACAAGCTGGCCCAGCGCCCTTGATGCCAGGCGGTGGGCCCATCGTGGCCCGCCGCTTTTTGTGCCGTGTGCCGTCTTTAGGCCACAATGCTCACTCCTGAGCAATAATCCGGCATAGCTTTTTCTGGAATACATCGTCATGCGTGAACTCGTCCTTCATTGTCTCGAGGCACAGGCCGAGGCGCTCTCTGACGCACTGCTCGAGGCGGGCGTGCTCTCCGTTTCTGTTGAGGATGCCGATCTGGGTACCGAAGCCGAGCGTCCCTTGTTCGGTGAGCCCGGCACAGAGCCCGACGTGCAAGCATGGGATCGCAACCGCGTGGTCGCCCTGTTGCCCGATGGCGCTGACCCGGCTCAGATCTACGAGCAGGCCACGGCTGAGGCCGGGGTGGATCCCATCGAACTCGGGGGCTGGTCTCTGCGCGAGGTGCCCGATGCCGATTGGGTGCGGTTGACTCAGTCTCAGTTCGGGCCTATCCATATCGCTGAGCGCATCTGGATTGTCCCCAGCTGGCATCGCGATGATCCTGCGGTATCCGCCGCTGAAACGCAGGCTGATGACGCAATCCACATCGAATTGGATCCGGGCTTGGCATTCGGCACCGGCAGCCACCCCACTACCCACTTGTGCCTGGCGTGGCTAGAGGCCGAGCTGCCGAAGGGCGCGACCGTGCTCGACTACGGTTGCGGTTCAGGTATTTTGGCGATTGCCGCGCGCAAATTGGGCGCAGGTATGACAGACGCGGTCGACATTGATCCTCAGGCCGTGCAGTCGACGGCCGACAATGCCCGCGTCAATCAAGTGCAATTGCAAGCGCTGCTGCCCGATGGGCTGACGGATGGCACCTATCAGGTCGTTGTCGCGAATATTTTGTCCAATCCTTTAAAAGTGTTGGCTCCTATGTTGGCGGGCCGTGTCGCACCCGGTGGTCAATTGGTGCTTTCCGGCGTGCTGGAACGCCAGGCTGAAGAAGTTGCGGCCGCCTATGCGCCGTGGCTGAAGATGTCCGTCTGGCAGGCCCGCGATGGCTGGGTCTGCTTGCATGGATGCAAGACTTGAATCTTGACAGTCGAGGACATCGCCGTGGCCATGACGACCCGTTGCCCTCAGTGTGGCACCTCTTTCAAGGTGGTGCCCGATCAACTGCGCTTGCGCAACGGCCTCGTGCGTTGTGGAGAATGCGCGACGATATTTGATGGCCGGGCGTGTCTCGTCGCGCAGATTCCCGATAGCTTCGAGAGTGACGCGTCTCCCGCGTTGCAAGCAACACCCACTCGCGCTGAGATCAGCAGCGAACCGGCCGATCAACCGCCTGCCGTATTACGTGGGCGATCCGATATCACAAAGCAAGATCCCTATCTGGGTGGAGCGCCTGTATCAGACGCAGACGGCGATGAAGCCGCCGAGGACGAGCCTGCCGAGCACTACGCGACCGAACGCGTGGACCACGATGAGGTGATCTTCAGAATAGGCGAGACCGGGCAAACACAAGGTGCCGCTACACACGCCAAGCCAAGCGGGCATGACGAGGCTGATCCTCGCCTCGGTTCAGATGCTTATGACAGCCTCGATGATGAGGACGACCCAGACGAGAGAGACGATCCTGCGGCGCCCAGCATCCGTGGTGAATCTCGCACGCGTTATCACGGCGAGACGGACGTCGGACGAACTCCGCCAGAGTTCCTGGACGGTGAACATCAGGCACGCCGCTCGTTCGTGAGTAGTCTGTGGGGCTATGCCTGCGTGCTGGGTTTGTTGGTGTTGGCGATGCAATTCCTGTTTGTTTACCGCACGACGCTTGCAGGCATGGCGCCACAATTACGCCCACTGCTCGTGCGTCTCTGTGAGCCCGTGGGCTGCGAGGTCGGCTATGTACGCCGTATCGACCAGATTTCCATTACCTCATCATCATTGCAGCCACCGTCGGGTCAGGCGGGCGCGCCGCAGCAAGACAATTTGAGCAAACTGGTGCTGCGCGCATCGCTGCGCAATCAGTACGACCAGCCTCAACCCTGGCCAGCCTTACGCCTGGACTTGAGTGACCTTTCCGATACCGTCGTGATACGCAAAATTCTGCTTCCCGAGGATTACCTGCCCAAGGGGCAGGGCTCGCAGCCTTTTGAAGCAGGGGCCGAGATCAATATCGCTGTTCCCATTGAGGTCAGCGGCCCGCATGTCACCGGTTTTCAGCTCCATAAGTTCTTTCCCTGAAGGATAATCAGTATGACGGCTTCTGTTCTGATTTGCGGCTCGATGGCGTTTGATACTATCGCGGTGTTCGATGGGCGCTTTAAAGAACATATCCTGGCCGATCGCATCCAGTCGCTCAGTGTGTCGTTTTTGGTGCCCGCTATGCGCAAGGAGTTCGGCGGCTGCGCGGGCAACATTGCCTACAACCTGAAGCTGCTGGGCGGCGACCCCATTCCGGTGGCCACTGTCGGCGAAGACGCAGCCGACTATATCGATCGTTTTAACAAGCTGGGAATCGACACCTCGCGCTTGCGCGTCATGCCAGATACCTTTACGGCGCAATGTTTCATCACCACCGATCTCGAGGACAATCAGATCGCGGCGTTTCATCCGGGCGCGATGGAGCTGTCGGCACAAAATGATCTGACGGGGGCTCAGGCTGCGTGGGCCATCGTTGCTCCGGACTCCAAGGCCGGCATGTTTGCGCATGCCGAGCGCCTGCATGCGGCGGCGATTCCGTTCATTTTTGACCTTGGCCAGGCGATGCCGTTGTTTGACGGCGCTGACTTGAATCGCATGCTAGGGCTGGCCCAGGTGTTGACCGTCAACGATTATGAGGCTGGCATTGTCGAGCAGCGTACGGGTCTCAGCGTGGAGCAAATCGCCTTGCAGATGCAGGCGGTTGTCGTGACGCGTGGCGCAGAAGGGGCTACATTGTTGACGGCGGGCACGAGCGTCCACGTCCCGTCGATCAAGCCTGCTGCCGTGGTTGATCCGACGGGTTGCGGCGATTCACATCGCGCGGGTCTGTTATATGGACTGACCAATGGCTGGAGCTGGCTGGACAGCTGCCGTTTGGCGAATGTCATGGGCGCGATCAAAATCGCCTCGCGTGGCCCGCAAAGCCACACGCCGAGCCGCGCCGAGATCGATGCGCAATTGCGCGCGGCCTATGGGATCGGTTTACCAGCTTAGAACTTGTCGCGTCGCAGCGGGTCGAAATGAGGCTGGTGCAGGGTTGTATGATGGGCGTTCGTCCGGCTGCGATGCTGCATAATAGGGCGTCACAGGCGTTACAGAGTCCGACAAAAAGGCCACATAAAGGTTGCACGCTGTTTCGCATTCGTTTTTTTCGGCAAATGCCGAGGTATTATCTACACAGTAAAGTCGTGGTTACCGATCAAGGAGTCCACATGAGCCAAACCCTCTCTACTTCCGCTGTTGCGTCCCGTACTGGTCGCTGGCTGGCCGTGGCGGCCGTTGTTACGTCGATGGCCGTGCTGGGCGGCTGCGCCAATCGCAGCGCCTCTAGCTCTGTTTATAGCTATGATCAGGCGCAACGCGAGCAGATCGTACGCAATGGCACGGTGACGAGCGTGCGTCCGATCACCATTCAAGACGACAAATCCAGCGGCGTGGGCATGATCGCCGGCGGTGCGCTGGGCGGCGTCGCAGGTAACGCAATCGGTGGTGGTACCGGGCGTGCGTTGGCTACCGTCGGTGGTGCCATTCTGGGTGCCCTGGCAGGCAATGCGGTGGAAAACCGTGCAGGCCGAGCCTCGGGCCTGGAGATCACCGTGCATCTGGATAATGGTGAAACCCGCGTCGTGGCCCAAGAGGCCGACGTACCATTCAGCGTGGGTCAGCGCGTACAGGTGATCAGCGGTGCCGGTCCTACGCGTGTGACCCCGATGTAATGCTGCTCTTGACGCTTGAATCACGAGGCGGACACCATCGCGTAGTCTGCCTTTGTGATACCGGCCTCATCACCCAATAAACAACGCCCACCAAAGGTGGGCGTTGTTTATTGTCGGTTGATCAAAGCGTTTGACGTCAGATGCCGATCAGACTGAATGTCAGGCGAGAGATCATCATCAACACAATCTGCGCCAAGATAAACAATACCAGCGGCGAAAAATCGATACGCGAGCGGCTGGGCAAAATACGGCGAATGGGCTCCAGCATCGGGGCTGTCAGCGTTTGCAGCAGGGGCATCAATGGAGACAATGGATGCACCCACGATAGGACAGCTTGCAAAAACGTCAGCCAGACAATCACATTTAGTGTCCATCGGGCGACCAGTAATACGGATGTGCCTAGCGCCGCGGGGATGAGTGCGGCGGGCATCATGGTGCGGGTGGAAACCAACCACATCAAAATCAGATATACCAACGCGGTGAGCCATGTTGCGATCAGGCTGGGCCAATCCAGCGTATTGCCCGAGGGGATCAGTTTGCGTATGGGCAGCACCAGCCAATTGGTGATCTGATAAACGCCGCGGGATAGCGGATTGAAAGGGTGTAATCGCACGGCGTGAATCCAGGCGCGTCCGATCAACGCGGCGCCAAAGATCATAAAGGTGATTTCAATCAGGAAACGGAGAATATCGCCGAGCATGTGTGCAGTCTGCCGAAAAGAATAGTTTTAATTGTCGCATGGCCATATGGCAGTATCACGAGACCGGATGCCCCATCGAGAGCAAAAAGCCGCCCGGCCGGAGCCAGGCGGCTTTGAGGTACCGCAGTAAACGGTTCCCGCCCGTATTACGGACGGCCACCCGTCGGGAAAGGCCACGACGCGGCAGGGTTCACTGTGGTTTTTGCGCCTTGGGCAGCAGCTGCGGTGGGTTGCGCAGCAGGCTTTTTGGCAGCAGCCTTTTTAGCGGCAGGCTTTTTGGCAGCTGCTTTTTTCGCCGGGGCTTTTTTAGCCGCTGCCTTTTTGGCAGGCGCTTTTTTCGCCGCTTTCTTGGCGACAGCCTTTTTGGCTACGGCTTTCTTAGCCGCTGCCTTTTTGGCAGGCGCTTTTTTAACCGCCTTTTTGGCTACCGCTTTTTTGACAGCCTTTTTAGCGACGGCCTTCTTTGCCACTTTTTTGGCTACTGCCTTTTTAGCGACAGCCTTTTTAGCGACGGCTTTCTTCGCAACGGCTTTCCTGACCGCCTTTTTAGCGACAGCTTTCTTCGCTACTTTCTTCACCGCTTTTTTAGCGACGGCTTTTTTGACAGCCTTCTTCGCGACAGCTTTTTTCACCGCTTTTTTGGCGGCGACTTTCTTCACTGCCGGCTTCTTGGCTGCGACTTTTCTCACTGCCACTTTTTTAGTGGCGACTTTCTTCACGGCCTTTTTGGCCGGGGCTTTTTTAGCCGCGGCCTTTTTGGCTGCTACTTTCTTGACCGCCTTTTTGGCGGCTTTTTTGGCTGTTGCCATGGTCATGCTCCTTAAGTTCAGGGGTCCCAGAACGTAAACCCGTGCCACCTTCTGTTGGTTGACAGACGGCACCCGGGTTATTCATCGGCGCATGCCGCTGCCCCATT
>Ga0182738_1007589_pt1 | contig 10986 bp, 6 predicted proteins | sample eDN5th30CBELigMG_FD_128876 | JGI IMG/M metagenome (GOLD analysis project Ga0182738, IMG submission 128876) | Enriched Miracle-Growth compost microbial communities from Emeryville, California, USA - eDNA 5th pass 30_C BE-Lig MG (version 2)... ... | reverse complement strand
TTAATTGTCATTAAGCAATTCTCCCAAGGCAACTAATTCATCATCACCATCATCAGCATAGAGCTCTTTCTTGGGAGGAGCAATCCAGACTTTAGGATTGGTAGGAGGAGTCCAGGTCTTGGGTTTGGTGGGATTTTGAGGGTGGAATCTTGGGTCATAGTTACTGCTAGGATTGAAACCATCGACTCTGGCGATTTGGAGTTCATCATCAGCAAGCAAGATTTCTGGCTTCAAGGGCTTGTGGTCGACAACTTTTCTGGTACGGAAAGAGCCGTGGAGGTGTTCAGGGTTGCTGGCCATGGACAAACCAGCCAAGGCAAGAATGGTAGCGGTCTTTTTCATTTTTTGGGAAATTTTGAAGTTGATGATTATAAAATCTTCAGATAAGGGCCTATTTATAACATATTATTTTTAAAGAAGCTTATTTTTAGAAGACTTGATTTTAAAATGAGATTTTATTTGGGCTGATAAATTTATATTAAAGAATTTCTGTACTGAATGTTTGTAGAAATAAAGATTTAAACCTTCAAACATTTGAGTTTAAAGTTTTATTTGCTTCTTATTTAAAAATTTTTATTTTATTTAGTTTGATAAATTTATATCGTTTCCCTCGAAAAAAGCGGAAAAACTTTAATGGAAAGCAACCCAGTTCCATCTTTTCGAGGGTATTGGAGGATTTAGACAGAGCTGGGATTCCCGAACTATGGTGGTTTTTGGCCAGTCAGGGCCGATATTTGGAATGAATATAAAAAAAAAGATTCGTGGTAAAAATTTATTTTTATATAAAAAGAAAATTTTTTATCAGAATCTTTTCCGATTTCTTGATAAATTCAAATCATTAGTAAAGAAGGTTTTCTGAAATTTTATGAAGAGAGATATGAAGAGGGAAGGAAGACCAAAATATAGAAATATATTTTGGCTCTGTCTTTAAAAATGAACATTTTCATCTTCAAAACTTTTCAAACAAATACACTTTTCTCAAAGGAGATTTGTTGGAAGATGTCAATAATATCCGGGATATGCCTTATTTTGTGGCTGGCATTTCCTAACTCTGGGTTTCGCCACTATTCTAAACCTTCACATCTCTTTGGTGAGATGAAGAATTTGAAAGTAAAAACGACGACATCCACTACTAAAGATCTTAGAAGGACCCATTCCCAACTCCAGATATGAGGGAGAACGTTATATTTTGGAGAATAAATGGATGGAGATTCTTCATAAAGGATTGTTTCTCAAACAGTAAAAACCTCTTTCCTCATTTCTCTCAATCTCTTTGAGGATGGAAAAAGACTGGCTGCCTCTGAACTTGTTAACAAAAGAAATAAAGAGAGAAAAGTGTTTGAATAATTTTTGGAAGGGTCAAAAAAGGTGCAGTCGATTTGGTTTTGGGGCTCAAGAGTTGGAAATTTCGAGGACTGGAACAGTCTTCCTACTGTTGCCTAACATGCAAGAACTCCTTCTCAGTCCTTCTGAAAGAGGAACTTGAGTAAATTAAAAAGTGACTAAGAGCAAAATGACCTTTGAAAAATCGCTAAAGAGGCTATAATAAGAAAGTAGACAACTGACCATGATAAGAGCTCATTTGAGTACTTAAGTTTTTTGCTTTCTTTGATGAAGATGCTTTAAAGAATCTTGATTTTCTAAATTAAAATTATCTTTAACCGTAGTTTTGAGTGAAGAAAATGACTCTGTCCTCTCAAGGACTTCAAAATCAAAACTTTACACTCAAAATATGACCATAAGGATGGCTGGGGATGAGCTTCAAGAGAATTGCTAAAAATTAGTCAATCAAAGAATGCCAGAGAGGAGCAAGGGGAATTTGTGTTTTGAAGAGAATTTACCTTTTTCTAAAAAAGATTGTATTAATTTATTTCAGGCAGACTACGATCTCAGGCGAAAGAAACTTCTGTATGACAAAATTAAGAACAAGCCTATATAATTTCCGTAGAATCCTCAATTTAAAAAAGAAAAATTATCTCGCGGATGTCTAATCCTTTTCATGCTATCACAACTTCGGCTCTTCAGCCTTCGCTCGCTATAAGCAGCACCTTACCCAATCTCCTTTAAAACCCAAGGTGATCTCGGCATGTATCTCTTAAATTGAGCTTCTTTTGATAGTTTTGCGAGGTATCGTCTCCATTATTGGTGACGTAATCTGCCAAAAGCTTATTGAAAAGAAATCCTGGGCGGATTCCTCTTTCAAAAGAACCCTGAGACAGTGCTCAGTTTCTCTTCTTTATAATGCGCCAATGGGCCACGTGTGGTTTGGAAAAGTTTTACCAAAGATTGTGAAGCCAATAGAAAAGAAGCCAGTGAGAGTTTTGACTTCTGTGGTTCTTGATAATACGCTTTATGCAAGCTATATCATAGCTACAGGAGTTTTTTTTTTTAGAATTGTTGAAGACAATAAGTGTAGAGAATGTGCAGAAGAAATTTGTGAGAATCTGGATGAATTCAGTGGGATTCTGGACTTCAATGTCATCGATTGGTCATAGTTTTGAGCCACAACCTTTTAAAGTCCTCTTTGGAAATGCCTGTGGTGTTATTTGACAGGTTTACGTGTCTTACATGGTAAATGCGGCTAAACCGAATCAAGAGGGGCAAGCATCATCATCAATTACTCCGTCTTCTTCGAGTCAATAAAGCTACTGAGGCGCGGAATACTAATGGAATTTCTCTGGAAGAGCCAAAGAAGCGCCCTCCTCGGTTTGAAGGCAGAAATATATAAAAAAGTTTTTTGTTTTGGGATTTTGTTCTTGCTGGAAAGAGCTGGTTTTTCTTGTTTGAGCTTTGAGCCTTAGAGTTTTCTCCAGAAAGTTTTTGAGATCAAAGAAAAAAGAGAAAACTTGAAATGGAAAATACATATAATTCTGATGATTTTTAAAATGAAATCAATTGTTCGGAATTTCTTTAAAAGTCAATAGTTTTCAATGTACGGAAATTTTCATTTTATCTTTTTAGAATGAGACTCTCAAATGTTAAACCTTCATTTTTAGGAAGCATTGAAATTGAAAAAAAATTTTTTTCATCTTCTGCTTGTATTCTTCCTTGATTTTTGCTCTTTCAAAAATTTCATAAAAACGAAAAAATTAGGAAAAGTTAAACAAAATTCTTGAGTTTCAAAAAAATTCTTTGCTTGTGAATTTTGAAAAGCAAGAGGTTTTACAGTAAAAGAATGAATAATTTTTTGCCTTTTTTTGAAATTTCATCATCTGATAGGGAAACGAGAGAGAGAATTTATTTTAAAGAAGTGAATTTTATTTTGGAGAATATCAGGGTTCCAATAATCACCACAGAAAAATTTTCGCGTTATCTGGTTAAAACTTCGAAAATAAACTATTTTGATGAGAAACCCAGTGCCTTCAGCAAAAAAGCGAACAAAGTATCCACAATACTCTTTTATAAAAGTAAAAATTCTGTCAATATTTTATCGAAAGCCTTCAACTGATGTCCCTTCTGCTTCCTTATGTAGCAATAGAAGAGTCTAAAATAAGGCAAATTATTGCCTGCGAAGGCGCACTTTGTTCCTTTTTGTTCAAATCTGTGAGGGAAAATAGTTTGCAGCAGGTACTTTGACTCCTGATCAAATTAATCTCTTTTTTTAATCAGCTCTTAAAGACTAATAAGAGTTAATCTCATGAGGAAAAAAGTTATTTTTAGATTCAATAATTTATTTCTCCAGACTATTCTTTAAGAGGCCAAAAAACTTCACCAAACTTCATCAAAAATAGCGATCTCTAAGCTCAAGCAAGGTTGAATAACACAACCAAAATTCCAAGAGAAGGAGGGCATACAATTAACACAACTGATTCATGAAATAAAACGAAATGTAGATTTTGTAACGTATTAAGCAGTGTTTGTTTGATCATCAGCATCATTTATTAAACCTTAATTTTATTAACAAAAAAGTCATTGACCTTTTACTCATGGACTTTAAAGAACGTTTCAAAGGCAGAACCTCCAACATCACCAAAGAAGGCATCATCACCAACCTCGCTGCTCCTTCTTCCAACTATGTAATGAAATCCACCTCAAACGCCCTTTTAAATATGACAAATTCCACTTCTCATGATCAGCCTTCTCAATGTAACTCCTTCTACTCTTCTTTTCCTTTAAACTCTCTTTAGCTGCCAACATAACCCACCAAAAACTCGGCACAGGCACAGGGTTTTCCTCTGAATACAGAGCTCCTCTGCCTTTGCAAGTTACCTCAAATAATCATATTAAACAACCCCAGCCTCCTCAAATGAGCCTTCAGGTCAATTATCCTGCAAGGATTCCTGTTGAAAACATCACAAGCACTCCAACTAAAAACCCTTATGCTGTCACAAATCCTTACCCAAATTTAAATCAAGGCACTCCTTATAATAGTTATAATCAAGACCTTATGGCGATGAACTCAATGAACCACTGGAACGGACAGCCAAATATGTCTGTAAACCAGTTTAATCCCAACAGTTTTTACAACCAGCATTCTCAGTATAAAGGAGGAGATATGACCAGTATGTCTGCCCAAAAGATGAATACTAATGTAACTCCTATCAAGAATCAACGAGAGAATCTCGCCACCTTTAGCAACTACAACAACGCTGGCTTCACTCCCAACGCCGCCAGCACCAAGCAAAACTTTGACCAGTCTTCCAATAAACCCAAAAGACATGCCGCCTATGATACCCTGGAGAACCAGGCTGGCCCCCAACTCATCCCCAATACCCGATATTTAAGCTATAATAACCCTCAACAAGGTGCTCTTCCTGGCTACCACACAGGAAATTTCAACTACAGGCCTCCTATCTTTGCGAATACTTATAATGCTCCTCCAAGAGAATCTCACAGTAACCCTCCTCCCTATAGCCAATTTGAAGCTTTTGGGCATCCCGCTACACAGGGAAGAGGACAGCCAGGCCATTCTGTGAATGAGTTTAATGATAATAGTGATATATTGTCGGTAAAGGGAGGCCAAGGAGGCCAGAAGTTCCAACTTGGAAGCAAGACAACATATAAACCTTATAGTTTGAAGGATTATAAGGACATAAAATCAAGAGCTGCGGTGCAATTAGGAGGATTGGGGCCTAATACGAATACGAGTGAGTGGCAGAAAGAGAAGGAGAAGAGGAATAAAATGGCTGAGTTTTCACAGAATGTGAAGCTTTTTAATTCAAGAAGATTTATTGGAGGAACTGAAACGAGTTTTAATAAACAAAGAGAAGAAAAGGAGAAATCAAGAAGAGATGTGGCGTTGGAGTTTGCTAGAAATATTCCTAAGCCTGTGAGAGTTAAAAGGTTTAATGATGATGAGGAGATTGAGGAGCTGGTTGGATATAAAAACCAAAATTCCAGTCCTGAAGGAAGAATATATAAAGCAGCGGCGTTTGATGAATTGGCTGCTTTTGAAAGACAGCACAATCAATATCGCATGCAAATTGAAAGTCTCAAAAACTAAATGGGGACTTGGTGATTGAGTAGTGAAAGAGTGATTTTTTTAAAGACCAGAATTGAATTGGTGAGAATCAATCGAGAAGAAACTTTCAGAATAACAACAATTTTTTTCAATTTTTCTGTTACATAAAAAGTTAAAAAGTTGATTTTTGATTTGATTTTATTTAATAAGAAATGAATGGATAAAAGTATCTTCCTCTATGATGAGAAGAGAAACTTGACTTGGCACTATTGTATTTGACATCTGTTGTATATTCGGCAAGACAAAGATTAAGACCTGTATTTTGTAGTCTTCAATATATGGTGCGTTCAATCTTCTCTCTTGTGATGGTTTTGATTTGATTTGGTTAATGAGAAGGAAAAAACTGAAGATTCTAAAGAAAGTCTTGAAAGAAATTCTTTTTAATGTCCTTCTTGGAAAATTTCTTTTATGCGAATTTTTCTTTCACTGAAAGATTGAGAGAATTTTTTAATATAAAAAAGGCATAAAGGCTTTAAATTTAGAAAGAAAATAATTTTCCCTATGCAATATCTCGAACAAAAAAGTGCCCAAAATATTAATTGATGACATTAAAGACTTTTAAGATTTGCAATACAAAGATGGCAGTACCAATAGCCATAATGACACCATACAAGATATACTCCCATGCATAATAAATCTTGGGTTTAGCTTGAATAAAATCTGCAATAGTTTCGGCTCCCTCTTTATCAAGAAGTCCATACCTTTCCCTCTCTCTTTTCTGTCTTGTTCTTATCGTCTTCACATGCGTCGCAACTGGCAATAGGTAAGTAATAATAAACCCAATGAAGGCTCCAGCATAAGTCATGACTTTATTCGGACTTATGTTGAACATCTGTGTGATAAGCAAGCTCAAGATGAACAGAATATTAAAGATAATGTAAGAGTAGCTAGGAGGAACTCCATGCTCTCCATATATCATGATAAACAGCTGAGTTCTAATGACATTATTGAGCACAGGAAGCACACTCATAAGCTGAAGAGCAGTGAAAATCTGCGTAACAATCAACAAGATTTTTGTAGCAAGATCAGGATCCCTGAACAATTCTTTGCTGAGAACGGTATTGGGAACCACATCTGAAGGGATGTAAGTGTAAATACCGATGGCACCGAAGGCGCCTGTCACAATATACATGAGGAAAGTAATAATGTAGGCGATTCTGACATCTCTGTAGTTATTCTTTTGCTGTTTATTTTTACGAACAATTGCGACAACGGCGTTGTGAATAATAAAAGCAGTGGCGTAAACTCCGATGGTTTCGACTAAAGAAGCCGAGGCGACAAACATACCGATATCTTTCTTGATATCTTCAGAGTTCCAGACGATATTGACTTTCCCATCAAGGATAGCTTTGATTCCAACGTAGAAAGAGAAAATGGCTTCGATTCCAATAGAGTAGATTCCCTTTTCAGCGAAATCGAGAATTCTTCCGAGCTTTCTCAAGAAGAAGAATCCTCCAACAAGAGCCATGAGAATAATTCCTGTATATTGATAGCTGAATTGGTCAAAAACTGTCTTGCTTTCAGGAGGAAAAGAATGATTGCTGAAGATAAGTTGGACGCAAGAGTACATGACATCAGAAAGACTGAGGAAATAGATCATAGCGGCCATCCAAAGGATCAAAACTGAGCTCAAAAAATAAAGGTACATCCATCCTGAGCCAAGGATTCTCTTTATTGCTGGCAAATATTCAATTTCATCAAGTTTTGTATGGAGATGAGTGACCTGGCAGGTTCTATGAGAAATCCACCCAATAACAACAGCGACAATAGAACTAGAGAGAATCCCGATGTTTGCTATGTTTAAAGGAAGCAGGAGGATGGTCGGGCCGATCATCGCGTTGGAAATACTGAAGATAATGGTGGAAGATGGCTGCATTTTGTCATGGTAAAGAACAGATTCTCGAATGCTTTCTTCTTGTCGGTGTGGTGGCCTCATCATGCTGCTGCCTTCATGGCTTGCACTTTCACTTTGGAGCTGACTTCGTAGGCTTCTGGTCATCTGGGGTGAGGGTGAGTTGAATATTAAAATTTAGGGAGATCGATTTAATTTGTTAAAGAGATTTTTTGTTAGACTAGGGACTAGGTAATAATATTTTGTGACAATAAAAATTTATTAGCAGCAGCGTAAGATGTGTGCGTGTTGTATGATTGTTTAATTTAGTTTTTGTGAAAATTGCAAATTTCAATTTGCGCATTTTAGAATTCAAAATTGTGTTATTAAAGAACTCGGGATTTTTTTCATTATGAGTAATCATAATAAATAAGCTTCTGAGAGCATAATCAGGTTGTATGTATGTAGAGTTACAAAGAAACACAAGTATTCGAGATGTTCTTCAAACAAATAAATTTAAAGGCTTCCTATCCAATGAATAAGTTTTTCAATAAGAGGGACAAGTTGCATAATAAAAATGCCAACGCCAACAGCCATAATCAAGCCATGTACACCATATTCCAACACATAATTTATATCTTGTTTCTTTCTCAAGAACTCAGCAATATCACTCGCTTCACTTGTTCCTTCATCACTTATTGATTTATATCCCTTTTTCTCCAATGCTTGTTTCTGAGCCAAAGCTTTGAAATGAATAGCCACAGGCAAAAGATAGATAATAACAAATCCAATAAAAGCTCCAGCAAGTGACATCACAGTATTGGGGCTAATATTAAACATTTGAACGATCAAGAAGGTCACAATGTAAAGAGCATTGAAACCCCAGAAAGCTCCTTTAGGAGGAATGCCAGCTTCACCCCAAATCATAATAAATATTTGATTTCTAACGATATTATTGATAACAGGGAGCACAGTGACAAGCTGGAAAGCGGTCGCAAGTTGTGTGATAACCAACAAAATACGAGTGAAAGTCTCATCGATATCATATAACTCATTATTAAGGACGGTATTGGCACCAGCGCCGCTCTTTTTATAAAGGCCTATAGCTCCAAAATAGCCAGTAACAATGTAGGTAACGAATGTAAGAACGTAGGCCTTGAAGACGTTGACGGAGTTCTTGGAGGGTTCACTGCTTTTTCTGACGATGGCCACGATGGAATTGTGAATAGCAAAGGCCATAGCAAAGACACCAATAGCATAAGTAACAGGAACAGAAGTGACCATAGCGACTTCTTGAGTTGTATCTTTAGAATAGAAGGCGAAACTGACTCCATCACCAGAGAAGAAAGCTTTGCAGCCAAGGTAAAAAAGGAATAAGCTTTCAGTGATAATACAATAGACTCCTTTTTCGGTAAGATCGAGGATTTTTCCGAGCTTTGGAAGGAAGAAAAGCCAGCCAATACAAGCCATAATGATGATACCAGTCCATTGATAACTAAATGCGTTAAAAACGACAGATTCTTCGCTTGGGAGGGTCACATTGAAGGCCATTTGGATAGCGGAATAGATGACATCACAAAGACTGAGGAAATAAATGATGCCAGCCATCCAGAGAATGACGACAGAATTGACGAAATATATGATATTCCAGGCAGTCCCCATGATTCTTTGGATAGCAGTAAGATATTCAATTTCGTCAAGTCTTGTGTGAAGGTGAGTAAGGTCGCAAGTTCTGTAAGAAATAAGCCCAATAATGAAGGCAACGACTGTGCTGGTCAATAAACCGACGTCAATAAATTGAAGAGGAAGAAGAAGGACGGAAGGGCCCATCATAGCGTTTGCTATACTCACAATAATTGTAAAAGAACCTTGGAGTTTGTCATTGGCAATCATGGATTCTTTGACACTTTCTCTGTTTTCACGTGATCTACGAGGGTTGGAAAGCGATTCATCTTGATCGTTGTCAAGGGTTGCAGCTTGAAGAACTTGCTTCTTGGAGTGGATAAGAGAGCTTTCAGTCATTAGAGGGATTTTTTGAAAGGGTTAATAATTAAAAAAGAAAAGATTATAAATAAAAGGTAAGAAGTATGGTGAAATAAAAGAAACGAAAATTTATAAAGATTAAATAAAATTAAACGATACTTGAATAAAGGAAAAATTGGGGATTAAAGTGGGTTAATTGAGATGTGCCTTGGAATTGATTCGCGGTTACATAATTAATAGATTTGGATTGTTACAAAGGAGATTTTGTACTTGCAACAAAATTAAGTGATTAATGTGATGTTAAAATTTTATTGAATTTAGAGACTTTGAAATAAAATTTTATCAAACTCTTAATCTTGAAATTTTCTTTGTAAGCAATGCTGTCGTCAATACTCGAAACTGTGACCTCATATGTGAGAAATTTGAATTGGGAGAGGGTGAAAATAGACAGAAACCAGGGATTTTTGAGACGTTATAGGCAAAGAGAATAGGATTCATGGTAAAAGAAATGTGATGTTTAAGCGAGATAAAGAGTTTCCTGTAAGGAGTTTCAAGGAAATAGATAGAAATTTCCCGAATAAAATCTCTCTTGAGAATGAGTTTGATTAATTTTTTTAGAGTATGAATTTTTTATTGTCGGAAATCAGATTCAACAAAATTCTTAATCGAGAAAAAAGAAGAAGAAATTAATTATATTGAGAAAAGACTGAAAATGAAGAAGAAAATTTCTACTTTGTCTTTCATATTTTGGCCAAAGCGAGGCCATCATGATTTCCGAGAAAGTTCAAAATCAAGAACAGTTTGTGGAAATGGAGAATAAAACACAAGACTTTTTCATATAGTTTTTCTTCAATTTGACTGTCATCCGATGACTCAGAAGGTTAATTTTACTTGAAATTATTACAAAAAGGGCTTGAGTTCTGTTCAACTGCTCACACGAGTAAGCTGGAATTTTGGATATTTGTTTAACTTTTTTCTCAAAATTTTCAAACTCTTTCTTGAAAAATGATTCTTTCTGATCAATGATGAGAGTATAAAATTAAAACAACAACGGAGTAATAAAATAACAAGAACAAAAGAGAATCATCAACATTCTCAAATTAAGTTGAATAATACTCAAACAAATTCATCACAATCCTTGCTTCATTCTTCTCTAAAAAGAAATTTTTCTTTCATTTTACAGAATCTACAAGGAAATTCTTTTGGATCATTCATAACGATATAAAAATCATTTTCTCAGAGAATTAACTTGGAGTTAGTCTTCTAAAAGGTAAAGCACAGGCAGATCCAATCGCCATACCAATCAACAAACTCTGCAGAGCTAAAAATCCAGCTGTTTCTTTATCGTTTCTATCAACTTCTTGTGGGCACAAAACAAACACTCCACTTGTCACAAAGCCTCCACATAAAGCAAAGAGCATAATATTCACAAAAGCGAACCAATCTTGATCAATAACCGGGAAATTTAATGTCGTCGCTTGGACCAAGAAAGTGAAATAGAATATGACTCTCACACAGACAACAAAACATAAAGATTTCTGGCTCACAAGTCTCTTTATGCCTGTTAAAGCTTTTCCTGTAGCATCAAAGAAATTAAACACAGTAAAGAAAGCGACAATTTTCCAAGCAGGATCCATGAAGCCAATCGGCTTTTTCAGCATGACACCAGGGATCAGCATATACGTTTCGATATGGTTGAGGGTCATGATCA
>Ga0182738_1007588_pt1 | contig 10988 bp, 9 predicted proteins | sample eDN5th30CBELigMG_FD_128876 | JGI IMG/M metagenome (GOLD analysis project Ga0182738, IMG submission 128876) | Enriched Miracle-Growth compost microbial communities from Emeryville, California, USA - eDNA 5th pass 30_C BE-Lig MG (version 2)... ... | reverse complement strand
GAATGCCACTCGGATCATGAGGCCCCTACATGCAATGTTGGCTTGCGGCGAAGCGTGGAGCGGCGTCTTAGGCCGCGAACATCATGCGCAATCGGAACTCCAGTGCGTTGCGCATGTTCTTACGTGCCACCGTTTCCGCGGTTTCGGCATCGTGGTTCTCGATGGCATCGACGAGCTCGATATTCTCTGCGAGTTCGGCCTTCCAGCGCCCCTTCAGCGAAAAAGTCGTGCCTTTCAGAAGCGCCAGCGTGTCGCTGAAATCGTCGAGAGATTGGCTGAGATAGCGATTATGCGCAGCCTCATGGATCGTTGCGTGGAACAGCCGATTGACGCGGGCGAGCTTGCGCGCCTCGGGTGCCGCCTTGCGGAATTCGTTCAACACACTCCGCATCGCCAGGATATCGCTCGGACTTGCGTGTTGCGCCGCGAGGCGGGCGGCGGCTCCTTCCAGAAGCTCGCGCATGGCATAGAGCTCGACGACCTGTTGACGGCTCAGCTCCCCGACGAGCAGACCACGCGCTGGAGCCTGCTTCAGCAGCCCCCGCGCCTGTAGCCGGTGCAGCGCCTGCCGCACAGGCGTGCGGCTGATACCGAGCATGCGCGATACCTCATCCTCGCGTACACGCTCCCCAGGGCGCAGCCGCTGCTCGTGAATCGCATCCAGAAGCATCTTGTAGGCGTACTCGGCGCGCGACGTTCCCTCGAACTCGCCTTCCGTCGGACGGCCGCTCACCGCAATCGTCTCATGCGCTTCCTTCTCGGGCATAATTCTCATCGCGACACGCTCCCGCCTTGTCTTGTGTATTATCGTATACAATACTGACCAAGTGTCCATCGGCGGGAAGCGCCGGATGTTGGTGCCGAGGGGAATGAAGCATGAGCCATCTGCCGAACAGCCTGCACGCGCTCGATATCGCGAGCGTGGTGCATCCCCAGTCGAATCTTCGGAAGCACCTGGAGCAGGGTCCGACGATTATCTCGAAAGGCAAGGGCATCTTCGTCTACGACGAGGATGGCACGGAGTATCTCGAAGCGGCAGCGGGACTGTGGTGTGCTTCGCTCGGTTTCGGCGTCGAGCGGTTGGCGAAGATCGCCTACGATCAGATGTGCAAGGTCGGTTACTATCACATCTATCGTTCGTCCTCGAACGAAAGCGCCATCGAGCTTGCCGGCAAGCTGCTCGAACTGGCGCCTGTGCCGATGTCGAAGGTCTTCTTTCAGTGCTCAGGCTCGGAGGCCAACGACACGGCCGTCAAGGTCGTCTGGTACTATTGGCATGCGCACGGCAAACCCGAGAGGCGCAAGATCATCGGACGCAAGATGGCCTATCACGGCTCGACGTGCGCGGCTGCCTCGCTGTCGGGGAAGCCCGACATGCACCAGGAATCGGGCCTTCCCTTCGATGCCTTCCGGCATACCGAATTCCCGAACTACTATCGCAATCAGCTACCGGGCGAGAGTGAGCCGGAGTTCTCCACGCGCATGGCGCAGGCGCTGGAGGATCTCATCATTGCTGAAGGCCCGGAGACTGTGGCCGCCTTCTGGGCCGAGCCGGTGATGGGCGCCGGAGGTGCGGTCCTGCCACCCGAAGGTTATTTCGAGAAGATCCAGGCCGTTCTCGAGAAATACGACATCCTGTTTGTTGCCGACGAGGTTATCTGTGGCTTCGGGCGTACCGGCAATATGTGGGGAAGCCAGACGTTCAATCTCAAGCCCGACATGATCTCGTGCGCGAAGGCGTTGTCGGCTGGACTTCAGCCGATCTCGGCTCTGCTGATGAACGAGCGCGTATTTCAGGCATTGATGATCGAGAGCGATAAGGTCGGCCACTTTGCCCACGGCTATACGTATGCAGGACATCCAGTAACTGCAGCTGTCGCCCTCGAGACGCTCAAGATCTACGAAGAGATGGACGTGATCGGCCATGTCCGGAGCGTCGAGAAGCCTTTCCTCTTGGAGCTGAAAGCGCTGGAGGAGCATCCTTTGATCGGTGAGTTCCGGGGCATCGGGCTCATCGGCGCCCTCGAAGTCGTTAAGGACAAAACCTCCCGCGAGATGTATCCGACGGATGCGGGCGTCATGGACATACTCGGCCGCAATGCAAAGAAGCACGGCCTCATCCTGCGGCTGGTCGGCAACCGCATCGCCTTCTCCCCACCGCTCATCATCACCGAGGCGGAGGTCAAGGAGATGACGCGCCGCCTGCGCAGTGCGCTGGATGACACCTGGAGCGCGGTTCGGACGAATTGATCGTCGGTTTCCGGCATTGTCTCGTCGAGGGTCAAATGAGGACAGGATGAAGAACGCGCTGTCCGCATCGAGAGACTAGACCGATGCGGCACTGCGCCTGAAGAGTGCGGAGCGACCGCGCGTGTCAATCCACCATCCCTGCCTGCTTGAGCAGGAGAGACAAGTTGCCAAACCATGCGATTTGCAGTGATGGGTGCCGGCTCGATCGGATGTTACTTTGGAGCGCTGCTGGCACGCGCGGGCGAACAGGTCACGCTGATCGGCCGGAAGCGCCACGTTGATGCCATCAACGAGCGAGGCTTGCTCCTGGAGGTCGGACAGAAGAGCCATGCAGTGCCGATCCGAGCCACAACGCACGCGAACGGCGTCGCGGATGCCGACGTCGTTCTCGTCTGCGTAAAATCCGGCGACACCGAGGATGCCGGTCGGCAAATGGCACCCTATCTCAAGGACGACGCCATTCTGCTGAGCCTTCAGAATGGGGTGGACAATGCGCATCGCCTCGCCGCCATTGTCGATCGCACGGTCGTGCCGGTCGCAGTCTACGTCGCCACCGCAATGTCGGGATCTGGTCACGTCAAGCACTATGGGCGCGGCGATCTCATCATCGGCCCATGTCCAAAAGAAAAAGAGATCGTAGAACGCTTCAGCGCGGCGGGCATTCCGGTCGAAGTCTCTGCGAACGCCATCGATGCACTTTGGGCCAAGCTCATTTTGAACTGCGCCTATAATCCATTGTCGGCGCTCACGCGGCTCCCTTATGGCCGTATGTTCGGCGTCGCCGGCATGGAAACCCTCGTCCGTGACGTTGTTGAGGAATGCTGTGCCGTCGCGCAGGCTACCGGCATTTCGGTTCCTGCGGACATTCTCGCGGATGTACTTGGTCTCGCTGCCACCATGCCCCACCAGTCGTCCTCGACGGCGCAGGACCTCGCGGCCGGCAGGCGAACCGAGATCGACCACCTGAATGGATTCATTGTCCGCAGCGGCGCTCAGCTCGGCATCCCCACACCGGTGAACCACGCACTCTATACGCTCGTCAAAGGCGCCGAGATCGAAGCGGATGGATTCCAGGACCAGACAGAATTGCTGTAGAATTGCGTTTGACGAGAGCCAACGCTCGAGTCGATTGCATCTATCTTGGCTTCCTGCTCCGGGCCGAAAGCATCTCGGCTCCTCCAAGCTCGGTAAGCCTTGCGTGCAAGTGCTCCTTCTTTGCCTCAGCCCTTTGCCGAAGCTCCGACAAGGCCTCACAGTCGCCGCCACGCACCCTGCGACCCTCGATGAGACCCTGGAGGGCCGCCGACATCGCCGCCGCCTTATTGTATTGCGCCCGCAGCCGCTGCTTCGTCGTATGGCTGTCGCCAGTCTCCTTCTCCGCATGCTCCCGTGATGCGATATCTGTGCCGGTCTGCGTACATTGAAGCATCGGACGGATCATCACGCATCCATTACACCAGTGGGCTCAATACTATCGCGAACAATGGTCCCTAGCCCGATTATCTACCGGCAAGAGCGCAGTTTGCGGACGTAATCGCGCGGAAGATTGTCGTTTTCTCCGTTCTGCTTGCGGTCCAGCAGCTCGAGGACTTTTTTCATCGGCGCCGGTAGACTGTCCGATACCCCAAACTCCTTGCGGAACTGCCTGCCAAAGACGGTTCTGAAGTCGTGATCCATGCTTGAGAAACCTCTAAACCACGGTCCCGTTCCACCGACCGAAGCGAATGAACCACACCGATGCTTTGCGGTTTGCCAAACCTCCATTTGCCGTAAATCCAGAGCAGAACGCGGTGTGCATTATCCTCAATGTCCAGCATTCGCCAGAGTTGTGCATGCGAAACCATGGGCATTCTGCATGCTTGCGACCAGTGACGCGCAACGACCAAGCCTTGAAAAGTGTATTGATCAGTAAACTAGACGCGGCACGCGCAAAGCGCCTCGGAGAGCGGCCGCCCGCTCTCCTTTGCCCAATCATGATCGAAACGTCTCAGCTTGAGCGCTCAACGCCGAGGGCATCCCATCGCGTCGGCCACGCCGGTGAAGCTGTCGGTGACAACGTCCCAGTCGCGCTCGGCTTTCAGATCCTTGGCCTGTCCGGGACCATGCTCGAGCGGGCGCATCACGAACGCGGTGCGATAGCCGACACTCTGGGCGGCTGCGAGATCGCCATTATGGGCGGCAACGAGCATCACCTCGTGCGGCTCGAGGTTCAGGATCGCCGCGTTGCGTTGATAACACTCCGGCATCGGCTTAAAGGCCCGCGCGGTTTCCGAGCCGAGGATCACGTCCCACGGCAACAGCGCGCGCTTCGCCATACGCAAAAGCAGCCCGGTGTTGCCGTTCGATAGCGTTCCAATGATGTAGCGGCGCTTCAGGCGGATCAGTCCCTCGACGGTATCCGGCCACGGGTCGAGCCGATGCCAAACCCGGTTCAAGTGCTCGATCTCATGCTCGGCGAGGCCTTTCACGCTGTGGCGCTCGAGCAGTTTCACGAGGCTTTCACGATGCAGATCGTCGAGAATCGTCCAGGCGCGCCGGCCGGACCGCACCTCCTCCATTGCCGGCTGATAAAGACCGCGCCATTCATCGGCAAACTTGGCCCAATCGACCTTCAATCCACGCGCACTTCCGAACGCCGTCAGATCGCGGATGACGCTTTGACGCCAGTCCACCACCGTACCGAACACATCGAACAGAAGAGCCTTGACCTGATCCTTCGCAGCCATTTCCTCGTGTCTCCTCGCTCGGGCCTCTTCGACGCGCATCATGGTCGATGCAGCGGCGCCCGCAACGGGAAGTTGGCGAAGCAAGATGGCGGGAACGCGATCCGGTTAACGCCCGCGCGACGCTCAGCGCCCGGTCTGTGCGCGATGCAGCAGCATGTGATCGGCGAGAACGAGCGCCATCATGGCCTCGCCAACCGGCACCGCACGAATGCCGACGCACGGATCGTGCCGGCCTTTCGTGACGATCTCCGTCTCATTGCCATCGACATCGATCGTGCGGCGGGGCTGCAGAATGGATGACGTCGGCTTCACCGCGAAACGCACGACGACGGGCTGTCCTGTCGAGATGCCCCCGAGAATACCTCCGGAGTGGTTCGCAAGAAATCGCGCGCGCCCATCGTTTCCCACGCGCATCTCATCGGCATTCTCCTCGCCGGAGAGAGTGGCCGCAGCAAAACCGTCGCCAATCTCCACGCCCTTCACGGCATTGATGCTCATCATCGCCGAGGCGAGGTCCTGGTCCAGCTTGCCGTAAAGCGGCGCACCCCACCCGGCCGGTACGCCCTCCGCGACAACCTCGATCACGGCGCCGGCCGACGAGCCCGACTTCCGCACGCCGTCGAGATAGCCTTCCCACTGCGCTGCAACGACCGGATCGGGGCAAAAGAACGGGTTGCGGTCCACCTCGTCCCAGTCCCATCGCGTGCGATCAACCTTATGAGGACCGATCTGGACAAGCGCGCCACGGACCTTCACATCGCCAATCACCTTGCGCGCGATCGCGCCCGCCGCCACGCGCATCGCCGTCTCGCGGGCTGACGAGCGTCCTCCCCCGCGGTAGTCGCGGATGCCGTACTTGGCGATGTAGGTGTAATCGGCGTGCCCGGGCCGAAACTTGGTGGCGATGTCGCCGTAGTCCTTGGACCGCTGGTCGACATTCTCGATCATCAGGCTGATCGGAGTTCCCGTCGTCACCTGCCGGCCGTTCGCATCCGGAAAGACACCAGAGAGGATCCGCACCTCGTCAGGCTCACGACGCTGGGTCGTATGGCGCGACTGGCCGGGACGGCGACGATCGAGTTGCACCTGAATCTCGGCAACGTCGAGGGGCACGCCCGGTGGGCATCCATCAACCACGCAGCCGATGGCCGGGCCATGGCTTTCGCCCCAAGTAGTCACGCGCAACAGGTACCCGAAGGTATTCAAGGACATTTCACAGATCTTCCGAGGTGCGCCCGCAACAGTGCGTTGCCGGCCAGTGACCCGCCTGCAACATGATTCGGCTCGAATGGAGCCGAGCGGCACTCTCGCGCCGCGTCAAGCTCCAACCGCGAGTGACAACGCACGCGGACGCAGATTATCACCTAAGCGTTGTACCGCGTGATTCCTCCCTTCAACAACCTAGAGGAGCGAACACGTTGCGCGACCGGCATGGCCGAGGTTCCAGGACCAACGGTCCCGAACCTTCGCGTGCCGGACCCGAAGTCCGGCGGAGGCCATGAAGCCGCGAGCGAGCAATCGCACACATATGAGCTCGCGGTGTTTCGGCGTGGGCCCGCAAGATCGGACAAAATGAGGCGCCTGGGCGCGGTTGTGTCAGCGCCGGGCTGGAACGAGATCGACGGAGATCCGTCCTCTCCCGCCGGCCCGTGGACGATGCCAGATGCCAACGGAGCCGCGGCCCAAGCCTCCGGCCCGCCACCTGCGACGGAACTGTTTCCTGGAGGCTATCCTGCGTTTGAGCCACGCTCGAGAGCCTTCAGTCTCAACTTTACGTCCGAATTGGCCGAAGCTGCCGCGGCTTCGGCCAATTTTTTATTAAAAATTCGTGCACACTTTTTTGGCACACTTTTCTGACAGACTTTTCGAGCGATCCCTCTGTCTCTTGTACGGGAGCACGCTTTGCAACTTTTCGGAGCCCTGGCCCTTTCCTCTGCTACAGCAGTGGCCGCCTTCTTCTCTACGATGCTTGCGCTGGATAGCGGCGTGTTCGATGTCGCGCCCGCTCCGGATACTCATCGCACGGCCACGACGCGAATTGCCGCGTTTGCCTCACCGGATTTGGTCGGCTCGTCATCCACGCCAAAGAATGTCCGATCATCCGATGGAGTGACACCGTCCCGCGCGGTCGGAGAGGCAAAAGGTGCCCCGGTGCCGCCAATGCTTCCGCGCCCACCGGTGGAGCCTGTCCTCGCATCGGACAAGCCCGCCAAGGCACCTCATCACGCCCGCAAACCGGAAAGCAAGCCGGTCGCTGCGCCGACGAAAGTCGCGCAACAGCGGCCGCAAGCCTCACCCGCAGAGCAACCGCCTGCTCCGCTCGACAACGCGACGCGCTCGGCACTCGGCGGTCCGAAAGCCGAAGCCGCAGTCGCTCCGGGTATCCTGATCAGCAAAGACTGATCGTCTCGAAGGCGGCCAGACACACGATCGCGGCTCCGGCACCCGTGGGCCGTTCGCACTGCAATGCGTGCACTGCCCACCTCACCACTTGACCTCCCTCGCCACCGTCCTAGGCTGACCTCCAAGCACGACGATAACAATTGAATATTGGGAGGTTTCGTAATGAAGCTCGGTTATTTCACGATGCCGTCCCATCCGCCCGAGCGCCCGCTGCGGGACGGCCACGAGTGGGATCTCCAGGTCATTCGCTGGCTCGACGAGCTCGGATATACGGAGTGCTGGATCGGCGAGCATCACACGGCACCCTGGGAGCCGCATCCCTCGCCCGACCTGCTGGTCGCACAAGCGTTGATGCAGACCAAGAACATCCGCATCGGCCCCGGTGGCTTTCTTCTTCCCTATCATCACCCGGCCGAGCTCGCGAACCGCGTCGCCATGCTCGATCACATCTCCGGCGGGCGATTGAACTTCGGCGTCGCGGCGAGTGGCCTCCCGAGCGACTGGGAAATGTTCAACGTTGACGGGTCGTCGGGCCAGAACCGCGAGATGACCCGCGAAGCGCTCGACATCATCCTGAAGTTTTGGAGCGCGACGGAGCCGTTCGGGCATGTCGGCAAGTATTGGACCGTGAAGGCGCCGCCGCTGATGTATGGCTTCCTGAAGCCGCACATCAAGCCGTTGCAAAACCCGCATCCGCCGATCGGTGTTGCAGGTCTGTCCAAGGGCTCGGATACGCTCAAGCTCGCCGGCGAGCGCGGCTACTGGCCGATGAGCCTCAACCTCAACCCGGCGTATGTTGGCAGCCATTGGGAAGCCGTCGAAATGGGTGCCGAGAAGACCGGGCGCCGCCCGGACCGAGGTGACTGGCGGCTCGTACGCGAGGTGTTTGTCGCGGACACCGACGAGGAGGCGATGCGCCTGTCCGTCGGCGCACAAATGGGCCGCATGATGCGCGAGTACTTCCTGCGATTGCTGGCCGAGTTCGATTTCCTGCAATATCTCAAGCACGATCAGGACGTGCCCGATTCCGATGTCACGCCCGAATATTGCGCGGAACACAACTGGATCGTCGGCTCACCGGACACCGTGGCGGAAAAGATTGCCAAGATCTACGACGACGTCGGCGGCTTCGGGCAGCTCCTGGTGTTCGGCTTCGACTATGTCGAGAATCCGCAAGCGTGGCGGCGCTCGCTCGAATTGCTATCGACGGAAGTTCTGCCGAAGATCAGCCATCTCGATCCATCCCTGAAAGCGAAGGCAAGCTGATCGGGGCGCCAACGGCCGTTGCATTTCCGGCTGAGCGCAGCGGCGGCAGCAATGGGCGGGCCGGCTTCGCTCATTGGCTCGAGTGAGCGGGCGCCTTCCACCAGGTGTCGAGCGCGAGCCCCGAGAGCGGCGCGCTGGCGGGCCGCTTCAGCTCACTGCGCCACGCCGTCCACAAGCCTTTCGGATGATAGAGCGGGATTACATAGTCGCCCGACAGCAACAGGCGATCGAAGGCGCGGACTGCGGAGACGAAAGCCGGCTGCTCGCGGGCGGCAACCAGCGCCTCGATCAAGGCGTCCACCGCCGGATCCTTCACGCCCGCGAAGTTCAACGCGTTCGCCGAGTCCACGCTCGCCGAGCCCCAACGATTGCGCTGCTCGTTCCCCGGCGACAACGACGATCCCCAAGTCCATTGGATCATGTCGAAATCGAACGACTTGAGGCGCGACCAGCGCTGCGCGCTGTCGACGGTCCGGATGCTCACGTCGATTCCGATCAAGGCGAGGTTGCGCGCATACGCCTCGAACAACCGCTCCTCGCCACGCTTGGCAGCCATCATCTCGAACGCGAGAGGCTCGCCGGTCGCGGCATTGACCATGCGCCCTCCCTTCTGCACGTAGCCTGCCTCTTTCAAAAGATTGACCGCTGCTTTCAGGTTTGCGCGATTGCGCCCGCTGCCGTTGCTGACCGGCAGGGTCAAGGTCCCGTCGAGCGCCTCCGGTTTCACTTTCGACATCCACGGCTCGAGAAGCACGCGCTCGGCAGCATCGGCCGGCTTGCCGTGCGACGACAGCATCGAGCGGGCAAAAAAGCTCTGCGTGCGTGTGTAGAGACCGTGAAAGAGATTACGGTTCACCCACTCGAAATCGAACGCGAGGATCAGCGCGCGCCGGACGCGAGGGTCGGAAAAGTAGGGCCGTCGCGTGTTGAAGACGAGCGCCGTCATTCCCGCCGGCCAGCCGGTCGGCAACTCGGCGCGAACGATCCGACCGTCTTGCGCAGCCGGAAAATCATACCCCTCGGCCCAACGGCCGGCATCGTCCTCGCTACGGACGTCGATCTCGCCGGACTTGAAGGCCTCGAACAGGGTGGTCTGATCTCTGAAGTAGTCGATCCGGATCCGGTCGAAATTGTAACGGCCACGCGCCATCGGCTTGTTCCTGCCCCACCAGTCCGGATTGCGCACGAAGGTGAGCGAGCGGCCGACATCGACTTCGTCGACAACGTAAGGGCCGGACCCGATCGGCGCGGCGAGGCTCGTCTGATCGAACGTCTCGGGATCGATCTTGTGCCGCGGCAGGATCGGCATCAGCGCGACGAGCATCGGAGTCTCGCGGTTGCCGTGCTCGGACATCTCGAAGCGCACGGTCCCGGGCGCCGGAATGGTGACACGAGTGACCGCCGAGTAATGCGCACGGTGGTAGGGCTGTCCCTTCTCCTTCAGCAGGCGCCAGGTGAAGAGCACGTCCTCGGCCGTCACGGGGTGACCGTCCGAAAAACGTGCTTCAGGGTCGAGATGGAATGTGATCGAGCTGCGGTCGACCGGCATCTCGACCGATTTCGCGAGATGCGCATAGAGCGTGAACGCCTCGTCCGCCGAACGCGCCAGCAGGCTTTCGTAGACGTACTCGCGAATGCCTCCGGGTGCGACGCCCTTCAGAATGAAAGGATTCAAGCTGTCGTAGGTGCCAAGCTCGCCGAGCCGCAACGTTCCTCCCTTCGGCGCGTCGGGATTGACGTACGGCAGATACGCGAAATTGCTCGGCAGTGCGGGCTTCCCGTGCATCGCAATGCCGTGGACGGCGCTTCTCGCGGTCTCCGCGGCGGCCGGACCGCCGGTCGTAGCAGCCGGAGCGGCTACTGCGAGACTGCACAAAGCCAGTGCTGCCGGTCCGAGCACGGTCCGGGTTGCGTTCCTCACCCTCGACAACAGCGTTTTCAACATCCTTGTCGCGTCCCTTCGAGGCCGGCATTTGACACGGGGCCGTGTCTTTTCTTTGCTCTCTGCGGCTCGATTGGGGACCTATGCAAGAAAAACCCGGTCATTGTTGCCGCAGCACCGTTCGCAGGCCACGGGATTGCCGTAATCCGGCATTTAGTCGCCAATGCTGCGGGTCGGCAACGTGATGCGAGACCGACACAGCCTGCCTTTCGAGGGCCGCATGCTCGATACATGCGCCGTGCGGGGACCGGTTATTGACTGCGGGCCGGCGGGGGTCGGCTGCAATACAACGCTTAAGGGGATAACATGAACGTCACGGCATCGATGTTCGGAATGGGAGTGCGCCTTATTGGCGTGGCGGGAGTTGCCGCAGCGATCGCGCTCGGCGGGGGCAGCGCCGT
>Ga0182738_1007587_pt1 | contig 10989 bp, 10 predicted proteins | sample eDN5th30CBELigMG_FD_128876 | JGI IMG/M metagenome (GOLD analysis project Ga0182738, IMG submission 128876) | Enriched Miracle-Growth compost microbial communities from Emeryville, California, USA - eDNA 5th pass 30_C BE-Lig MG (version 2)... ... | reverse complement strand
TATTAAGAATCTTTTATCAACCAAATTAGATAGTTTAGCCTCTAGCTTCATGGAAGAGAAAAGAAAATACTTTTTCAGCACTTCTAATTCGAAGAGTAATGCATAAAACTAGGGATTTTTTTTTGCCGAAATTCACGGTTTTGCCGAAATTTGAGGCTTAAGGATTGGGGAAAAATCCCTTGCTGAAAATTGGTTTCCTTGCCGAAAATTGCAGCAAACTACAGTATATCGAATAAAAAAAGAGATTTGTTGTTAAATAAAGAAGTCCTCAAAATTCCTGACTAACATTCAAATTCAAAAGAGAAAAGCTCAACAAAAATCACTTTTCGCAAAGACGTTAGTGATGAGGTTGAATTCCATATCTGAGTAGATTAGAAGTTGTTGATGGCGGGATTTGGGTATTCGAGAATTTTATTTAGACAAAATCAAGAATACATAATTATACAGCTCAACTCCTAGTTTCAACGAAGGCGCCAAATTCCTATGAGAATATTTACCGCCTATTTTTTGGCTGTTCAAAAAACTTGGTTTGTATCACCCCAAAGAAAATAAATAGAGCTTTCATGCAGGATGGCTCCAAGCAGTTTAAGCGAGTTTTGAAATGGAGAAAAAGAAACCAACTCCTTTAAAATGGCCATAAACTTGTTTATTTAATTTATTAATGCGAAAGGCCGAGACCTTCGGATAATATCAAAGAATCCATAAATAGTTTCTTTGAAGGCTAAAATGAATGTCTGATGGGCTAGGATGCTTTTTTTGAGTCTGCAAGCATCATGGGCCTTCGGGTGTATGAAAAGAAAGAATTGTTTTTTCTAAATTCAAATTCCCACTCATCCATAGTTTCTAATTGATTTGCTAAATTCTAAAACTCAAAAACAGCTTATAACGCAATTCTTCGACTCGAAAAATAACAAACTGTCTTACGACCTCTCAATTAGGCCAAAGCGAGCTCCAAGTTTTCGAATGAAAACTGAGACTTCCGACCAAGCAGCCTCCCCAGAAATTGTCGAAAGTCATCGAGTAAAAAATTAATGTCACAAAAGCAACTGACAATTAATCAAAAAAGAGTTTATTTCCCCTTGTTTATGTTCGTAAAAACCACCGAATCACAAAGTTTAATAATACAAACTCTCTTTAGACCTTATCTAATTTTCTTTTTAAAACCCAAGAAAAATTAAAAAACACTCAATTTACATAGATGGGTTGTGTTCCTTCCAAGTTCCTCCATCAAAGAAGTCAATCTGATATGATCTCTCGTATGCATCTCAACACTCAGGATGGTTTCTACTTCCACTCTGAGAAAGATGCCTATATCAAAGCTCGCGCCTTAGAAGCCATCAGAAAATGTGACATCTTGCTTTTTCAACAGGTTATGCTACAATATCAGGTGAGGGCTTCTGAACTCATTAGTACTCTAGAAGAAAGAAAAACTCTTGTTCATATGCTTGCAACTTTTAATTTCGCTCAAGGAATGGCTTTGGTTCTTGATCACTTATACAAGACAGCTCCTACAGAAATGATCCAAATTCTCAACTCACGCGATGCTAATGGTAATACTTGCTTAGCTCTTTGTTGCGAACATGAAGCTGTACAAACTTTAGAAATTCTTTTGAAATATGATATGATCGATACCTCCATCAAGAATAATAAAGGCAAAACTGCCTATGATATAGCTTTAGACAACATGTCCGGATGTGTAAAACCCCTCAGTTTATACCTCACCAGTCCTACAAAATTAAGCCCCGCTCAGAAAATGGTCTCTTCTCCCGTCATGTCCCAGAAAAGCACACATCCAGGAAGCGCTATGAAAGGCGAGCCTTTCGCTTTAGAAAGTCAAGAAACTCCTTTGACTTACACGGAAAGTGAAGTCGGCACCAAGAAAGACGTCTTTTCAATTCGACTGGATCAAATTCAATTAGACCCAAATACTAGACTTTATCAACTCATCAGTGAACTGGCTCAATCTCAGAAGGAGTTTATAGATGAAGAGTTCCCTCATGATAATCTTTCACTTGTTCCCGATGAGCAATTCTTGGAATATTTTGAAGGGTCGGCAAGCTTTACCTGGGTGAAACCTGAAGATTTCCTTCTCAATACTCCACCACAAAATATTAAACTCTTTGATAAAATTGATGTTAATGACGTGGCAAAAAGTCCTATCGTCGGCTGTGAAATGTACTCTGTATTTGCTGCCTTGACAGAATTCCCCCAAAGACTTCTCAGAATATTCACTACTAATGAAACCAACAAATTTGGAGCTTGCTCAGTCAATTTCTTGGTCTGTGGAGTCCCCATTGAAATTCTCCTTGATAACTATTTCCCTTATAATAGTGATACTAAAATGCTTGCTTTTAGTACACCAAAAGAAAATGAACTTTGGTTCTCATATTTGGAAAAAGCTGTTGCTAAATTATTTGGGGATTATAGTAATATTGACAATTTGACTCTTGCTGAAGGATTTGAGCTTTTGACAAGTATGCCAAGTGCCAAGTTTAATTTAAAACAAATGACCGAAGATGAGCTTTGGAATTGTCTTTCTGATTTTTACCAGAGAAACTATATGGTTTGCGTTGGATCCAGTGTGTTCCAATCAAACGCCAGAAACAAGAACTTTAGCTTTGTCAATGTCAGCAAAGTTAATGAAACCAGAGTTGTTAAACTCAGAAGTCATTACGGAGACGATAGTTGGCGTTGGAAACACACTGAAAGAATGAAGAAATGGACAAAAGAATTCAAAGAAAAAATCGGATTCTTTGAACATGAAAAAGACTGTTTCTACATTGAACTCAAAGAGCTCATCGAACAATTTGATTTCCTCACTGTCTGTTATTATCAAGACACCTGGGAACGCCAAAGAGTTGACATCAGATCTGAATATAAAAAGGAAGTCTTTTTCGAAATCAATGTTCCTAAAAATACAGAAATTATTATCTCTTTACATCAAAAGCTGCCTTATTTTGTTGATGAAGGACCTGAATATGGCATCTCTCCTGTTGAAATATTTTTGGCTCAAGACTGCGGGAATAACACTTTTAACCTCATCAGTAACTCTATTTGATTTATTTTTCAATGTTAATTTTCAATTCTAGGCTGCGGAGGAGAAGAAGCTTTTATTGGGAGACCAACAATACATGCAAGTGATCGAGTCAGAATGGAATTAGAGCAAGGAAAATACATTGTCAGAACCAAAGTTTACTGGGTGGATGGAGAAGACCATGATTTCAGCTTCAGCACATTTTCTTCGAACCCAGTTGAAATAAAGGTCCTTGAGGAAGAAGACCCCTATCCTGGTTTTATGGAGAAGGTTTTTATTGGAACTGCAGAAAAATCCCCAAATAAATTCAAGTTTAGCCATGATTGCTATTTTATTTCGGCTTGGGCTGGACCTTATCTTTGGCTGTGTGGGCTAAATAATGGAGACAAAACATGGAATCTCAAGATTGATTTTGAAAAGAAAAATAACTTGAAAATTGGAAAGAAATACAGAGACAGTGAAGATTCTATTGCATTCAAGATTCCTCCTAAAGGAAGAAATGTTGGATGGGCTAAAAGATTAACTGTCGGAGAAGTCGGATTAAAATGGAAATTTGAACAAAATTGGGAGTAAACACTTCCAATTGAGTTTTTTCTTTCTTTTTTATCATCTCATGTGGTTTTTTTAATGAAATGAAAAGACTTGTAAATTTATATTCTGCTCTTTTTTTGGTTGTCATTTATATTATAGAAATAAGCTTTTCATCTGAATGTAATTACATTGTGTAACTAATCAACTTAATTATGTGATTTTTTAATCTTTCTATTGATAAAGTTCTTTTTGAAGAAAAAATAATCATAGTTTCAATATAAATATTGACTCTTTATTTAAATTCTAAACCCTATCTTATCTTTTATAGAGGATAGTTGCGAGATTAACTAACAAAGTAAGACCAATAATTCCGGGTTCAGTGTAAACTTTCCATTTGTTACCGTAGTTATCATTGCTGAAAACACCAGAATAGATAATGTCACCATACATATTCTTCATAGTTCCGATGCCTTCCATTCTTCCATTATTGAAATCTCCAATATATCTGTGGCCATTTCTATAGAAAAACTCTCCATATCCATGGCATTGTCCTTCCTTGAATTCTCCTCTATACCATAATCTTCCATCAGCATCATAGCATTTTGCCTTTTCAATCCCATTTTCTCCTTCTTGAACGAAAATCTTTCTATTTCCATCAAAAGTATACACTCCGCTTCCTTGTGGCTTTCCATCAACCAAATTTCCTTCGAATTTCATATCCTCCAAATATCTGACTCCCAAACCATTGATTTCTCCGTTCTTGAAATCAGTCTTCACAACAGTGCCGTCAGGATATCTGAACAAAGCAGGACCATTCACAACACCGTCAGTAAAGTTTCCGACCATTTTAAAAGGGTTGCTTTTGGCATAATATACACCTTTGCCATTAGGATAAACGACCTTATCCTTCTTATTCTTCTTTGTGTAATCTCCTTTATATTCCAATTGATCTCCAATTTCTACGGGAGATTTCTTGGCAGCATACTCTTCAATTGCTTTGGTTGTCTTGTCAATATTTTCTTCAAATGTTGGGTCAAAGGTGTATGTGGGAGGATCAGTCTTGATTGTGGGGTTTTCTGGGAAAGGTTCCATATCGAGAAAAACTCTAATTTCATGCTTGTGATGGTAAAAGTAGTTGAGGCACAAAGCTCCAACGCTCAAACCGACTTGTCTAGCGCTTAAATATTGCGACATTAGCTTTTAAATATGATCCCTAAATTAATTTTTTTAAATTATAAAGATTTCTTTGTCAGGATTTAGCTCCGATATTGAAAAAGAAAAGTGTTGATTTCTGAATGAATTTCAGATGATTTTTGGTTTGTGGACAGTGTTGCCAATAGGAAATTTTTATTTTTCGCAAATTGGTGAAAAGGATTTCCAGACTCTCCGACATCTTGAAAAATTCTTTTAATGTAAAATTTTGGATTTTTTTCTTTTTGGCGGAGGGGATTTCCTGGATTTCAGACGACTCCCTCTAAATTTCTGTCATGTCAGAAGGCTTTATGAGCAATCGGCAACACTGATTGAGAAAATCAACTTCAGAACTTGAAAGAATCACTCGCTCATTCTGTAATATAAAAAAATAAACATCATAATATTTAAATCTTTTAAGGAAGCTTTACAAACAAACAAGCAAGTAAATAATCAATTCATGACTCGAATGCAACATAAATCTCTCTCCCTTACTCAGGGTTAAAGAATGGTGACTTTTTCTCCACCATAATAAGTTCCGACATAAGGAATATAAACTTTATCCTTGAGATTTTTCAATGTAGAATTCACTTCAGTTCCATTGACTTGGACACAGATAAATCCTCTATCAATGTCAAACTTCATGGAAACCACATCTCCAGTTTTGCCTGTACTCACGTTCTGGGTCTTTTTTTGGTTTGTTATTTTATTTGATGCTTCAAAGAAATCCCCTTTATAAGAAGAGTAATACACATCATATTTATGCCAATTCTCTTTTGTAAAATCTTGCTCTGATATAACTCCAATCCATAACCCCTTTTCCACAAAATCAAACTTCAAATTTATCACAAAAACTCCGCTCATTGGAAGCATCTGTGAAAAGTAAACCTCTTTGTGAACACTATTTTTTGAAACTCGCTCAAATGTCTTGTTATTATTTTCCAACACGAAATCTCCTTTATTATCCCTTTGTTTCCACGTCAAAAAACTCTCTGGACAGATTTTTGATATGTCAAGGATTTCTTGCTTCGCGTATGATGAAACAATGTCTTTACTTCCTATTTATAATGAATTATTTGAGACAATAAAGCCCAAACCTTGAGATATTTCAATCTTTTCAATTCTTTGTTCAAGATTAGCAAACTTTTCAAATAGCCCCTTTTCCAACCGATTCATCGCTTCGAGGATGTATTTATTTTCATTTGTAATCTTGTTGATGTCACTTCTCACGGATGATGTATGCTTTTCTTCATCATTCTCATGATGTCCGACTGGAAAATTCACTTGACTTTCAATCTCTTCGAACTTCGAAAAGACTTGGTTAAATCTATACTCCATTTTCCTTTCCAAAATAACCCAAGGCTCAAGTTGTTTTTCCTGAAGGACAATTGTAAAATGAAGGTCTTTCTTCACGATCCCTACAGAAAAATTGACTCTATATTCAAGGTTCCCTTCGCTATCAAAAGAAAGGCGAACTTCTTTGTGAAGTTCTTTCAGAGCGTCTTCCAGTCCTTGATACATAGAGTTGACATCTGCAAAAATATCATGGGATAATTGGGGGATCGCATCACTGTCTAATGAGATAAAAAAACTCCTTCCTGAGGCTGGATCCTCGACTTCGAGTGAAAGACGATTCTCTTTCTTGGCCAGTTTAAACTCAAAACGGTCAAAAAGAAAGATATTTTTGGCTTGATCCATTTGGTTATGAGTTTCTGGTGATGCTAAATTTTATTCGCATTCTAAATTATTGAAAAATATTAAACTCTTATTCAAGTGTTTCTTATCGGAAGAAATCATCTGCTATTGAATCTTTCATTGTCTCCTTATGAATAACTTCCATCTTCTTTCATCAACTGAGTCCAATATTCAAAAAGTAGACTTGAAGATGAGCTCTCTTTCTTTGAAAAAACCAACTCACTCACGATTCTCTCCAAGCTTCTTTTCAAACTGTCAAAATATTTGTTCAGGTCAGTGCTTTTCCTATGGGCAAAACTCTAACAAATTCTGCCCAAAATTTGGGCAGTTGATTTTTTTTTTCATTTTGGGCAATTAAAAAAAAGATTTACCAAAAAAGCCAACACCATTCTTTGAACATTTTTTCTGCAAAGATCGGAATAATCATCCAAAAAAATTTCTCCTCTTTTTTTTAAGAAATTCCAAAAAATTTTGCTAATAAAAATAAAAAGTTACAATTTAAGATCATTTAATGGTTCTTTGTTGCCTTGAAAGATAAAATAGAGAATAAGGGGTTAAGATTTGAAACTTCAAAGGAGATGAGGTAACGAAAATTCATCAGTATATTAAGAATGGAAATTCGAACAGAAAATGAATTTTTGGGCAATTCAAAACTCTGAAAATGGAATTTGGGAAAAATGAGGCAATTGAAAAAAAATGTAGGAAGAACACTAGTTCAGGTTCTTGATCTCAATCAGTTTATCTAGTTAAGCAAAAAATCTCACTAGCTTATAATTTTACAGAGAACGTTCTCTTTTTTCTATTCGCCTTCCAGATCAAAAGAGAATATTTTGAAGTATTCGGTAAGATGACAAGAGTCTAATTTTATTTAAAAATAATATGTTATCCGCAATTCTAAACAAAAATGCAATTTTTCACTTGTAAAACAACAAGATCTTCAAAGCAAAACCAGACAAACGCCATCAAGGTGGTGAAGGCCGCTCTTAAAAATGAAAAGAGTTTCAACAAATACAAGCTTCAAATCATTCAAAAATTTTACCTTTGTAATCAGTAAAATATCTTCCTTCTCTATTTTTCCTCGAGAATTTCCTCTCCTTGACTCTTCTAACCAATTTCTAGCGTCTATATCAAAGCAACTGTTGAAACAATTAATGAATGTCTGAAAGACACCAAGCAGAAGAACACAAAAATTCTTGCATTGATGGTAATCCCTAATTCCTCAGAATCTTTCTCACTGACAAACACCTAGCTACTTAAAGAAAGTATGGATACTCAGGAACAAGCTCTAGTTGAGACTGTCAGCGACGAAATTCTTGATACACTCGGACTCATTGTTCAATACCAAAACCAGTATTTACCTCAAGATCCAGGTCTGAAAATGAAAATCAAGAGTCAAGGTTTATTCTTTTATAGACAAAAGGCAAGCTTTCTTACAACTTCTGGGAGAATGTTTGACGATTTGGAATGATTGGTTTGGCTTGGACGAGCAAAGAAATCCAACCAAGTATCAAGAAACTTATGAGACAGTTTTTGCAAAAATTGAGAAGCCCACTTTTTTCCTTTATTATACCCGGCCTCAATCATTCGACGAAGGCTTAACCCCAAAAGAGACCCCTCAACCTGAAAATAGTCTCATTCTCCTATCACCAGTTTCCAGCTTTGAAATTCATGACGATACTGTTCAAGAAGATCTCTGCGTTGAGAAAATGAGTAAGAAATGAAGAACAACAAGATACTTAACTTCTACCTTTTATTAGAGGAGCTTTTAAAGCACATTGAGAAAAATAAAGAGCTATTATATGAGCAGATGGTAACACTAGAAAATCCTGAAGAAAAAGGTAACATTTCAACAACTTGAAAGAGAAATCATTCTGAATATAGCTGTGAACATAATTCTCAAGAACCTGGCAAAAATTGCGAGGCTAATCTCAGAGAATTGGAATGAGTTTGAAACCAAAAAATTCCCTGGGAAAGACAAATTAGCGAAGCAAATCCTCTTGAATTGTGGACTAATTGAGGATCTAACTGCGGAATTTAATCGACAGATTTCTATGGAAGAATATAGAATCTTTGTTATCCGGAAAGTGGTCTTGGAAAAATAAGATTATCACATTTTTTCCGATTTCTTTTCATTATTTTCCCAGGAAAATATTAATTGTTAAAAAATCTTGAAAAGAAATTGGAGAACCCTTCTCAACTCTTTACTACATTTATACTCCCCCTTTTCTATTTGAAAGGGATTTGCTCGATCTTATTGATTTAACCTCAACAATAATTATGTTAATTTCATAATTTCGAAATATTTTTATTGTCTTATATTTTTCATTTCTTTCACATTACATAATTCTACAACTTTTAAAGTTGCAAGCTATTTATAACAGACAGAAAAATTTAAACAAATATTTCACCAAATTTTCTTTGGGATATTTTTTTAAGAAATAAGTCTTTCTTTATCAGTTAAAAGTCTGAAAGGAGAATTTTCGAGAAAATCATTTTGAAACCCCTTGACGAGAGACTCACAATCTCAGAAGAAGAAAAATCAATTTGACGACATTTCGAAGCCTAGCAACCTTCTTTGTCAAAGATTTTCTCGTTCCCATTGCCCCTAAAGAAAAATTTTTATTTTTTTATAATAAATTTTTTATCAGATTAGATACGATACAACCTAATTTTCAATTCAAAACAATAATACAAGAATAAATCTATTTTCATTTATTCATTCGACATCTACAAGTCACGTATATCTATATATACAAGTACCCTCTATATATATAAAAATACAGACTTTTTTTCCTTCGAATCAACGTTATCTTACCAAAGTTTACATTTCCATATCATCAAGATATGGTTTCTCACAGCATAATTTCAATGATTAAAATTACCCATGAGATGAGATCTGATCTAAAAGCCTCTTCTGAGCCAAAATCTGCTCATACCAGTTAATCCCTTTCTTGGGTTTCTAGGCCAAAAAGTGCTGAGAAAACTGATGCCAAGAATGGCGCCAATCTCGGTGTAGTAACTCCAGGTTACGCTTTTCTTGCCGTTGTGAATAACCTCTTTATAAGCAAAATCTCCATATTTGTCGGTATATATACTTTCGCCTTCTTGTTCGCCATTTTTCATTTCAACTGTCAACTTGCTTCCATCTTCTTCGAATATCTCACGAATGGCATGTCCTTGTTTATTCTTGTACTCTGAGAAGACTTTTCGGCCCTCCTTATCATAAGACTTGGTCAAAGAGTAATCTCCAGGCATCATTTGGACATAGACCTTATTATCATCTTTATCAGTCAGCACAAAGTTCCTTGACTCTGTATCTATTTCAAATTTGCAACCCTTTGAATACATCACAGCCAATCCGCTCATTTTCTCGCCTTGTAAATCTCCTTTCACCACCAAATCAGTCTCCTTTGATGATAATTCAAAAGGACCTTGAAGACTTCCTTTTTCAAAATTTCCGATGATATTTGTATCTCTAGTCTCATAAGCACCAGTTCCATGAGGAACTTTCTGCTGATCCTGGAGCATAAAGTCACCCTTGTACTCAAAGTCATCGAAAACCTTCTGAGGGTTCAGATAACGAGTAAAGTGTTCGATTTCCTTCACCATACCGTCAATCTTCTTTTCGAAATTGGAGTTGAGCTTGAATTCGGGAGGATCGCTTTGGATGGTGGGAAGTTCGGGCATCTTTTCAAGGCCGAGGGCGATGTTGATGCGGTGCTGATGGTGATAATAATGGTTTGCAAATAAGGCTCCGAAAGTGAGGGATAATGGGAGTTTAGATGCGAGGTACATAAGAGAAAATTATAGAGGAGGTTAGGGGTTCAAAAAGAACGGGAACCTGTTGTATAAATTCAAAAGAGAGAGAAGATTAAGTAATTAATTATACTTTCTGGCAAGGGCCAATTTAAATTAATCAAGGAATGAGGCCAAAGTTAGATTTAGTATTTTTTTGGGCTTGTTCTTGCAGGTTAATCTAAAAATTTTTTGTTTGTGGAAAAATATTTAATTTGGAATTTAAATGAGGTCATTAAACTGCAAGTTTACGCGTCGAAAATTTATTTTCTGGAAAATCTTAATCAAATCAAGTTTTTTTCAAATGTTTAAAACCCTAACAACTCCTTCCATCCAGTACTCTCTTGCCTTTTATTAATCTATCTCATCGTTTTTCACCACAATCTTTATTTCACTCTTCTTCTCAATTCTTTCACGCAAAATCACCTCATATTGATTTTTGAGGCCATCGTTGGTGGATAAATAAATCAAAATTATGCTAGCGAGGTATTAGGTGGCAAGGTTTAACTCAAAGAGGCAAAAATATAAAACTGATAAATTTCATAATTATGGCGGATATTATGTGTATTATATGAGGTTATTATGGGGATATGATCAGATCCTCTATCATTTTTATCCTCCCTTTTTCCCTTTCGAATCAAACTCTCTCGAAAGAGAACACTTTTACAAAAGGAGTTTTGCCCATTCTCCCCATGATATAAAAAAAATCAAAACACTTGTCTTTTTTGTAGGTGAGCTTGCCT
>Ga0182738_1007586_pt1 | contig 10989 bp, 4 predicted proteins | sample eDN5th30CBELigMG_FD_128876 | JGI IMG/M metagenome (GOLD analysis project Ga0182738, IMG submission 128876) | Enriched Miracle-Growth compost microbial communities from Emeryville, California, USA - eDNA 5th pass 30_C BE-Lig MG (version 2)... ... | reverse complement strand
GCTGTGTGGCGACATCAAACAAACGCACCGTGACCTGCTTGCCGTCGCTGCTCCAGGCCAGCAGCTTGCTGCCAATTGCCCGCATGACGTGCGACCACGGCGGCACTCGCTTGGTCGGCAATGCCGCGCCGTCTGCTGTGCGATAAACCTGGGCCACATTACGATCCGGTGGCACGAGGTAGATGCATTCGTCGTCGCCAAAAACCTCGCTCGCCTCGGGCACGCCGTCGCGGACCCACAGCGGCAGCCCCGTCAGCACGTCGAGCGAAACAAGTTGCCGGCCACGCACAAACGTGACCTGTCGGCCGACCACCGGTTGCAGACTGCCTAGCGGGTCGCTGTGGGCCGAGCGGAGCGTGACGCGCCGCGTACCCCAAGCCGTGGTTTCCCAGTGCGGCAAGGCGAACATGGGGCCCGCCGTGCCGGTGATGTACTGGTCGATAAGCGGTTGTACCCAACGAATCTGGCCGGGAGCCTGCTGCTGGCTGCCGGCGGTATCGATGCCCAGCAGGTAACAACCGGTTGAGAACACTAATAGCCGGCCATGGGCTCCGATGCGGTGCCCATGCGACGAAATGGCAATGGGGTGGCCCGTCACGGGATGGCGGAACGGTACCCGCCACAACTCGCCGTTCAGATTGCTAGCCACCAGGTGCTGGCTATTATCGATCTCAATCAGGGCATCGCCAAATTGCGGCAGCGGCGGAGCGTCGGCAATCATGGCACGGGTGCCTGCCGCCGCAATCTTGGCCGGCGCGGTGCGCACGTGCACCTGGCCGCCGGGCCAGGGGGCAGCGCCTGCCGGTTGAACGCCTGCGTCCTTCAGCACTTTTTCGGCAACCTCGCTGGCTGTTTGACCATCGGGCAATGCCACGACTGCGAATTGCTCCTTCAATTGCCCCGCGTACCAGGCCGCAGCATCCCACTGCTGGGCGTCGGCGAATAGCTGCGCCAGGGAGGCCAAGGCTCGAGCTTGATCGTCCCGCTGCGCTGAGCCGAGGATTTCGCGCAGCGCACTCTCGACCTCAACCCGCGGTGACGCGCCTTGCGATTGAAGCTGCTCGACGCGTTGCCATTTCAGCGGCAACGAAGCTGGGTGCCAGCCAAAGTAGTCAATCGCTTGTTGTAGCGAGGACGGATTTGTGCCGGTTGTTATGTCGTCGGTGGGCGGCCGCTGAGGCGCCGCGGCCAATGTTTGTTCCAGTTGCGTCTGAATGATTGCATCGATGGCTTTGCGCTCGTCGTCGGTGGCCTCGATCCAAAGCTGGTGCAGCCGCGCGGCAACGAGCCGGTCTTGTCGAACCGAGAGGGCTGGTTCGCTGTCTTTGATATGGCTCGTCAGTTCACCTCCGTCGCCAGGGACGACCACGGCGGCCAGTCGCAGGTAGGCCCGCACGGCGTCGACGCGCTTGCCCTGGGCGGTGTGGCCTTGGGCCACCATTTGCCAATAGCGGACGGCTTGCGGACCTTCGCCGATCAGGCCTTCAAGCTCCTCGCGCAGGCTGCCAAAACGGGAAAAATCGGCGCGAAGCTGCCGGAGCAGACACTCGGCCAATAGCGGCCGCGCTTTCTCCGAGCCCAAGGTGATTGCCCGCCTCAGGCTCGCGGTGGCCTGCTCCAGTTGCCCCTTTTGCAACTGCATGTCGCCCTGGATCAACCAGGCCTCGGCATCGCCCTGGTTGGTTTCGAGTCGCCGCTTGAGCGATTCGTTGGAGACCATCAAGTAGCTATCACAGCCGTAAAGATGCTGGCAGTAAACGCGGTCGCCCACGGCGATCAAGTTGCCGGCATGCCGGTCCTCATCGGCCGAGCCGCCCAAAGGACGAACAGCGATCTCGCCATCATTGAGCCGCACCTGGGCTAAGCCGCCATCGGTCAGTGGAACCTGGTAACAATCGCCGGCCAGGAAACCGCGGCCGGCAGCCAAACGCTCGCCAGGGAACTGCGTTCGCCAGGACACGCGGGCTGTTTCCAGATGCACTGCTTGGACGGTGGAGCTACCTACCAGCACGATTTGATCATCGTAACAGCCGGCCACGTACACGGTGTCGCCGCGATCGACCGGCTCCCACAGCGGCGAGCCGTCGAGCAGTCGCAAACCGTGCAGCCGGCTGGAGCCTGGCGGCGTAAGCAGGACGCAGCCGCGATGAATGGTCACGCTCGCATCGATCCAACCGGGAGTGCTGTAGTACGCGCCCGTGGTGGGAATCAGCCAGCAGTTGCGGACCTGCGGCGACGGGTCGGGCGGGAACTGATACGCCCACAGCAGCGAACGGCTGGTCAGATCGACGGCGACCACGGCACCACTGGCCGTGGGGCAGACCAGCACGCCATCGGCAAAGGAGGGAGACACGCCGGCCGAGCGGCGAGCTTGCGAGCCCACCGCATCCTGCTCCAGCACGCATAGCGATTGCGACCACTGCACGCGCTGGCCCACGGGTGCGTAGGCGTCGAAGCAGACCAGGCGGATTTCGTCGTCCTGCTCCACCATCGCGTACAGCAGCCCGCCCAGCGGCAGCGGCGGCCCGAGAAACCAGTGGCCGGCCAGTTCAAGTTTCAGGTCGCCTGGCTCGCCGCCTAGCTCCCACTTGAGTTTGCCGGTGGCGACGTCATAGCCGCGGAGCGTGTTGTAGGCGGCGCGGGCTCGGCGGGTTCCCCGCATGTGACGGTACTGCGGATGCATCTGCGCCAAGCCGCTTTCCTCCACGGCGAACACCTGCTGGCCATCGCTGCTGAGGGTTCCATAGGTGGCGTCGGACACCACGCGGGTAAGCAGAGCCGAAGCCAACTGAACCGCCGCCGGATCGGTTCTGCCTAAACCCTGGGCGACGGGCTGACGGCCAGGCAATTGGGCACCCCGGCCGCGACGAACTTCGTCGGCGGCTTCCACATCACTGTACAGCCGCTCTTGCAACTGCTGATCGACGGCCGCGGTCCACAGCCGTTTGCCGTTGGCCGCGTCGACGGCGACCAATTGCGTGGCCGTGCGAAAGATGATGGTTTCGCCCACCACCAGCGGATGGGCGGAGGGGAGCAGGGCTTCGCCGTATCCGGCGGCTAACTGCTCGACATCGTAAATCGCAGCGCGAACGCCACGCTCGGTGTACGGTTCGCCCAGTTCGCCGCCGATGTCCACAAAGTTGTCGTAAGCGGGTGCCCGCCAGGCCGTCGCAACCACCGGGCTGTTGATCGGCAGTGCCTGATTGCGGTGCGGCGTGCCGCGGTGCACCAGCCATTGCCCGTGCGTTTGCTCGGCAACCTCGCCACGATTGACGAGCCCGGCCAGCCAATCCAGCGGGTTTTGACCAGCGGGAGCGATGGCGATCCGCCGGTCGCCAAACTGAATCTGGGAATCGGGATATTGGGCCTTGAGCGCCGCCAACTCTTGCGCGGCCAGGTCATCCATGCCCGCTTGCAGCCAGCAAGCCGCCGCTTGAAGCGAAAGCGCCGGCTGAAACTTTGGCGTGACGTCCGCGGGTGCATCGTTCAATTGCCGCAGCGCCAGCGCTGCGGCCAGCGGTTCGCCGCGGTCGCGATGGTGCAGAGCCAGTAGCCAAGTGGCCTCGTAGCCTGCCGCGGTATGGAAGAACCGGGACGATACATCGGCCAGCAAGCTACGGTCGCCCGTTTCAAGCGCTCGCTGGAGGCGGCGACGGGCCTCGGCACCGTAACGCATTTCAAGTTGTTGGCGTCCATCGGCGGGCAGGCTGCCCAGCAGTCGTCGCACCTCGGCTTTGACACTGACCAGGTTGGCGGCACCGTCGCGGCGGTAGAAGAAGTCCTCGCCGATCTGAAGCACGTCGCCCAGGATGTGGACAGCTTCGTCGAAGCTGCCGGCCTCCATCGCTTCGCGAGCCTTGTCGATGGCCCGGTTGACGGCGCGGTCCTCGCGAAACATCACCGTGCTATTGGCACCTTGATTTTGCAGCCGCTTTTGAGCCGGCGGATTGGGGGCAAATTGAATCTGGTTTTGTGCCTGGGCTGGCAAGTACGCCGCCACAACGAGCAGAAACGCCAGGCAGCAGGCCAGGATTGGGACTACCGCGTGGACCAAGCGCGGGCCTGCCTGGTGGGCGGGACCGGGCAACATGGCCGGGGCGAGGTCGAATCCAGACATAAGCGACACCCGCTTCAGCGGTAGGTGCGGTCGGCGCGGAGCCGCCCTCAACGAGATGGTTCGGTGCCAATTGGCTGTTATACCCTACGCCTGTGTCGGCGGCATCGGTTTTCAGGCCGGCCGCGACCGGCGCAAGCGGTGCAAATCGTGCGCCGCTCGCAGCTTACGCTCGGCGGCCGTATTGCCTAGTCGGCCTCGATGCAGTACCAGTCCTGGCCCACTTGCAGCACCACGCTGCCCAGCGATAGGTATTGGGCAATCCGCGGCTCTCGCTTCAGCAACTGGAAGTATTCGTCGGAACGCGTTTTGACCGTGCGAATGGCACGCTTGTCGACTTGCGAGGCATCGTAGCGGCTGTCGTACCACTGCGTGCCCGACTTGTAGAACGTGCGGGCACCGATGTAGCGAATCGCCTCGAGTGCCGAAGTTTGGCGGCCGTTTTTCTCCAGGGCCTTTTCCGCCTGGAAGTAGAAGCCTCCGACCTGCCCGCGGCTGGCATCGCGGCGAGCCTCGGCCAGCACCTTGGCTTCGCGCACCTGGTTCTCGCGGTCGGCGGCCGGAGCGGCGGGAGCAGCCGCGGCCTCGGCCCGCTGGAGTTGGTCGGCAATCGCCTGCCGACCCACCGGCGCGCCGGGCGTACTCCCAACGTCCTCGGCCAGCAGATAACTGGTGTACGGCGTCACAATGCCGTGCAGCCTGGCCAGGTAGGTCACTTCCTCGACCAGTTCGCTGTTGTCCTTCATGCCGCTACGGCGGATCTCGTTCAGCAGATGGTCCACCTTCTTGCCTGCCCATAGCCGCGGCACGAACGCGTGCTGATCGTTCTCGGAATACTCCGGTAGATTGATCGCCAAATCGATCCGCTTGGTCGCGTCGCCCGCCTTTCCCCGCAGCGTAAGCTTGTGCTCGCCCTGCCCTCGATAACGGCCGTAAACGATGACCTGCTCGCCGCGGAACAGGTCGGCAATCTTGCTGGGGTAGACATCAGCCACCTGCAAGTCACCAAAGTCGAGCTCTAAGTCGGACAGGATGGGCGAACCGATCCGGACATAGAACCGGCTGATCTTCTGGGCGATGTCTTCCTCAGGCAAGATGTAATCGGCCTCGCCGCGATGGTTCAGCGCAAGCAGGTCCAACAGCTTGGCGTTAACGTTGAATCCCTCGCCGAACACAAAAATCCGCGCGTTGTGCGCGTTGTGCCGGGCCACGTGCTCCAGAATCGCGTCTGGCTCGCGCTCACCGATCGTTGGTAAACCGTCGGTGGCGAACAGCACCATCTTCAGCCGGTCGCTTTCCTTCAGCAGTCCCAGCGAGGTTTCCAGAGCCGCGGCGATGGCCGTTCCGCCCCGGGCCGATAGCTTCTCCACGTACTTAAGGGCCGCCTGGCGGTTCTCGTCGGTGGCGGGCACCAACTCGCCGCTTCTAAACACGCGCACGCCGGTGCTGAAGTCGACGATGTTGAACCGGTCGCCCGGCCGTAACTTCTCCACGCAATACTTCAGCGCCGCCCTGGCCTGCTCCATCTTGTTGCCTTCCAGCATGGAGCCTGACGTATCCACGCAGAACACCACGTCCTTGGGCAGAATCTGGTCCTCGGTCACTTTGCCTTCGCCGCTGCCAAAGGTGGGCGAAAGCATCAGCATGAAGTGGCCGTCCTCGCCAAGCTCGCGGTGGGCCAGCACACTGGCGGCCACCTCGTCCTGCGCCACCTGGTAGTACAGCACGAAGGGGTGCTTGGGCAGGTAGTCTTCCTGGCTCCAAGTGACCAGCAGGTCGCAGTCTTCGGCCTCCTCGAACCGGATCGGATGGGTGGGCGAGTAGACGTTTTTGACCGGCTGCGAGGCGTTGATCTTCACCCTAACGCTGGCGCTCTTGAGCGGCTGCATCGACGCCTTGGGGTTGGTATTGAGCATTTGCAGCCGCACCACCCCATCGCGCTGCTGAAGCACCGTGGTGTAGGTGAACTTGACCGTAACGGTTCCGCCCGCGGCGATCCGCGGCACCTGGGTTTGGATCAACTGGTTGCCGTAATACTCCAACAGGGCTGGCGACCCGCCGTTCTTGACGATGTCGTTGAATACCTCCTTGGCCTTGGCCTCGTCGAGGATTTCGGCCTTCATTTCCTTGCCGTCGACCAGCACGCTCATATCGTCCACGTGCGCGCCCGGCTCGATCTCCAGAAAGCAGGTGGCGCCCATCACGTCGGCCGCGTTGGGATTGCGGAACGTGCAGTTGTACGTTTTGACGGCAATACGGTCCTTGATCGTGACTTCGACCTGATCCAGCCACACATGCACCGGCAACTGCGTCGGATGGGGCGAGATCACAAAGCAGGCGTTTGCTTGGCGGACGGTGCCCGATAGCGCAACGATTGCCGCGACTGCCGCCAGCGCACACCCGACCGAAGCGGTCACGAAACTGCGTTTGGACATGGCTACCGCTCCCTCACAAGGCGCTCGATGCAGAGTGGTTGAATGCGACCGAGGGCCAGGCATCAGCGGCCCGCCCTCGGTAAGGCTGCCGGCTATTTCTCGAACGAGAAGTTCTTCTTCTCCAATTGCTGCCGCAGCGTGCGGATCACGGCCGAATCGAGGCTTTCGGCCCCGGCCTCCTTCGCCTCGTCGGCTTGAGCCTTGGCGATGTACTGATTGCGTTCCGCACTCAGACGCTTGATGCGCTCTTGCAGTTCAGCCCGTTTCTTGGCCAATTCGGCCAGGTACGCCTGCTGCTCTTCGACCGATTTACCTTTGAGTTCCTCGGGCAGTTGCTCCGGCTTCAGTTCGCGCAGCTTGTCGGCGCCGCCGCTTTGAATCTTTTCGACCAGGTCGTTCTCGGCCCGGTACAGCCCCGAGGCTTTGAACTGGGCCCGCTCGGCTGCCGAGGCAGGTGCGGCGGCGCCGGCCAAACGATCCTGGCGGATCTGCAATTCGCGGCGACTTTCACGCTGCTGGGCGTCGCCAAAGTAGACGTAGGTCTTGTTCAACTCGGCACTAAGCTGGGCCAGTTCCTTATCCTGTGGGGCGGCGATGGCGGCCACCTTCTGATTCTGGTCGATGCACACGTACGAACCGTCGGCCAAGTCGGCTCCGCGCTTCCAGCCGGTTTGCACGCCTACGTCGTAAGGACCGCAGTGGATGGTATTGACGATGATGCCCGCCTCGATGGCTTTCTGGCAGGCGTCGTCGGGATTGATCTTGCCCTGGGTGAACGGTTCGTTGCCGGCGATGTAGATGCATTTGAAATCGTCGCCCGACTTGCTCCAGGCAAGCTGGCGCGTGGCGTCGGCAATAACCCAGCCGCAGTTCTCCTGCCCGCCGCGCGTAGTTAGGGCAAACAGTTCCTCCGAAATGCGGTCGAGATTATCGGTCAGATCGACCACCTTGCGAACGTAGCCGGTCTCGCCGTCGAGGCGACTATTGCCGTACTCAAACAGGGCGACTTCCAACAGCGGCTGCTGGCCCTCCTGGCTGGCCTTGGCGAACTCGTTGACGATCTTCCAAATCTGCGTGCGGGCCTGGTTGATCAGCCCATCCATGCTGTTGGAAGTATCCAGCAGAATGGCCATTTGAATCCGCGGGCGGTCTTTCTCGGCCGCTGGCTTTTCTGACTTTTGCTGCTTGGGCTGCTCCTCAGCCTTGGCGGCCTTGGCCGGCGCTGCCGGCTTGGTGCCGGGCCGGTCGAGTTTGGAATTGCCACGGTCGGGATTGCCGGGCGGTTCAGCCGCTACTGCCAGCAGTGAGCAAGCACTTACCAGGGCGACGGTTAGCAAGGCCATGCAGTGTCTCATGCTTCCCATTCCTTAGCTCGAACGATCCATAACGGAGGGGCCGCAGCGGCACGCTCCCACGGCTTCCAAATGCAACTGGCAGACGCAACCCGCTCGCGCTCAATACCTTAGGTAGAAACGGGGCCCAACCAGAGGCCGCGAGCGGCACTGGTACGTTAGACGAGCCCAGCGGGCGCCAAGTTCCCGGGATTTTTGAGCCGTTCCGCGTAACTGCTCGGGTGCGCCAATGGCCGATTTGCCTGCATTTCGCAGGCCGTGGCAGTGCGCACCGAGTGACGTTACAAAGATGTGACGAACGAGGATGCGGCCGCGTTACTGGTCGATCATCACCAGCGCGTCGGGCAGTTCGTTTACGTCGTCGTCGGCGCGGGGCAGTTCGTCGGCAAGCCAATCGCCCAGCTTGTGGATTGCCTGGCAGATGGCGTCGGTGCGCGTGGTCTCACGCAGCCGCGCGGTGAGATCGCGACAGAGTTCGTCGATCCGCTGCTGCCCTAGCTTTTCGAGCACGACTTGATCGGCCAGTACGGCCACCATGTGTTCAAACAGCGAGACGTAGATCAGCACGCCGGCCGCTCCCGCCGTGTGATGAATCCGCTGGTCGTAGAACACCTGCCGGGCTTTGGCGGCCACCTCGTCACGCATTTGCGTCGTCGGGGTGAACAATCGCAGCAGTGAAGGCGTGCGGCTGGCGATCAGCGCCCCCACCATGAACGCCAGCACTACGGCCACGATCAGCAGGGCCAATTGCCACGCCATAGACAGCGCGCCCCAGTCGCCCTCGGGCGGGCGGCCCGGCATCGCAAACCACAGCACGCCCAGCGTGATACAGGCCAGCACCAGGCCCACGATGTCTTCGGGCCGGTCGTAGCGGCCCGAGCTATTGGCGACCGCCGGCACAATTTCGGCCGAGGTGCGTGCTTCGGCGGCGGCTACCGCTTCGTTGATTTGCTGGCGATCGCTATCGCTGAACCATCGAGAGACGCTTTGCACGTTTTCGCTCGCGAGGTGAAACAAGGACAAATGGACCTACGGCCGGATTGGCATGACCGCTCGGCAAATGGCAAGACTACCAACTGCCGGTGGCCCCGCCGCCTCCGGAGAAGCCGCCGCCAAACGAGCCGCCGCTGTAGCCGCCACCGCCGGAGCGTCCACCCTGGCTGGTGGCCATTTGATACAGAATGTAGCCGATCACCGAGAACACGGCCGCCCAGAACAGCCACGCCCAACCGCTGGAGCCACGGCGGATCAGCGACACCACGGTGAAGATGGCCAGTGCCACAAAGCCCACCAGCACGGCGTAATGCCACCAGGGACGCGGCGGGGTGGGGATGGCCATGTCGCGGGCCATGCGATCCAGCCCTTGGACGCCCGCCAGAATGCCCGTAGCGTAATCGCCTTCCTTAAACCGCGGGATGATCAGAGTTTCCATGATCCGCTCGGCCGTCTGGTCGTAATCGCGTTTCCACCCGGCCCCCAGTTCGATCCGTGCCTTGCGGTCGCCCACCGACACCAGCAGCAGGATGCCGGTATTCCAGACTTGCTTGTTCACCTCGGGGACGCCGATGCCCCACTGGTTGAAGAGCAACATGGCGAAGGTTTCGATCCGCAGCCCGGCCCCGCCGTAAGCGGCCATCGATTCGATCGTGACCACGATGATTGGGGTGGCCTTCTCGGTGAGCAGCTTGTCGCAGATTTCGCGAATCTTTTCCTTGGTCGCCTCGTCGAGCAGTTGGGCCTTATCGAGGATGAACTCGCGGTCGCCGGGCCGCTCCAGGTTAATTCGCAGAACGCCATCCTGCCGCGGCGCAGGTTGCTCCGGCTGACTGCCTGGCTGGTAGGGTGCCAATGTCGGCGGGCCACCATCAGACGGCTGCGCAAAGGCCGCAGCGGCCAGCGACAGCAGCAACCCCCACACGGCAACGCAGTACGCTGTCTTCTTGGACAGCCACGCGGCCGGGGATGTCACGCCAGGGAATGCAATACGGTTGGTCGTAGCAGGCATGGCGGGCAATGTTCGGTTATCGGGTGACGTTTTAGTGGAAACGCCGCTGGTGAAACCGCGGCTCCGCACTCGGGCATTGAGCGCGCGGCCGGGTGGTTAGCACGGATTGCGATTCCATCATGCGGCAGGCGTGCCGGTAACACAACCGCGGTCAACGCAGGGAACTAGAGAAAGGGCCTGGAAACCTTTCGTCGTAGCCGCCGCAATCTTGGTATTGGGCACGATTTTCGCCGCCTCAAATAGGTAGTGCGGCCGGGTCGCAAGCGCCGGCCTGTGTTGCACGGTGGACCATTTGGCCCCGCCCCCTGTGAAAAACCAAAAAACTGATACACTATCGGCCTGAGTTACGCGACTGGCCCCGCTGCGGGCCAAGCGGCAATCGCAATCGGCCCCGCGCAGCGACCGTAGAAAACGCCCCCAGTCGCGGCGGTTGGTACCCAAGCCTGTGAAGGAGAGTGGCGGCGCAATGACTATTCGCGAGTTCATGGACCTGCACTACCGCCATTTCAACGCCCGGGAAACCGTGGCCGCGGCCCAGGGCTGGATCGACCTGCTCGATCGCGGCGGCAAGATGATGGTGACCCTGGCTGGAGCCATGAGTACCGCCGAGCTGGGCATCTCGCTGGCCCGAATGATCCGGGAGGGCAAGGTGCACGCCATCAGTTGCACGGCCGCCAACCTGGAAGAGGATGTGTTCAACCTCGTCGCCCACGACGAATACTGCACGATCCCCGACTGGCGTTATTTGACGCCGCAGGCCGAGCAGAAGCTGCGCGAGGACGGCTTCAATCGCGTGACCGACACCGGCATCCCGGAAACGGTGCTGCGCCACATCGAAAAGCGGATGGTCAAGCTGTGGTCGGCCGCGGCCGACGCCGGCGAGTCGTACTTCCCTTGCGAGTACATGTACAAGCTGTTCGAAGACCCCAGCTTCCACAGCCACTTCCAAGTGCCCAAGGAACATTCCTGGCTGTACGCCGCCTGGGAGCACAAGATCCCGGTGTACTCGCCTGGCTTTGAAGACTCGACGCTGGGCAATATCTTCACCTCGCACGTAATCACCGGCGACGTGAAGAGTCACCT
>Ga0182738_1007584_pt1 | contig 10993 bp, 4 predicted proteins | sample eDN5th30CBELigMG_FD_128876 | JGI IMG/M metagenome (GOLD analysis project Ga0182738, IMG submission 128876) | Enriched Miracle-Growth compost microbial communities from Emeryville, California, USA - eDNA 5th pass 30_C BE-Lig MG (version 2)... ... | reverse complement strand
GCATCGGCTCGGTGAGCCTCCCTTGCGACTCGAGCCAGTAGTCGGACTGGTCGAGAAGCTGGGGGATCGACCACTGGCGAAAGAAGCTGGGAGTGACGCGCCGGGTGGTGGCTTCGGCGGCGACCGCCTTGGCGCCGTTCTCGCAGAACTCGGCGTGCGAGCGATGGTCGGCCCCTGGCTCCGGCCAGGCGCAGCCCGGGCAGTCGAACCCGCCGACCTGGTTGACCTTCAAGAGCGTTGAGGCCCCTCGAATTACCCCCATCTCATGCATGGTGTGCTTGACCGTGCTGGCGATGGCACCGAAGCCGGCGGCGGGGTGGTGGTAAGGTCGAACATCCACCTTCGCCAACTCAGGGTGAGATGGAGCATCGGCAGAGTTGGGGGGCGGAGGTGGAGGCGGTGTTGGGGGCGGCGTGGAACCTGGCTTCGTGGTGGAGTCCGGCATCGTTCCTTCCCTCCCCGTCGATTCGTGATCAGGAGCAGTGCCGCGGATCGATCCGATCCGCATGAGTATAAATATTGAAGCTCGACCCGCGAAGGAACCCGACGAGCGTGATCCCCAGCCGGTCGGCGAGCGAGACCGCAAGAGTGGAAGGGGCAGAGACTGCGCAGACGATCGGGACCCCGGCCACTGCGGCCTTCTGAAGAATCTCGAAGCTGGTCCGCCCCGAGACCACGAGGATTCGACCCGACAGGGGCACGCCCCCGTGGAGCAGGGCATGGCCCACGAGTTTATCCACCGCGTTGTGCCGTCCCACGTCTTCTCGCAGGTTCAAGAGCGCACCGGACGGGTCGAACAGGCCAGCCGCGTGCAGCCCCCCCGTTCGTTCAAAGACTTTTTGGGCTCGACGAAGTGCGTCGGGAAGCTCGAGCAAGATTGACCGGCGGACCAACGTTCCTGGCTCAACGGGCTTGCACCGGACTGCGACTTGCTCCAGCGATGCCTTGCCGCAGACCCCACAGCTCGATGTCGCGAAGAAGTTGCGTTTCAGTCTTGAGCCGTCGAATGGATGGTTCAGGGGGACTTCGACGATATTGCAGGCGCGGTGGGGGCGGGACGTTTCCTTGGGAGCGGGTAACTCCAGGAGTTCGTCACGCGACTGAATCAGCCCCTCGGTATAGAGAAACCCAACGGCCAGCTCCTGGTCGTGGCCGGGCGTGCGCATGGTCACCGCCACGCTCACCGGCGTTTGGTCGGGCCCTCGGGCGCGGATCTCCAGCGGCTCTTCCACCACGATCCAGTCGGACGTTTCGCGCGGGCCGTCGGGGCCCAAAACCAGGATGCCTACCGAGTCCGCTTCCGTCTCCCTTGGACGACGCACGGGTTCGCTCAACTCTCGACCGTTGGAAACGATTGGGAGTGGCGCGTGCGCAGCGGACTCGTGACTCAGCATGGCCTGAGAGCTCCCGCGCAAGTCGACCTCAAATGCCTTGAAACAAAGCGAGGTCGGTCTCGGCGTGCCATGAGGTCCCTCAAACCAAAGGCTCCCGCCCAGGCTTCGAGGGAGATCCGACGTTCCCCAGTGGTTCAGGTTACCATTCTCGACGAGGGGAGTCTATATAATCGGGGCCCGCGCAAAAATCGCCGCGACGGCTGCGAACTCAAGAATGGGGGCTCGTGTCTCCCCTGGTACAACGCCGGAGAGACGGCGAGGAACCATCGTTTCAAACGAAGAATGGATCAAGTCATGTTCCGCATATTGGCTCAGCCCAATCCACTCAAACCGGCGAATGGCCAGGCGGGACAACGACGCCAATGTCCCCCTTCTCAAGGTGGACAGCGTAAAGTCAGAGCGACGTGAGCACCGACCGCATTCCTGATCATAAAGGGAATTGAGCGGCCCGGCGTCTCAGCGACGCCGGGCCGCTTCGCGTTGAGCCCGGCCCCAATTCGCTATAACTCTTCGATCGGCTCCGATACAGACCGACGCCAGCGGGATCCAGGTGTTAGCGGCAGCACGCTCGGCTTTTAACCGACGCGGTGAGGGTTCGAGTCCCTCGGATCCCATTCGGCGGAGATGCTGGCATCGCATCGCCACGGCGAAGACGCACACAATGCGTTATTCATCCAGAATCAATCAGGCCCTGGCCTTCTTGCTCTTTGAAATGTTGAAGCGTAAGTCATTCAGGCGCTCATGAGGTAATGGTATCCTACCGTGTTGCCAACGCGGAAGTGCGGGTTCGAATCCCGCTGAGCGCTCTCGGAGATCGGCTAACGGTAGGCCGCCGGGCTTTGATCCCGGTGATGAAGGTTCGAATCCTTCTCTCCGAAATCGTCGTTTTAATGGGTGCAAAGTGTGATGAATAATTGTTTGTTAATGAGGACAGTCCTCGGAGTGTGGAGGAGGCACGCGACCCTGCGAAGGTCGAAGGCCAGGTTCGACTCCTGGCGAGGGCAAAAACCGTGATGTCGAGGGATTCATCTCGGTTTGGCGGAAAGCAGAAGCAAAGGGCGACATTCGCCCTTGCAGGACGTTAGGGACGCTGGAGCCAGATGGCCAGGCAGCCGGCTGCAACCCGGCTCAAGTGGGTTCGATTCCCACCGGCGTCTCCTTTGTAAGCAAGCGTTCCGCTCCTCGTCGGGCCCGCGGCGCGTTCACCTCGCCCATGTAAGCGTTTGGTGAGTCGTGTTCCGTGCAGGGATTGAAAACCGGGACGAGGTCGGTTCGTGGTAGCTCAACGGTAGAGCACCAGGCTATTAACCTGGAAGTTACGGGTTCGAATCCCGTCCACTTCGCCAAGACGTTCCCCCAGGGGGACGTCGGCCACGGGGGTGCTGAAACCATTCCCGACCACGTTGAGCCCGAGAGAGACGGGGTCGCCTGGCGGCCCGTTGGTGTCGGAGACGAGGCGACCACCTCCCCAGAGTCGATCAAAAGGAGGGGGGACTTCGTCGAAGACAACCAGACAGCGCGTCCGGGCACCTTGAAGCAGGTCCATTCCGTCTCCCAACATCAGCCTGGTTCCCTTGCGAATCCATTGTTTGGGGTATGCTCCGGTATTTCCGCGTTCTGAGAGTTTGCTCTCGGAAGCGAAGGCGGCGTCTTAGCCCTACCATGACGATTCAGCAAGGCTTCCGGCCGATGGGAGACGAAAGGCATGCTCCGTGCCTTCTGAACGCGTGGCCGTTGGTCACTCCGTCTCTCGAAGGTGCTCGTTCTTATCGAACGAGCGGTTTGATGATTTTGAAAAGTGTTCTTATTAACTCATTCATTGAGTTATGTTTACCTTGGTAGGGAGAGAACCATGTGGACATTGATCAAGAAAAGGAGGATCCAGCGGGATGAGATGGGGCTCCTGTTTCGCGCGGGGGACTTCGCGGGACTACTGGGGCCCGGGACGCACCTGTTCCTCGATCCGCTGAATCGGGTGAGGGTTGACGTCGTTGCTCAGAGCGAGCCGTTCCTGAAGCACGGTAAGCTGGACCTGATCGTGAAGTCGGGAGCGTTGCAAGGGCGGGCGGAGGTGCTCGAGATTCAGGACCAGCAGCGCGCGCTGGTCTGGATCGACGGCCGGTTCGCGCGCATCCTCGGACCGGGTCAGCATGTGTACTGGACCGGATTGCGGGCGGTGCGAGTCGAGGTGGTCGATATCGAGTCACCTCGATTCGAGCATGCCGACCGCAAGGTGATTCTGCGCTCGAAGGTGGCCGCCGAGTTCCTGGAAATGGGGTCGGTCAACCGGGGGAGCGTGGGGATCTTGTTCCTCGACGGCCGGTATGTTGAGAACCTTGAAGCGGGCCCCTGGGCCTTCTGGAAAGGGGTGGCGGACGTGCGGGTCGTCGAGGTGGACCTGCGTGATACCGTGATCGACTTGCCAGGCCAGGAGATCATGAGCGCGGACAAGGTCACGCTCCGCATGAACGTGAGCGGGACCTACCGCGTGCTCGACCCGCGCAAGGCCGTTTGTGCGATCGACGACTATCGCCAGGCGCTCTATCGAGAGGCTCAGCTCGTTCTACGCACCGTCATCGGCGCTCGTGAGATCGATACCTTGCTCGCGGACAAGGAAGGGGTCTCCAGTGAGGCGATCGCGCTGCTGAACCCCAGGCTCGAGGGGCTGGGCCTCCAGTGCGTGACCTTGGGAATTCGCGACCTCATCCTCCCGGGCGAGATGAAAGACCTGTTGAACCGGGTGATCGAGGCGAAGAAAGCCGCCGAGGCGAACCTGATCACCCGGCGCGAGGAGACCGCCGCGTTGCGCTCCCAGGCCAACACCGCCAAGCTCCTGGTTGAGAACCCGACGCTCATGCGTCTGCGCGAGCTCGAGGTGCTCGAGAAACTCGTTTCCACCGGCAAGCTGAACGTGTTGGTAGGAGAGAAGGGGCTCTCCGACCGGGTCTTGAACCTCATTTAGCCGACCCTTTTGGAATGCTTCGACTTCCGCAACCTTCAACCCAGGCTCTTCGCAATCATATAGGATTGCGGAGGCCTGGGTTGTTTGTTTTCGAACGAGGCCGAGCGAAAGTACGTAGGACACTCACGGCCTGTAAAGGAATGCGCCTCTCAAGAGCCCTTCTCTTGACGCAGGGCGAGCAGGGCGAAACACTGTGAGGGATCTAGACCCCACGATACCGGATCGGCTGACAGACCCACCAACACGCCGGACGCGTCAGTCGAGTTGCGATCGTGCCATCCCGCGAGGCACTCCCTCCATGAATTCCGTGAAGTCGTTCGTCATTTTCACCTGTCTTTGCGCATTGACCCCCGCGCAAGGGGCATGGGCGCAGGCTCCTTCAAAGGAGCTCGCCAAGAAACTCCTAACTTTGCCGGCGCGCCCCGCGCGTCCGCCCTTGCCCCCCAGCCGGCTCCCGCTGGAATTCCTCAAGGGAGAGCGGGTGGCGTTCCTCGGAAACTCGCAGGCCGAACGCATGAACCTGTTCGGACACTTCGAGACGATGCTGCACACGCGGTTCCCAGATAAAGAGCTGGTGGTGCGGAACTTCGCCCGCCCCGCCGAGGAAGTGGGGATCCAGCAGCGCTCGGCCGACTACACGGCCTTGGACGACCCGATGCTTGCCTTCGGCGCGGATACTTACTTCTGCTTCTTCGGATTCAATGAGTCGTACGCGGGAGCCGAGGGGATCGAGAAGTTCAAGGCCGACTACCGGAAGCTTTTCGAACGTCTTGAGTCGACCTACCCGCGTGACGATACCAAGGCCCCGCCTCGGTTCGTGGTGATCTCCCCCATCGCCTTTGAACCCACCGGAAACCCGGATCTTCCCGACGCCAAGCCGGTGAATGACCGTTTGCGCCTTTACACGCAGGCGGCCAGAGAGGTGGCTGCCGCGAAGAAAGTCGCATTCGTTGACCTGTTCGGGAAGTCGAACGAGCGTATGATCGCCGAGCCGGGCATGCAGCTTACGATCAACGGGTGTCATCTGAACGAACGAGGCGATCGCGAGGTGGCTTACCTCCTCGACGAGGCCCTCTTCACCATACCCTCCTCGGCCAGCGTGGGCAGCCCAGCCTACGAGGCGCTTCGGGCCGCGGTGAATGATAAGTCCTGGGTGCATCTACAGGACTATCGCATGCTGAATGGGTGGTATGTTTATGGAGGTAGGCGAACCTGGGACACGGAGACCTTTCCTCGCGAGTACGTGAAGATCCGCAAGATGGCGGAGGTGCGCGACCGTTATATCTGGGATCTCGCTCAAAACAAGAAGGTGGCCGACCACCCCGACGACTCGACCACCGGCGAGCTTTTCACTCCCAAGACGCGATTTGGCGAACCGCGCCAGAAGTACTCCGAGGCCGACTCGTTGCGGTATCTCAGTCCGGAGCAACTGGTGAAGGCGACGAAGGTCCCCCCTGGGTTCGCGATCGAGCCGTTCGCCGATGAGTCGAAGTTTCCCGAGATCGCCAAGCCGGTTCAACTCAACTTTGACAACAAGGGGCGGCTCTGGGTCGCCTGCATGCCGACCTATCCGCAGTGGAAGCCGGGCGACCACAAGCCCAACGACCGGCTCGTGATTCTGGAAGACACCGACGGAGATGGTAAGGCCGACGTTTCCAAGGTCTTCTACGACAAGCTGCACTGCCCGACCGGATTCGAGTTCTGGAATGGGGGGGTTCTGGTGGTGGACCAGCCTCGCTTGCTCTGGCTGAAGGACACCGACGGCGACGACAAGGCGGACGAGGTCACGCACCTGCTCGACGGCTGGGCGACCGACGACACCCACCACACCTGTGGCGCGTTCGAATGGAGCCCCGGCGGAGCTCTGCACATGCTCGAAGGGATCGCCACCAGCACCACGCTCGAGACCCCCTGGGGACCGCATCGGAGCCATGGCACCGGGGGGGCCTATGTGCTCGACCCCCGTACGTTCAAGATCCGCCAGTTCGCGCTGCCGGGCCAGTACAACATGTGGTGCTACGTATTCAACGGCTGGGGGCAGGGGATCGTCGGCGATGGCACCACCGCCAACCAGGCTTGGGATACGCCCCTCTCGGGGGCTCAGTATCGCGGCCGGACCGGCCTGAACATGATCTTCAACAATGAAGGGATGCGCCCCGCCCTTGGTAGCGAGTTCCTGATCTCGCGGCACTTCCCGGAGGAGGTTCAGGGACAGTTTACCTATGCCTGTGTCATTAATATGAACGGCATGCCTCGGTTTCATGTCGCGGACGACGGCGGCGGCTACTCGGGGGCACGTCTGAAGCACGCCAATGGGAAGCCGGACGACCTGATCGCATCGACTGATAAGCATTTCAGGCCCGCGGATCCCCAGATTGGCCCCGATGGCGCCCTCTGGTTCGGCGACTGGGCCAATGCCTTGATCGGGCACATGCAATATAGTCAGCGCGATCCGAACCGCGACCACACGCGAGGCCGAATCTATCGCCTGGTCTACCCCGGCCGCCCCCTGGTCAAGCCGGTGACCCAGTTCGGCAAGTCCGTCCCCGAACTTCTCGAGCAACTGCGCGAATACGAGTGGCGGACCCGGTACCGTGCCCGTCGCGAGCTGCGTGATCGTCCCGAGGCCGAGGTGGTGGCCGCGGTCAAGAACTGGGTGGCCAAGCTTCCCACCGACGATGCGGAGTACGACCGCCTCCGTTGCGAGGCGCTCTGGGTGCTCCAGTCTTTTCACCACCTGGACCAGGAATTGCTCACGGCCTTGCGTAAGGATGCCAAGAGCTTTCCCGCTCGCGCCGCGGCGGTGCGGGTGATCGCGGATGAGCGGGCTTCGCTTCCTGGGGCTCTCGATGCGCTGCTGGAGGCCGCTCGAGACGAGCATCCGCGCGTGCGAACCGAGGCCGCGCGCGGGCTGAGCTTCTTCGCCGACCCGAAGGCGATGACGGGTTTGCTCGCCATGACCGACGCACCCGCCGACTACTGGTGCGACTACACCGTCAAGCAGGCGCTTGGAGCCAATGCCGACGTCTGGCGAGGCGACTACCTGACCGGCCGGCTCCCCAAGACGAGCTCGCGCGGGACGGAGATGCTCACTGAGTTGATGTCCGCCGCGAAGTCGGGCGCGGCGGCGATTCCGTTTTTGCAATCGCTCTTGAGCCAGGAACCCAAGCCCGAGGAAGAACGGAACAAGGCGATGACCGGCCTGGCCCAGTTGAAGGGGGACCAGAACCGAGGACGCGAGGTCTTCGTCCGATCCTGCACGGCCTGCCATCGGGTTGGCAATGGAGAGGGCCGCGAGTTCGGCCCGAACCTCGCGGGAGTGGCGCGGAGGATGCCTCGAATGAAGATCATCCATTCCGTCATCGATCCCAACGCCGACGTGGATCCAAAGTATCGATCCACGATGATCGCCACCGCCGACGGCACCATCGCCTCCGGCCTCCTGGTGAGTGAAAATGACCAGGAAGTTCAGATTTTTGATGGCAAGGCGATTCGCAAAATTCTCGTCAAGGATATTGAGGAACGTGCATTGCAAACCCAGAGTAGTATGCCAGAAGGGACGGCCGCTACCTTGGCCCCTTCGGAGTTCATTGATTTGATTGAGTATTTGAGTGCGCAGAATCAGGATGTGAAAACAAACGATGGCTGAGAATTGAAAATGGCCTAGGGTGAATAATCGATTGGGCCGTCCTTGTCCGCCTGGATGAGGACGGCCCTTTTGTATTTGCTAAATTAAAAATAAACAAATGCTGCTGTTGGAATGGTTTTGCCTGGTGAGGGTTGGCGAATGGGCGGGGGCCAGAGTGAGATTGAGGCTCGGGTGCGGGGAGAAACGGGGGCGCGTGGTGGTCGATGAACGGGGGACGAGACTCATGAGGAACCGATGTGTCCTGCCATATCGAGCAGCTTTATTCGGGGTCGTTGTCGAGCCCTGGATCCAGAAGGAAATTCCAAAAAATGGGAGATTGAAATAATCGGGTAGAATAAGATGAGAAAGATTTGGCAAAGAAAAGTCTGGTTCGGCTACTTGACGCCTAAGTTGGCGCAAGATAGATAGTATAAGTGGGTCGAGTGCGGTATCTCATACGTGCTTGGGATCGACTCTCACTCGGCGGTTTCGAGCGTCTCTTGCAATTTGTTTGAATCGGGCGCCATGTTAGGCGTTTGGCTTGCAGGCTGAACTTCGAGGTTGATTGCGCCTGCGACGATTGCGTGGATCGTTCTGGATAACTCGTTTCCTGACGGCGGAGTGAGTTCCATTGGTTTGAAATCAATGGAATTCGAGGGGGGCTGCTGCGCTCCGTGATTTCCGAGAGTTTACCCGAACGGTCTGCATCGAAATAGGATGGGTGGTTGACGTAACTTCCACCACATCAGGCAGGAGCGAACAACATTCGATCGATCGACATCGGATGGGATGGGGGCTTTTAGATGTTCAAAGCAACTGCATCGGTGTGTGGAAACAGGCACGAGGTTCAGCGGCAGAGACGCATGACGTTGCTTGAGCGGCGAAAGCGGGTGAATCTCGAATCGTTGGAAGACCGAACGTTGCTCTCCGTTAGCGCGGTGCCCGATAACTTCGGGTTGATTGAAAACGTTCCGTTCGATGTTGGACCCAACGGGGTTCTCGCGAATGATAGCACCACCGAAAACACCGCGTTGCAGGTTACGTCGTTCACGCAGCCAACGAACGGTACCCTGACCCTTAACCCGGACGGTTCGTTTCAGTATATTCCCGTTAATAACTTTGTTGGCGCGGATAGTTTTACTTATACGATGAGCGATGGGGCGGATTCGGCCAGCGCCACCGTCAATCTCTCGGTGGCCGCCAGCACGCCGGTTGCCACGGTCTTCGCGGGGTCTCGGCTTGCTTCGATCGACTCTTCGGAAGGGCCGTTGCTTAACGCGGTCACCAGCGCGCTATTGCAGAGCAACTTGAATCTCACCGTACTGGACTGGAATGGTCTGGCGGGGGGAGAGGTTAACCTGGCCAGTCTCCTGAACGTGCTCCAGACCGACCTCAGTCTGTCGAGCCCAAGCCAGGTGCTTCAGGCGGATTTGACGATTGCCCAGGTTCTGGACGCCGCCGCGACGGTCGCTCAGGCCGAGGGAGATACCGCGCTGGTGGATGCCCTAAACGCGGGGATCCTTCAGGTTGGTGGGCTAGCGGGCACAATTCAACTGGGAGACTTGCTCCAGATTGATCCCAATCAGGGAAGCCTCGCCGATATTGGCGTGAACGCGCTCGACCTGCTCACGGGGTCCGCTCAGCTTTACAACTTTGACAACGTGTTGACCACGCCAACCCCCGTTGTCATATCCGGTGCGTCCCTCTCGGGACTCGGTTTGCCCGCGACGGTCGGCAGCCTGCAACTCTCGGCCCAGGTGGTTGAACCTCCTGTGATCGTCCGAGGCCCAGTGGGCACGCAATTTCACACGGCGGCGATTCGGGTCAAACTCGACCTCGATGATCTCGTTGGCCTGAATTTGGATACCACGGGATTACTGGGAGCCATTGGTGGCGCGCTTGGAGTCCCCTTGAACCTCGTCACCGCGACAGCCAACGTCGCGGATCTCCAGGTCTACCTCGAGGTCGCCAGTACAGACGGCACGATCCAGACCATTGACGCGATTTCCGCGGCCGTCGGCGTGGAAGCCACTCCAGGCGTGGCCAATGTTTACATCGGTCAAATGGACGATAGCGTCTTCTTTAATCGTTCGCACGTGATCGACCCGGCCACCGATTTGACTTATGGGTCGGTTGGCTCGCTCAATATCTCTGTTCCGCTTCTGGCCTTGAATGTGTCCGCGGCAATCGAGTTGCGGAGTGTCGCGCTGGGACAGGCACCAGCCGTTCCAACACTCTTGAACTTTACCCCACCCTATCCCGCGCCGTTGCAGACGGTAGGTTCCAGCACCACGGTGATCACGAGCCTGGCGCAAAGCCTTGTCAATAATCTCAGCGTGCAACTTAACGGGAACCTGGGACTGATTCTGAACGGGATCATTTCAACACTCACCACCTCCCTGGTCCAGCCGCTTGTCAACGGCGTGGTCACGCCGCTCGTCACGCCGGTGCTTCAGAATGTTGCTGATCCCTTGCTCGGAGCGCTTGGGATTGGGATTGGTCAGTCCATCGTTGGCGTCGAGGCCGTGGGAATCTTCTCCGCGCCTATCGCGAACCCCGACCACGCCGATACCGATGTTGACACGCCTGTCGTGATCCCGGTCTTGAACAACGACGCGTTTGCGCCGGGCGATTCACTTCAGGTGAGCTCCGTGACCCAAGGAGCAAACGGGACTGTCGTGATCAATGCCGACGGCACGGTTACGTATACTCCCAACCCGGGCTTCGTGGGGGTTGACTCATTTACTTATGTTGCCACGAATGGCACTGTATTGAGCAACGCGGCCACGGTGACCATCAACGTGCTGGCGCCCGGACAACTGCCGCCAGTCGCGAACGCCGATCAGTACACCGTGGTTTCGGGACAAACTTTGACTGAAGCGGTCCCTGGTGTTCTGGGCAACGATGTGAGTCCCTCGGGTGTCCCACTCACCGCCGCGATCGTGGCGCAACCCACCAATGGCACGGTCACGCTCAATGGTGATGGATCGTTCCAGTATGTCCCGAACG
>Ga0182738_1007583_pt1 | contig 10993 bp, 5 predicted proteins | sample eDN5th30CBELigMG_FD_128876 | JGI IMG/M metagenome (GOLD analysis project Ga0182738, IMG submission 128876) | Enriched Miracle-Growth compost microbial communities from Emeryville, California, USA - eDNA 5th pass 30_C BE-Lig MG (version 2)... ... | reverse complement strand
TAGCTGTAGAGGTAAGCTCTCAGAAAATATATAACTTGGCCATTACTATCCTTAGGATTTTTGAAATATGGAGGGAGGAGGGGGGGTCACCAGCATGATACAGATCTGCTTCTGAACAAATTTTTTCAGCTTCGAGGAAAAGAACTTGAATGAAAAAATTTTAATTTCTGCAAATTCAATTGTAAAAAAAATTTTTCTTCTCTTAAATATTTTCAAACACCCTCAAGAATAAATAAGCTTTCAGAGTCTTTCAAATTCAATTCACAATCTCTCTTACAGCTCCAACAATCATCAGATCCTACGTTTTTCAAACTTGTTCCTTTTGTCCAAAATAAACTTTTTGTCTCACTTTAATTTTTCAGCTGTTAAAAATAAAATTTTACTGTAAACTGTAGAATAGAACTTGAATCAAGACTTCCCTCATTCTTGATCATTTATGAGACAAAACGGTTATCCCAGAGATTCACGACTCTGACCGATCTGGCAAAATCTTTGATCCACTTTTCTCGACCAATTTCAGCAGATCCTGATCCATTTTTTTTTAAATTTCAAAAGATGAGTTTTTTCAGAATCAAAATAAATTGGTCTTACTCCGTAATTTCAGGATCTTCTGATTTGTCAAGAAAGTACAGACTTCTTTGAGAAACAAAACTTTGGAAACTCATCAAAAAAAATCATCCTCATTTTTCTTTAAAATTGAAGTTAGGATCACATTATAGATTGAGCACTCTGTCAAACTCTTCATTCACTTTTTTTTTTCAGATGCTTCATGTCAATTTCAAGACTTGGATTGAAAAAAAAATTATCATGATGAATTCTAGAACTGAATTAACGAAAGAATTCTGAACAAAACAAAAATGGTGTTCAAACGGGAAGTGTCAAATTACTTAAATAATTTAATTGTTTTATGCTACTGAATATTTTCTTCTCTGAACCTACGTTTCAAAAATAAAAAATCGGTTTACATTTGATCAACATAACTTTCAAATAGAAAAAGGGAAGAAATCATAAAATTCCAAGATATTTATTCCATCACCTATCCCCCTTTTCCTGTAAACTCCTTGTATTTCAGTTTATAAATTGCAGAAGAAAATTCTTCGAAAGTCAATGGTTTCTTCAGAAAATAATCAGCCCTTTTTTCTCGCCCAAGGCAATCATTAACTTGCTCTTGATCGTAGTTTCCACTGATCAATATTATCACTGCTGGTGTGAGCTCTCTCTCACCCTCGAACTCTCGAATCTTTTGGCACACTGTCTTTCCATCCATCTTGGGCATATCTATGTCCAGAGTTACAATATCAATTGTTTTGCCAGCTTCTCTACTTTCTTTATATTTCACATACGCATCGTATCCGTTATTTGCTGTACTTGCAATCTCAACAGCAAGCTTATTTAAAAAACTGCAAATCATCACGACATTGAGGGGAGAGTCGTCTGCCACGACACAACAAAAACTTTGCTTTGATATGCTATCCAACATAGAAGGTAAACTCTTGCTTAAATACCAGTCTGATGTCCTTGTTGGAGCAGTCACTGTTGGAATACAGACAATAAAAGTCGTCCCCTTCCCAAGCTTACTATAAGCTCGAATATCTCCATTCATCTTCCTGCAAATTTCTCTTGTAATAAACAAGCCAAGGCCCGAGCCAATCTGTCGTTTTGTTGGATCATCTGAAACCTGCGAAAACTTTTCAAAAAGCTGATCTAGACTGTTCTGAGACATTCCGCAGCCGGTATCAACCACAACAATCTTCAATACTCCTCTTTTTTCCTTTTTTGGAGACTCAATATCTTCCATCATTTCATTAATATCTTTGTTCTTTTGAATCAAAACAATATTCTTCTTTTCACGTTGAGAGCTCCTATTTCTTTTATTCAGTGTAATATCTCCTAAATTCAGCTGGTAAATCACTTCCTCTTTTTCAAAGACACCCTCACTCTCGCTATCATATGGAATTGGTTCAAAACATCTCTCATTTACAAACTTGCACTCGAGCCATTTCACACTGACTGTTATTGACCCTCTTTCTGTGAACTTTGTGGCATTACTAATCAGATTCATCATCACTTGGTTTATCCTGTGAGGATCCAGGTTTAGTAAAGAAGGAACTTTCTTCTCAATTTTCAGACGACTCTGAAGATTCTTTCGAGTAATCAGTTCACTTGAGACGGTCCAAACACGCTGGAAAAGATCGTAGACTTTTGTTTGAGTCAAGTTAATCTCCAGTTTTCCAAGGTCCTTTTTTCCAGTATCAAGTACATTGTTGATTTGTTGCAAGAGTAATATACCACATGTTTGGGCGACTTTGATCATTTCACGAACTTGCGAAGGTACTGTCCCCATCAAAATAAGCTCAAGATTTCCAAGCAAACTATTCAAAGGGTTTCTCATTTCATGAGAAAAACTGAAAATAAATGTTTTCTGTTGCTCAACCGCTTCTTCCGCAACCTTATTTGATATGATAAGTTCTTTGGTCTTTTTATTGAGATTATGGAGAATAAGAGTGAATAATGTGAGAATAAAGATGGTGATTGCAATATTTGAATGAATCAATTTGTTCACAAAAACGTCTGGATCAATCACATTAAATTTCTCCTTCAATATGGGCTTTGTCTTCAAGAGTCCTGTCAATATATTTGCAAATAACACAGTTCCCATGCACACTGGGCGATTCGTTAACAATAGCACCAAAACTGGAAGGAGTAAGGTTTGGCCTCCTTGTAAGAAAGCAAAATCTGAGCTCACATTAAGAGCAATCAAAGGGAACACGGCGAGGAGACTTGTCAAATAGACATGAAAAATCCAAAGATAGGATCTACAAAGCAGAACAAACATCAAGAAATTCATTAGATGAACTGAAGATATTGTCAGTGCAACTTTCAGTGGCAACTGGGTAAATGGAGCAAATAGAGGTTGAATACAAAGCATCACAAAAAAAATCCAAAAGAAGAGAGTATTTCTTCGCAATATAAAGTCACGTTCGTGGGGGTCTTTGACGGCTCTTGGGTTTGACTGACAGATGCTTTGAGGAATCTTTGAGAAGTATGGAATTTCTGCTAATTTGAAAAGGACAAAATTTAAACTTTATTTATTTCTTGGACCGAAAAAAGGAAAATTCCAGAATCACTCTGATCTAAATGACCTCTAAAGAGATTTATGTCCAGTCTCTTTTCTTTCAGTCGATTCATCCAAAAAAAGTTGGTTCTCTGAACTTTGAAAACCGCTCCTCTCACAACCATGTGCTATCAAAAAACGTTTTTTTGAGTCTTATCAGAAAGAAAAGTCTTGAATGCAATGTCTAATATTGCTGAATTTCATTGAAAGAGAAGAAAATACCGGTTTTTCTGAAAAATTTCTTTCCTTGATAGAATCTTCTTTTTTGACTTGTAAAAATCTAATTTTAACAAAATAATTTCAGTTATCAAATGGTATATAATCCTTTCTCTCTTGCTTGAAGAGAGTTAGGAAAAATTTCTCTTGAGTTTCTTTCAGATCGACATTGGATCAGAAACGAGCTCCTTCTTCTTCATTGGCATGAAACAAGAAAAATCTATTTCAACAGATTCATTTCCCTCAAGATAAAATTTTTTTTATTGTTCCGTTTCATTGTCTAAAAGATTTTGATTATTAAATAAAAACTGGTTTTACTGAAGACAATTATTCGTGGACCCAGGGTTCGGAAAAAGGGGCAGGTTGTGTACGGACAAAAAAATGCGGAAAATAATCTTCACTCTTTGGCAACTTTTGGGCCAAGACTCTCAAAGGCTTGTCCTTTTCTTTTCTAAGCTCTTTGATAATTAAAAATGTCATCAAACGAGATAAGATTAGATTTTTGCATTAAATATTTGGATTTCAATCAGATCTTAAGAGGAAAAGTGATTTTCACAGAATTATATAGAAATTCCGAATTCAGATAAAGAGATCAGCCATCATTCAAAAGAAGTATTTTCATAAAGTTTTGGGAGTTGGGGGAAAAACTTGAGAAAATCTTTGGTTCGAGAAATTTTTTTGAAATTTGTAGAAAACCTTTTTTTAGAGAAAATCTCAGGGATTTTTTTGCTTTAGGCAAGAGACAGAAAATACGGAAATATGGGCGAAATATGGAGAAAATCTGGGAAATACAAAGATTCCGTAAAAATACAGACAATTCCAAATCCTGTTTGGACCTTTAAAATAAACATGTGAATATGTGAAAATTTCGTTCGAATTTGATTTAAAAATCACAACTAAGAAAAACTATTTGAGATCATGCATCCGAGGGGATTGAAGCTAAGTTTTAGAAACAAGTATATCATAGAATATAGAATTCCAACTAAAAATTTCCTAAAGAAGGATTTACTTCCATAAATTACTGTATAGATTCGAGAAATCTTTTACAAGAAATTCACTCCTCTTGTCTCACTCAATTCCCATCCCACCCTCTTGACATGTGAATCTGTAACAAGCAGAACACAATTCTTCGAACAATAATGGTTTTTTGAGGAAGAAATCAGCTCGTCTTTCACGATGAGAATCCAAATAATCATTCACTTGCTTCTCATTATAATTTCCACTAATAAAGAAAATCACTGTTGGTGATAATTTCTTCTCTCTTTCAAACTGTCTTATCTTTTGACAAGCCACTTTTCCATCCATCTTTGGCATATCTATATCCAAAGTTACCAGATCTATAGATCTCCCTGCTTCTCTACTTTCTTTATATTTCATGTATGCATCATAACCATTATCAGCTGTTGCCGCAATTTGACTTCCAACTTTCTTCATAAAGCTCGAAATCATATTCACATTAAAAGGCGAATCATCTGCAACAATCACCTTTAAACTTCTCTGCATCAAAATATTCACTAAAGAATTTGGGCTATGCGATAAATGGGCATTTTCCGCATGTGATGCTGTCCAAGTCGGAAGACATACAATAAAAGTCGTTCCAACAGAAGGCTGGCTAAACGCTCTGACATCTCCTTGCATATTCTTGCATATTTCCTTCGTTATATACAGACCTAAACCTGTCCCAATCTGCCTCTTTGATGGATCGTTTGAAACCTGTGAAAACTTTTGGAAGAGCTTCTTTAACCCTTCTTCATCAATTCCACTCCCTGTATCCTTCACTATGATCTTTAATACTCCTTTCTCTTGCTCTGTACAAGACATGGTAGACTCCCTGATGTGAAAATCCTTCTTAATCGTAGTCAAAACCAAATGTTCATTGCTGATTCCGAAATGTTCATTTCGATCCATTGTTAAAGCAGAATCACTTAGGCTAAGCATATACAAACTTTCTTCTTTTTCAAACACTCCTTCACTTTCACTATCATAAGGTATCGGTTCAAAGCATTTATCACTCAGCTCCTGATCCTTTAACCACACCACAGTAATTGTAATCGAGCCGCTACTTGTAAATTTAATCGCATTTCCAATCAAATTCATCATGACTTGATTGATACGGTGTCCATCTAGCATCAAAACTGGTGGAATCCTCTTTTCGATTTTCAAATGAGTCTTTAATTTCTTTCTACTAATCAAATCTGACGAAATTGCCCAAATTCTTTGGAACATATCATGAACCTTTGTTGGTGTCAGACTGATCTCAAGCTTCCCCAAATCTGATTTCCCAGTGTCCAAAACATTATTAATCAAATACAATAATAATTCTCCACACACTTTTGCTGTTCTTATCGCTTCTTTCGTTTCAGTTGCTATTGTACTCATGAGGGCAAGCTGAAGATTTCCCAATAAACTATTTAACGGGTTTCTCAGCTCATGTGAGAAACTAAAAATGAATATTCTTTGTTGTTCAAGCGCATCCTCCGTTTCTTTCTTGGATTTCACCAATTCCTGTGATCTCTTCTCCAAGGCTTGTAGCACAAAGCCGAACACGCCCATAAAAAAGACTATTGCCAATATACTAGTGCTTATAAACATTTGCATAATCTCTTCTCCATCCATCTGTAAAAATATAGTCCGAAGTACCCTCCTGTATGTGGTCAGAGCTGTTAGAATCTGAAAGGAGCCAGTTATACACATCAGAGACAAGTCACTTGTGGTTACAAGTACAAATCCTGGCATACTTATTGCCATAACAGAATAAACAAAAGCCACGTTATTATCAATATCCATAATGATCATTAATCCAAATGAACAGAGAATTGTCCAATAAACGTTGAAGATCCATATCAAAGACCTACAGAAAACAACAAATATCACAAAGCTGAGTACATTGATGATCATTATGATGAGATTCACGTTCAAAGGCATGTCTGAAAGGGGGATAGTAACAGGTTGGATTACCATCATACCAAAAAGTAACCAAAAAATCAGTTTATTCTTCTTGAGTCTTTGGGGTTGGTCAGTGAGGTCTTTTCCCTTCCTCAGAACTGGCTGACAAATTCTTGAAACGAATTCATAGATCGATTTCATTTTTTCTTTCTTTCTTGCTCGCAATTCAAGGTAAATTAAATTTAAAGCATTTATTTGCTTGACCCATTGATTGAGCTCAAATTAACTAATTTAGGTTTAAATTTTTTGAACCATGCTACAATTCCCCCGCCAAGCAACTGCTATGACTTCTGAACGCCGTTGTCCAAGATGGATCATTCACTTAACTAGCTTTAAGATATGAAGCTAGAATCAGACTGAATTCAAGATCACTTCAGTCTGATTCAAGAGCATTTAAGCCCTTGTACTCGTTTTCTCACGCTATAGCATTATTTAGGTGCCTAATTAATTTTCATTTTAATTAAATAAATTTACACCTCCAAAATATGATACTTGCTGTTTTGATTAGGTTCATAAATAATTCCCTTTCTTGACTTTGGTCTGATGTGTTCTCAAATTCCCAACTCATTTTTTTGCTTCAGAGTGAATGGGAGCTCTCGTTAAAGTAAGAACAGGAGCATTCACAAATCATTGGTGTTTTTAATCAAATGAGACAAAATTATATTTCCCTCTCAGGCTAAATTTTCAGTCAAATCAAACCGGCAATCATTCCAGAATAACCTTATCTCCTTCTTTTATCTCATTTATCATGATTCGATCATCATCTCAATAAAGGTTCAGGCCAAACTGAGAATCTCTCTCTCAATAGAACTCATTCCATGAAAAATTTATGAAACAGAAAAGAATTCTCATTACATACAGCCTAAAATACAACAAACAACAGGCTTAATTAATGCCGACGAAAAAACAACAAAAAAACTTCCCATTTTATTTAGGGAGGAATTTATATATTACATGACAGACTTCTTCAAACAACAGAGGTTTTTTCAATAAACAATTCATTCCTTTCGCACCACTTTGAGCTCCCTTAAAGAAGTTTTCTTCTTGATTATAATTTCCACTAACAAACAAAATCATCGTTTGCTGCTTCAAATCTTTCCATTTTTCATATTCTCGTATTTTTTGACAAGCTCCTTGTCCATTCATTCTTGGAACATCAATATCCATAATCACAATATCAACCATAACTCCACATTCTCTCAGATCTTTATACTTTACATACGCATCATTTCCATTTTCCACAGTTGTTATCAGTTGAATTCCCAATTTCTTTAAAAACCCATAAAGCATATTCACATTAAAAGATGAGTCATCAGCAACGATTACCCTCAAATTATTCCTTGAAATCACATTAGCCATATACAATGAACTCTTTATCAAATGATCATGCTGCTGAGATGACAACACTGATGTAGGAATACACACAATAAATGTTGTCCCCACTCCAGGCTTACTGTACACTCTGATGTCTCCTTGCATATTTTTACAAATTTCTTTCGTTATATACAGTCCTAATCCTGTCCCCGTTTGTCTTTTCGAAGGGTCATCACAAACCTGCGAAAACTTCTGAAACAATTTACTCAACATAGTCTCAGTCATTCCGCAGCCAGTATCCTCCACAATTATCTTAATAATCCCTTTCGAATTTTTTGGAATTGTTGCTCCTCCAACATCGAGCAGATCTCTTTGTTTATTTGGCAGAATATAATATTCATCATCTTTTGAAAAAGATTGCTGAGAAGGTTGTTCTTGAGGCCTCAAAGGATGCTGGTTTCTTTTATTAAATGCTGCTTTATTCATCTTCAGCATATAAAGTCCGTCATCTTTCTCAAAAACTCCTTCACTCTCTGGATCATAAGGAATTGGCTCAAAGCACTCATCAGTTATGAGATTACTCTGTAAATACTTTAATGTTACGTTTATAGACCCTTTGCTGGTAAATTTGATCGCATTTCCAATCAAATTCAGCATTATTTGGTCAATCCTGTGGCTATCAAGAAGCAAAAGAGGCGGAGTTTTCTTTTCAATTTTCAAGTGACCCTGTAAATCCTTCCTCTTAATCAATTCTGTTGAAATATTCCAGATTCTCTGGAAAAGATAGTGGACTTTTGTCTCGGTAGGACTCACTTCGAGCGATCCAAGCTCGGACTTTCCAGTATCAAGCACATTATTAATCAATTGAAGCAAGAGCTCTCCACAGACTTTTGCGCTCTGGATTATTTCTTTTGTCTCGGATGGGATCGCACTCATTAATACCAACTGAAGGTTGCCTAAAAGACTGTTCAAAGGGTTTCTGAGCTCATGTGAAAAGCTAAAAATAAAAGTCCTTTGTTTTTCTAACGCACTTTCTGTTTGCTTTTTCGATCGATCTAGCTCTCGTGTCCTTTTATCCAAAGCGACAAGCACGAGACCAAATAGGATCATGTAAAAGATGACAGCAACAGTTACTGCATTCCCAAGTCTTTCTATAAATTCTTCCACCTCCATATTCTCAAAGAGAAAGCCCAGCGCAAATTTGAACTTCGTCAAAGCAGTGTAAATCATGACTAAACCTGTAAGCCCCATTAAGCTTATACTATTGGTTGTCATCAAGACAAAAGCTGGCATGCTGATAGCCATCGCGGGAAATATAAAAGCCGCATTGGGATCGTTTGCCATTATTAATGTCAACCCAAATGAGCACACAAAGGTCCAATATGCATTAAAAATCCAGAGATACGATCGGCAAAGCAAAGCAAATGCTAGAAAGCTAAAAGCGTTGATAAAGCTAATGAGGAGGTTGAAGTTGTCAGGGATGGTAGAAAATGGCGCGGCGCATGGTTGAGTTACCGTCATCCCCAAAAAAAACCAAAAAAGAAGTTTGTTTTTCTTGAGACGGTATTGACGTTCCAGAGGGTTCTTTGCCAGTTTTGGACTCGGTTGACATATTTGATCAACATAAGAAAGAATTATGTTCATTATCGTGAGGATGATTTAATTTAAATAATATTTTTTAATTAAGGTTTTTTATTGTGCGAGCAACAGGTTTTGTGGAGTTTGTGACACGCAGCACTCAAGCTATTTTTAACTCAAACTAAATAGGTCATTTTCTTTAATATGATGTCTCTAAAACAGGAGGCTAATTTGAGCTAAAGTGTGAGAACTAAAATGAAGGAGCGAGAATATGAGGTTTTTTCAGGAAGGGAGAACTTGGTTTTGCAAAGTCAATCACCAGAAAAAGAAAAGAGGGTTTTTCTTTGGAATCTGAATGATAGAAAAAAAAACCTAAAGAAAAAATTCTCATCATGTCCGTGTTGAAAAAATGACTTCTTGTAACCTTCCTCCTAGCTAAGCTTGAATATGAAAAGTAATTCATTTTTCTTCTCCAACGCAATTCAAGATAGCTTTATTCGCGGGTAAAGTTTAGGCACTCCAGTTTTATTTTTCCAATCTTTCTCCATATTTTCAGTTAGATCCTGAAAAAGAAGGAGTACTTGTTCTGAATGGAGAAAAATCGGTTCTAAGATCTTTTCTTGAGACCTTTCTCAAGTCTAAAAATTCACGAGCATTTAAACCACATTTTATATTGACAGAAAAAATCTTAATTAAAATTTTTCTGGATAAATTTGCAAAAAAATAAAAGAATTTTTCCATCGAAAAATTAACCTTTTTTATTATTTTTGTTATTTTTAAGATGCAAAAGACTTCTGGTTTGGTCAAGTACAAGTCCAAAAAAAACATACAATCGATGATACACCTCTCGAAATCTCAAAAGGCTTAGTTAGTAATTCCAATTTCTACACCATAAAATTCTGTATATTTCAGAACAAAGAAGTTCCTCCAGAGGAGTAAATAAAAGAATTTTTACGTATTTTAGTCAAGTTTCAAAATCTCTGTTTGTTTAAACATCGTCATCATAATCATGATTACCATCATTGGAATTTTTCCTTCAACAATCTCAGTCACCCTCAATCCTACCTTCCCATATGGGAAGTTAAACGGAATAAAGCAGAAGAAAAATCTTCAAACAATAGAGGTTTCTTCAAAAAGCAATCTCCTCGTTTTTCGCCATGTAAATCCAGATATTGATCTACTTGTTCTTCATTATAATTTCCACTTATAAATATCACTATAGAGGGCTTTAAATTATGTTGCCTTTCAAACTCTCGAATCTTCTGGCAAGCAGTTTTTCCATCCATTTTCGGTATGTCAATATCCAATGTCACAAGATCTCCCCTCTGGCCCATCTCCAAACTTTCCTTATATTTCAAAAAAGCGTCTAGCCCATTGTTAGCTGTGCCAACTACTCTACTGCCCAATTGTCTCAAAAATCTACAAATCATATTGACATTCAAGGGCGAGTCATCCGCGACAATCGTTTTCAAATTTCTTTGATTCAAAATATTAAACATTAAAACAGGACTTCGGACAGGACGAGCATGCTCCTGCGACAATACGCCACAGGTAGGAATACATACAATAAATCTCAATCCATACCCAGGCTTACTGTACGCCCTCACGTCTCCTTGCATATTTTTACAAATCTCCTTTGTAATGTACAGCCCTAATCCTGTTCCTATCTGTCTTTTTGTCGCATCCTGAGACACTTGCGAGAACTTCTGGAACAATTTACTGATCCCAGCATCGTCCATTCCACAACCAGAGTCTTTAACAATAATTTTCAAGACTTCATTTATCCTCTCCTTCGGAGCACCCATCCCTTCTAAATTGAAGTCT
>Ga0182738_1007582_pt1 | contig 10993 bp, 12 predicted proteins | sample eDN5th30CBELigMG_FD_128876 | JGI IMG/M metagenome (GOLD analysis project Ga0182738, IMG submission 128876) | Enriched Miracle-Growth compost microbial communities from Emeryville, California, USA - eDNA 5th pass 30_C BE-Lig MG (version 2)... ... | reverse complement strand
CTTGATGGCCGACTGTTTTTTTATCCTCTTTATTTGTATTTTTCCTAAACTATAAAAAAATCTACTATCCTTGTATTTCTTTTGTATAAACAAATACTTTTCTGGAAATGATGAAACTAGAAATATTTATTTATCGTGATTAAGTTGGGAGTTGGGTTAGAAATGAAAGTTAGACAAGACGCATGGTCTGAAGAAAATGATCTTTTATTAGCAGAAACGGTTTTAAGACATGTTAGAGAAGGAAGCACACAGCTAAACGCCTTTGAAGAAGTTGGGGATAAATTAAATAGAACGTCAGCAGCATGTGGATTCCGCTGGAACGCAGTCGTTCGCCATCAATATGAAAAGGCACTTCAGCTTGCCAAAAAGCAACGTAAGCAACGACAACGAATTTTAGGAAAAGATCAAGGTGGAAAGAAGAAACTATTATATTCACCACCAGTACCAACAGTGGATGATCTCGAAGCTCTTACTGCTTCCACAAGCTTAGAAATGGGCTCGATGGACGTGGATATGGATGCTATGGATACATTATTTACAACAGAAACATTAGATACAAATGTTACTAGTCAACAAGAAGAAGAGCTTGTAAACTATCAATCAGAAGAGGAAACAGAGGAAGAAGAACAGCAAATTCCGGTATACGAAACAAAAAAAGCGCCTGCCTATCCAGCAGGAAACCATAGCCAAGCTGGTACACTAAATTTTGACACTGTTCTTTCCTACTTACAAAATTTCCGCAATGCCCCTATACAGCTAGAAATCTTAAAAAGCGAGAATGAGCGTTTAAAAAGAGAAATGGCCACAATTAGAAGCCGGAACAAAGAATTAGAAGAAAAACTACATCAAATCGAAAATAACTCAGAAACAATGCAAGAAGATTACGAAACACTCATGAAAATCATGAACAGAGCCCGAAAACTAGTAGTACTAGAAGAAGACGAGCGCCCAACCAAATTTAAAATGGACAGAAACGGAAACCTCGAAAAAGTCGCAGAGTAAATAAAAAGCGGAATGGGACCGTTTAGCGGCGTGTGGGGTGGAGCAGCATTTCCTGAGATAAAGGAAACACGGTGAACGCTAGTGAACCGATGTTGACTTATCGTAGGGAAATGGTGGGAAGCCCATCAGCCGTTGGTCCCTTGGAGCTGGAGTAATTAAAAAGCGGAATGGGACTGGGTAAAAAAGAGAGAAATAGGAGATGGCAACAAATTCTCGATTATAAATAGAGGATAAGGAAAGGGATATTTTCACTAAAATTCCCTTCCTTATCCTCTTTTTGATTTTATCGAAATGCCTGCATGATTTTCTCGTTTCTTTCCACAACTCGATTATAATAGGATTCAAATAGCGGTAGTTCCTCTTCCTGTAATTGATCTGCAAATAAAAACTCGGCATGATCTTTTAAAGCGAGTAGCAATTTAGTCATCACTTGATCGACTGTTAAAGACACTCCTAACAATTCTGCTAAAGATGCCATTACTTCAGGATTTATTTCTGGATATTCAAACTTTGTCGTTTCTCCTTGTAGACCAGAAGAATAGAATTGTTTGATGATGTCCGCTCTTTCCTGCCCACTTCCATTTACGCAAAGATAAATTTGAACGGCTACTCCGCTTCTTAAGCGTCTCTGTGAAATTCCCGCAAACTTTTTGCCATCTATGCTTAAATCATAGCTTCCTGGACAATAGGAACCCACAATTTCCTTTGCTTCCATGCATTTGCCATAATCCTGAAACATATATTGAATCAATTCGAACATCGTTTCATAGCCACTGTTAATATCAATTCGTTTCTCCTGCTCTGGAAGAATAAGAGATATGTTTAGCACGTCTTTATCTAAAACAACAGCTAAACCACCTGAATTACGAACAATATATTGGTAGCCCTGTTCTTTTAAAAAAGCTAACGCATCTTTTAAATGAGGTAGCCTCGTATCCTGTATCCCTAATACAATTGTCCGATCATGTACCCAAGTTCTTGCTGTAGCAGGTACTATCCCGCTTCCAACAGAAGAACATAAAGTATCATCCATTCCAAATGAATGCAGTGCTGATACATGTAAACCTGTTGTGGACTGATCGATGATTCTCCATTTATCCTGTTTTAACAAACTAGTATTGCCGACCATCACTTAGCTCCTTTTTGTTTAAACAACCATCTATTCTCTTTTTTAAAGATATAGTCTTATTATTCATTCACAATGATTTATTATAACGAAATTAGAGCTATTTCAAAAGATATCTTCTCGTTTTTGTTGGTAATTTTCATATTATTTTTTAAAAGAAGGCTCTGTTATTATTTAATTTCTTGTAATATGAAAAAAATAGGCGGAGAATTTCCGGCTAATGTATATAGAGCGAGCATAATCAGCAAATATAAGCGGAGATATTCCGAATAACTGCTCTAAATAAGACAAAATTCAAAGATTTGAATACGTTAAACGGAAAAATGTCCTTTATTTTTAAGGAAGTATGGATATTTCCCCATTTAAACGGAATTTTTCCGTTTATTTTCAAAAAAACAGTATAATCAAATTCAGTTATAAATAAACCTAGAAGAAGAATCTTCACTCCAATAGTAAAAAAATTGATAGACTTTCATTTAGTTTGGCCCAGGGGTTACCCAAACTTTGTATATAAAAACATTGTCTAATACCTTTTTTTCGGTATGTACAACAAAATGAGGAACGGATCCTAAGAAAAAAGAAAGAGCATAAGCTATTTTATAATCAAGAGTTATATATCCATCAATAGTTCTTCCATAAATCTCATTAGCTATTGAATCTGCCCACACTTCTGATTCCCATAATGTTTCAAAAACAACGTCTTCCCTTTTCCATCTTATTTCCATAAATCTTATAACTCCCTTCCTTAATTTCCTTATGATTCTCTATTTATGGGTAATGTTTATTTTAAATAATATCAGCTTTTTAAAGCATAGTTGCTACTCTTTATTAATTATTCTTTTTTAAAATTTTATAATGATCCTTCTGCATAAGTGGGATAAGGGGAGGGATAGATGGCGAAACTCAAAAAGGACGCCTCCCTAACTTTAAGGAGACGCCCTTCTTAAAAAATTACTTCGTTAAGCTTTGACCTGCTGTAATTAGAGCTAATTTATAAACATCTTCTTCGTTACATCCACGAGAAAGGTCGTTTACAGGAGCATTTAGTCCTTGAAGAATTGGTCCAACTGCTTCAAAGTTACCTAGTCTCTGTGCAATTTTATAGCCAATATTTCCAGCTTCTAAGCTTGGGAATACAAATACATTTGCATCACCTTGTATTGGAGAATCTGGAGCTTTTTGTTTTGCTACAGACGGAACAAATGCAGCATCAAATTGGAATTCACCATCAATAACTAATAATGGATCTCTTAATTTAGCCTCCGCTAAAGCACCTTCTACTTTTTCTGTTTCTGGTGATTTTGCAGATCCTTTTGTAGAGAAGCTTAACATCGCAACACGTGGATCAATGTCAAACATTCTTGCTGTCTTTGCACTTTCCACAGCAATTTCCGCAAGGTCTTGGCTATCTGGAGTAATATTGATTGCACAATCAGCAAATACGTATTTCTCGTCTTCGCGAACCATGATGAATACACCAGAAGTCTTTTTCACGCCTTGTTTTGTTTTAATGATTTGTAAAGCTGGACGAACAGTATCAGCTGTTGAATGAATCGCGCCACTTACTAAACCATCTGCTTGGTTAGCATATACAAGCATAGTTCCAAAATAGTTTTCATCTAATAGGATTTTACGAGCATCTTCTTCTGTTACTTTTCCTTTACGTCTTTCTACAAAAGAAGCAACAAGTGCATCGAACTGAGCATATTTCTTTGGATCATAAATTTCAGCGTTTTCTAAAGAAACACCTAGATTGTTTGCTTTAGCTTGAACTTCTTCTATGTCACCAATTAAAACAGGAATTAAAATTTTATCTTCTGCTAAACGACCAGCAGCTTTTAAAATTCTTTCATCTAATGCTTCTGGGAAAACAATCTTCACGTTTTGGCCAGTTACTTTTTCTTTTAAACTTGTAAATAAATCACTCATTAAATTTCTTCCTCCTTTTTATGTACACTTATTAGGATACTCTACCATGGTAAAAATTCAAGGAATATTCCTTACTTTTTTCTAATTTTATCCCCCAAAAACACGATTAGTTCACGTTCCTCATACATATGAGATAAAAGTAAATATGGATGAAATGCTCCCTTTATACAATCTGATATTTCCCTATATTTATCTTCCTTATACTTTATTGTGCTATTTCAAACTTCTTTTTATATCAGTCACAATTTGTTCACAATTTACTCAAGGTTTATTCCGTTTGTATCTGGAGAAACTATGATATAGTTAAAATCATATAAACGTTATTAAATAAGGAGTGAACATATAAATGAGTGAAGCGGCAAAAACATTAGATGGCTGGTATTGTCTTCATGACTTCCGAACTGTAGATTGGACAACCTGGAAAATGTTACCTAACGAAGAGAGACAAGCAGCAATCAACGAATTTCAAGGTCTCTTGGAAAAATGGAACGTTGTTCAGGAAAATAATAGCGGCAGCCATGCCCTATATACAATCGTTGGACAAAAAGCAGACTTTATGATGATGATTCTGCGCCCAACTATGGAAGAATTACAGCAACTAGAAACAGAATTCAACAAAACAAAGCTAGCTGAATTTACTATTCCAGCTCATTCCTATGTGTCTGTTGTAGAATTAAGCAATTATCTACCATCGGATTCTGATAAAGACCCGTATGAAAATCCATATGTGAAAGCAAGATTATACCCTATCCTTCCGACATCCAATTATGTATGCTTCTATCCAATGGATAAGCGTCGTCAAGGGGAAGACAACTGGTATATGCTTCCGATGGAAAATCGTAAAGACTTAATGCGTAGCCATGGGATGATTGGTAGACAATATGCTGGGAAAGTAAAACAGATTATTACGGGATCTGTTGGCTTTGATGATTATGAGTGGGGAGTAACATTATTTTCTGATGATGTTCTTCAATTCAAAAAACTAGTATATGAAATGCGTTTTGATGAAGTGAGCGCTCGCTATGGTGAATTCGGCTCTTTCTTTGTAGGAACCATTCTTAAACAAGAGGCAATAACAGACTATCTACATGTAAATGAATAAATGGGAGTAGTTCTCTAAAAGAATTTAACTTTGTATAGTTTTTAATCTATGACGAAGCAAAACTTTTAGAGAACGCTCCTTTTTTAACACATATAGCTTCTTAAACCTACATTCTATATATCATATCCCTTAAGCAATTGTTAAAATTCATATTGCTTAAAGCCTCTTAAAGGCAATATACGTTCCTCACCTAGTCCTTCTTAATAACCTCTTCTATTTAAATTGCAACTCCTTGTCATAACTTATTCTTTTTCCTCATAGGATGAAATAGTGAGCGATGACCTACGAATGAATTAACATTCACCGTCTACTTCTAATTTCTACATTTTATGGTCAACTTCGATGCTTGGAAGTATGTTGTGAAGATTGGATAAATGACAATGGAGGGATGAAAATGAGTCAATCTAATTATGGAAACTATGGTTATCCGCAGGGCTACGGGAATTTCCCCGGACAAATTCCTACCTACGGGAATCAGCAAATGTATCAGCCACAAGCACCGATTCAGCAAGGAGTACCTACGCCTACTCCTGCACCTACACCAAGTGCAACACCTACTACCTTGCCAGGACAGCTGCCAATTGAAGCGTCTTATATTGAGAATATTTTACGCCTTAACAAAGGGAAGATAGCAACTGTATATGCAACATTTGAAAACAACAGAGAATGGAATGCAAAAATCTTTAAAGGCATTATTGAAGCTGCAGGGCGAGATCATCTTATCTTAAGCGATCCACAAACAGGAACTCGCTATTTAATTCCAATGCTATATGTTGATTACGTTACATTTGACGAAGAAATTGAGTATGAATATCCGTATGGTGTTGCAGCACCAAATCTAACTACATATCCGCCTAGATAAGTCAAAAGCACCTATGTTATTAAAATATTATTAGTGCATCACTTATATAGTGGTGTACTTTTTTGTTTTACAATACTTTCCTCTTATAAAAAAGGGAATGGAAAAAACCCCTTTTTTATCGTTATACAAGCTATTTAGATATTTTATGCTTCACCAAAAAGTAAGCAGTTATCCATGCAGTAATAGGAATAACAAGTGTAACACCAGTTCCTGCACTAAGAATTGTAATCATTTCTGCACTGAATATTTTTGAATTGATGATTTCTCCTATTGAATAGGATAAGTCCTTAAACCAAATTAGCAGGGCAATATAGCCGCCAAAGAAAGCGAAAAATAATGTATTTGTACTTGTTCCTAGAATATCTTTGCCAATACTTAATCCAGCCCTGTATAATTCCCCTCTACTAATATGAGGATTGTGAAAATGAATTTCACGCATCGGCGATGAGATGGCCATGGCTGTGTCTGTAATGGCACCAATTGTACTCATGATAATTACAGAAGTGCCAATTTTAATAAAATCTACACTGATAGTAAAGGAAAACATACTAAGTTCCTCTAATTCTTCGACCCCAAATCCCTGAATCATTGCTTTATTCGATAGGTAGAGAATAAACACGAGCAGAAGAATAATCGTAATCATGGTGGATAAGAATGCCGTCTTTGTTTTGATATTCACTCCATTAATATAAAATAGGTTGATACAGCTAATTACTATACTTGCAAATAAGGTTAGGATAATCGGATTTATGCTTGGGTTAGTCATGAAAATCGTAATAATAATAACCACACTAAAGTTAAAGAATAGTGCAAAAAACGAATTTACTCCCTTCGTTCCACCTATAATGCTCATTAAGATAAATAAAATAATACCTAGCACCACTAATACATTCATTCGCTTGCTCGCTTTCTGTTAACGAAAAAAATAGTTATATATAAACCTATCGGAATCGTTAACACAATTCCTATACCGCCAGCTAGCGCTCGAGCCAATTCTAATGATAGATTCATCGAGAGTGTAAAACCTAATGGCGACGCATTTTTAAAATAAAGGATAAGCATTGGTATTGTTCCACTAATATAGGCAAAGAGCAAAATATTCGTCATGGTTCCCATTATATCTTTTCCAATCTCTCTTCCTGATGTTATTAGCGCTTTAACTGATATATTGTTATTCTTTTCATATAATCCAAATATGGAAGAAGACATCGTAATAGCTACGTCCATCACAGCACCGAGCGACCCAAGAAATAATCCCGCTAGAAAAACTAATTTATAAGGACGAGTAATAAATTGTAGCTCCTCATAGCGAAGACCTTTTTCTGAAGTTACCCATAAAACGAAGTAAGTAATGGCTAAAGAAAGAAAAGTACCCAATAAGGTTGCTATAATCGCTGCATATGTTTTTTCATTTCGTCCACTTACGAGTATAAGAGAAACAATCGTAAATATAATAACACTGATACTACAAATTATTAGGAGACTTTTCTCTGAAGTGTTTACATAAACATCCAATGCAATCGATAATATAATGGCATTAATGACTAAACTAAACAGAGAAAACAGTCCTTGCCTTTTACCTACAAACAATAAGGAAAAAATAAAAACCCACGTAATCATCAACAAATATTTATCCCGTTTTACATCGTCAACACTTCCTTTGAGGTATCCATTCTCTCCTACCTCGGAATCGATATGAACGAATAACTCGCTTCCAATATGATATTCATCATTATTAGCCTTGGAGGAAGTAAATTCATTCGTTAGGTATATTTGCTTCCCTTTTTCCTCTCCGTTTTTTACTTCTCCAATAACCTGCTGTGTAAATAATTTATCTTTATTATTTACATGATCCTTTATTTCAGCTTGGTTTAGTAGTTCCGTTTTTACTACTTCCACTATAGACCTATCATAAAAAGAGTAGTTATTATGAACAAAAATAATCGAGCCTATAAAGGTAAGTAAAACAATACTAATAAAGCCTTTCATTTTTTTGCTCATTTCCGTAAATTTTTTAATCATTTATTTCAAGAGCACCCTCTCTACTAAAAATTTTATCCTTCAATCAAGAACAAGAAAAAAGGATAGGTAAGAACATTTTATCTTCTGCTCACCTATCCTTTTTTATTTAATCTTCTTACATCCACTTCCATGCAGCGATAATAACTAATAGCCACGAGGTCAAAAATGCTACGCCACCTATTGGTGTAATAGCTCCTAGTACTTTGATCTGGGTAACTGCCAATATGTATAGGCTTCCTGCAAATAGAATAATGCCAATAAACATTAGCCACCCTGCCCAGTTTAACAAGCTGCTTGCTGGAAACTTCCCTAAGAGCAAGCCAATTAGTATTAAGCCTGTACTATGGAACATTTGATATGTTACTCCCGTTTTCCATGTTTCCAAGTATTTATCTGGAATTTTACCTTCTAGACCATGGGCACCAAATGCTCCTAAACCAACGGACAATAATGCATTGATGGCTCCAATAATGATAAAAGTTTTCATTTTTATCTCCTTTTTTCTTGCAGATTATTGGTATCATGAAATTCCTTCATTTACAAAACTATCCGATCTAAAAATCAAATAAAGAATCGCCATTTCCCTCAGCCATCTTTATTTTATTTGTTTGTGTCTGTATCGGTTGTTGTTTTGGAATGGTTAATGGTGCTTGCATAGCTTGGAAGGATGGCTTTTGCACAGGGTGCTGGTAGGTTATGCTTTCTTTCCCCTCTTGTTCAAGTACTAATTCGCATAAGGATTTAATAGCGTAAACTCTTTCCCTTATTCTTGCATCCGAATCGCTTGTCTTTGCTTCTAGTAATTGATCCTCTATTTTAGCTAACAATTGCTGTACAGATATATTCATTTCACCCCTCCTTTTGCCTGAAAACGAAGGCACTCTTGTCCAGATGCTCTCTTTACTTCAACGGAAGGCATCGTTCTTCCTTTAAATTGAAACGCCTTACATCCTTTAGGGAACTTACTATCCCATGTTACATAGTAGAACTTACATTTATAACAATTTACCTTATTCTTTTCCATTCCATACCCTTTCTTAATCCCTTAAAGAAAAACACAAGCAGAGGCTGGGACATAAGTATCCCAGCTTAAAATAAACCAGAAAACGAAGTAGCCAACAAAAATCCGCGTACTTTCTTTGTTTGGTCTTTTTTAGCGTTTTTTGAAAGCTAGTGCTATAATCCACAGCCTATATATTTCCTTTATTATATTATTCTTTTACAAAAAAATCATCTATGCACCAATTAATAGGAGTCTTCCCTCTATTTTCAAGCATTCTATTAATGGTAGAAAACGGCCTGCTTCCTAAAAACCCTCGATGGGCTGAAAGGGGACTTGGATGTGTTGATAAGATAATGCCATGCTTTTCTTGGTTGATGAGAGCAAGTTTTTTTTGAGCTGGATTACCCCATAACACGAAAATGACTGGCTCCTCTCTCTCATTCAACATGTGTATCACTTGATCTGTAAATTCTTCCCACCCTTTTCCACGATGAGAATTAGCTTGACCTGCGCGAACCGTTAAAACCGTATTTAGCAATAGTACCCCTTGCTCGGCCCAGCTTTTTAAATAGCCATGATTTGGAATCGGACAGCCCAAATCATGATATAGCTCCTTATAAATATTTTTTAAGGATGGCGGTATTTTCACTTCTGGCTTAACAGAAAAGCTTAATCCATGTGCCTGATTTGGACCGTGATAAGGATCCTGTCCTAAAATGACTACTTTCACTTTTTCATAAGTTGTGTATGATAAACTATTAAAGATGTCTTCCTTTTTTGGATAAATAGTGAATTCACTATATTCCTTTTCTAAGAATGCTTCTAATTGGATAAAGTAATCCTTTTGGCGCTCCTTTTCTAATAGCTGTTCCCAGGATGTAGGCATCCCGTCTCCCTCCTTTATTCCCCTTCAAAGCTTACTTGAACAGAATAATCTAGTCTTCCATAGAATTCCTTCAATGTTTTTTCAGCATTTTCCTCCGCTTTCACTAAAATACCTTGGTCTATTGCTTCTTCCTTCATGACTTCCTTTGCTTCATCCATTAAACTATAGGCTTCTTCCCATTCCACGTCTCCTCTAAAAATACCAGAAACGGAATAAGTCTCTACTTCATCAAAATTAATAGCTGGATCTTGAAGAAAAGCTGCTTTAGGTAATAAAATGGTAATCGTTTTTTCTTCTTCGTTGATTTTAAGTTGGTCTTCCGTTAATTTTGATAAATCGACTCCTGCTGTAAGTGTTCCCGGTACAACTAACAATATCTTTCTTTTTGTTCCAGGAATATTTGTCTCAATCTCTTTTCCAAAAATCTCATTATCTTCTTTTTCTAAGATCGTTTTTACAAAGGCTTGAGAAGTGGCTAATGTCGATAAATCTTTCATCTGTTCTAAATACGCTCCTGTTTTTACAACAGGCTCTTTCGGAAAAGCAATTTTCCACAATCCAACTATCCCAACTATTAAAAGTATGATTAAAATACTTAGAAAAAGCATGATTTTTTTATTTAGCCTTCTCTTTACTTTATATAAACCAAATGAGGGAAAACGAATCCCCCTTCTGTTATTTATCTCCATTGTTGCACTTGCTTGCTCCTTGTTCCCTGCTCGTAGTTCTCGATTAATTTGTTCCTTTTCTCTCTTGCTTACCATTCGACCCCTCCTGTTTCTATTAATCTCTTCTTTTATTATATAAGGAATTTTGTCGATTGTGGGGATATTTATCTATGTACAATTTCCCAAATGTCGAAAGATGAAAATATTACCAATAGATTAGGTGTTTCATCTTGTTTATAGAAGGCTATATAAAATACATAGATAAATTCCACTATTATAACAGGAGGTTATCATTATGTATAAAGTTGAAGTAGTAGAAAATGGTGTACAAGCAAGTAATATTATTAATTCGTTAGAAAACCAAGGCTATAAAAAGGAAAATATTTATATTTT
>Ga0182738_1007581_pt1 | contig 10994 bp, 9 predicted proteins | sample eDN5th30CBELigMG_FD_128876 | JGI IMG/M metagenome (GOLD analysis project Ga0182738, IMG submission 128876) | Enriched Miracle-Growth compost microbial communities from Emeryville, California, USA - eDNA 5th pass 30_C BE-Lig MG (version 2)... ... | reverse complement strand
GTACTGACTCGATCGACCGGACCCACCTGCAGTGAACCGCCATTTTCGATCACGATATGCTGAACGGGTGCCCCCTCGTCATAAGCCCAGCCAGCAACCGCGTGGTTGTCTTCGAGCCCTGCCAGCCGTGCGCCGCTTTTCACCGTAATCTGCTTTGCCGTCAGCCAATTCGTACGAGGGTATTCCGTAATCTGCAGCGTTCCCTCCTCGACGATCACGTCACCCCTAAAATCGCGGGATTTCGCTCTCATCGTTACGATCTCATGACCCCTTTTAATTAGCTTGGCCTCATCGCCCCCCTTGAGCTTGGCCTTGGAAAAGTCGATGCCGTCTCGCGTCTGCATACCATCACGGACAACCACGGCCTGATTATCAAAAGAGACCTCGGCCGGGCTAAACCACTTAAACCACGCTTTGCCTTCACTGCCGAGGTCCGAGAAATTAACGGTACGCGACGATGGGGGTTGATGAGAAGCAGAATCCGATGTCGCACGAGCGATATCGTTTGACGAGCGCGGTTGATGTGCCGATACCGCCGTACCGTATACGGTTAATGCGGTCAGCAATACATAAGCGACCGTACCCGGCGACTGCTTGTCCCGACTTGTGGTCAACGCTGACGCGGCGACCCGGCCGCTCAAATGTCGCCCCTTGCCTAGTTTGGAGACCTTGTTCATTGATGTGGGCTCTCTCGCTATCAAAAATGGGCGAGATTGAGCCACAATCACCTGAAAAACAGGGTCAACGAGCAAACTCAACGACTAAATCAGTCTAGTCCGATATTTTCTGCGGACATTTTTGGGAGGCCATTTTGGTCAGGGTGGAGACGTCCGCCATTATTGATCGCCCTCATCCAAGGTGTAGGCAGGCTTGGCTTGGCCGGGCGCTTTAAGACGGCTCCGCAGGCGCCGGCCGTACGGTCCGCATTTGATAGGCTTTGCGCCCCGTCAAGTGTTCCCGGATCAGCACCTCTGCCTGTTCCCCGTCCCGCCGCAAAAGCGCCTCGACGAAGGCTTCGTGGTCGTTCATCGCCTTGGTCCATTCGTCCAGGTCAAAGTTTGAACGATAGCGCAGGGCCTGCACCTGCAGGTTGAACCGGTCGTAGGAATGCGTCAACGCGGGGTTGTGCGCTGCACGGTTGATGGCGATGTGCGTGCCCATGCTGGTGGCGTAATAGGCTCGGATGTCGCGGTTGTTGTAGTGTTCACGGGTTTGAGCGTGCAGTTGCGCGATATGCGCCAACTCGTCATCGGTAGCGCGCTCGGCCGCGCTGCGGGCGGCCAGGCCTTCTAATACCGCCAGCACATCGAAGATATTCTCGATATCGTCAGCGGATAATTCGATCACCATCGCACCACGCTTGGGCTGCAGGGTCAGCAGCCCGTCAGACGCCAGCATGCGATAGGCCTCGCGCAACGGCGTGCGCGAAATTTTCAGGCGATCACAGAGGTCCCGCTCGTTCAGCCACGTACCCGGTTTCAGTGTGCCGTCGATGATGAGCTGGCGCAGGCGTTCGGCCACGACTGCGGGCAACGTGGGGTGGTGAATCGCCAAATCCAGCTCGGCGGGCTCAGAAACGGAAGCTTCTAGGCTAGTCATAGTTGCTCATCTGTCCTAAATCGACTATTTTTGTATTTGGTATACCAAACACCAAAGGAATACCAAGCCTGTCGCAATCATAGAGCAAGCAATGCCCGCTCAGGCTCACTAACGAGGAGACATACCCTATGCATACCCCTGCACGTGCCTGGGCTGGTGCCCTGGCGATCACCGCGCTGGCGTCGCTCAGTGCTGCTGCCCTCGCTCAGGATGCGTCCGCATGGCCTGACCGGCCGGTTCGCCTGGTCGTCGGATTTGTGCCCGGCGGCGGGACGGACGTCTCGGCGCGCATTTTGTCGGCAAAACTATCGGATGTCCTGGGTCAGCAGATCGTCGTGGAAAACAAGCCCGGCGCATCGGGGCTGATCGCGTCGGATTACGTGGCCAAAGCGGACGCCGACGGCTACACCCTGCTGTTGGCCAATATGCAATCCACCGTGGCAGCGCCCTATGTGCTTCAGTCGAACGTCGATCCGATCAAGGACTTCACCGCCGTACGCTATATCGGCTCGGTGCCCAATGTCCTGGTGGTCAATCCCGGCAAGCACAACTACCAGACGGTGCAAAATCTGATCGATGATGCGCGGGCGCATCCCAAACAATTGCTCTATGCCTCGTCCGGCCAGGGCAGCCCGCAGCATTTGAGCGCTGCGCGGTTTTCCCAGATCACTCAGGTAGAGATGGAGCACGTTCCATACAAAGGGAGCGGCCAGGCCATGACGGACCTGCTGGGAGGCAATGTGGACATGAACTTCGATACGCTGCCAGGCGCGATCGGCCAGATCAAGGCCGGCAAGTTGCGTCCATTGGCCGTCACCAGCGCGCAGCGCAGTAAACGCCTGCCCGAGGTGCCTACGCTGGCCGAGACCGGTGTCAAGGGCATGGATATCGTGCAATGGTATGCAGTGTTGGCGCCGGCTCAATTGCCTGCGCCGATCTTGGACAGACTGGATCAGGCGCTCTCGAAAGCGTTGGCAGATCCCGATATTCGCGCCAAGCTGGCCGAACAAGGCATGAATGTCGGTGATGGCCCCGCCACACCGGTGGCATTCGCCACCTATGTTCAGGATGAGTGGGCCAAATACGGCAAGATCACCCGTGACCTGGGATTAAATAAAAAACAGGAGCAATGAATGAACAACGCAACCTCCACCACCAACGCGGCCGGCGAATCGCTGGTGCAAGTCCAGCGCGATGGCGGCATCGTGACTGTCGTACTGAATCGCCCCGAAAAACTCAATGCCTTTACGATCGATGGCTGGCGATTGCTGGGTGATACGTTTCTGGAACTGAATGAAGATGACAGCGTACGCTGCATTATTTTGCGAGGCGCAGGCGAGAAATCGTTTTCGCCCGGCAATGACATCAGCGAGTTTGAAACATCGCGCAGCAACAAAAAACAGGCGATCGAGTACGGTGCAGTGATGCGGCGTACGATCGAGTCCCTGGCGAACTGCCGCCACCCGATTGTGGCGCAGATACACGGGATTTGCGTGGGTGGCGGGCTGGAGATCGCCAGTCTGGCCGACATACGCATATGCGGTGAAAGCTCGCGTTTTGGCGTACCGATCAAAAATCTGGGTCTGGTGATGTCGTATTCAGAGCTCACGCCGCTGGTGCGTTTGGTGGGGCCGACGGTTGCCCTCCAAGTACTGTTGGAAGGCACGATCTTTGATGCAGCAGAGGCGCTGCGGCTGGGAGTGGTCACGCGCGTGACGGCTGATGACCAGGTCTCGGCCGATGCACAGGCCACGGCGCGCCGTATTGCCGATGGCGCACCGTTGGTCGCACGTTGGCATAAGAAATTCGTCCGCAATCTGGTCACGGGTAAGACGCTGAGCGAGGCGGACCGCGAAGAAGCCTTTGATTGCTTTGATACAGAGGATTTCCGAACCGGTTATCGCGCGTTTTTGGCCAAAGAAAAACCGCAGTTCAACGGACGCTGAGCCGCATTTCAGGAGTGTCTATGCAACACCACGTACCTACGAATCCCGGCATGACGAAAGGCGCACTGGCTGGTATGCGTGTGATCGAGTTGTCTCAGATCATGGCCGGACCGACCTGCGGCATGATGCTGGCCGACATGGGTGCCGATGTCATCAAGGTCGAAAAGATCAATGGTGGCGATGACTCGCGCCAATATCGCGATCCACAGATCAATGGCATCTCCGCGCCCTATTTGATGCTGAATCGGAATAAACGCGCGATTGCGCTGGATCTGAAACACCCGGAGGGGAAAAAAGTCTTGCTGCGCATGGTTCGTGATGCAGATGTCGTGACCGAGAATTTTCGTAAAGGCACGATGGAAAAGTTGGGCCTGGGTTATGAGACGCTACGCAAGGAAAATCCCGGACTGATTTATTGCGCGATATCGGGCTATGGGTTGTCGGGGCCCTACGCAGACAAAGGCGGGTTTGATCTGGTGGCCCAGGGATTTTCCGGTTTGATGGCGATCACGGGCGAACCAGGCGGACCGCCGCTGCGCACAGGAAACTCGGTGGCCGATATCAATGCGGGGCTATTGGCCGCGTTCGGCGTATTGGCCGCCTATCAACACAAACAGCGCACGGGCGAAGGCCAGATCGTCGAAACATCGCTGTTGGAAGCCAGTCTGCAGCAGTTGTATTGGCACGCGGCGATTTATTTTGGCAGCGGAGTGTCGCCCGGGCCAACGGGGTCGGCGCACGTGCTTAGTGCCCCCTATCAGGCATTTCCGACCGGCACGGATTGGATCATCATCGGCGGGGCGAACGAAAAGAACTGGCAACGGATCGCCGCAGCCCTGGGTAAACCGGAGTGGGCAGAAGATCCCCGTTTCGCGCGCAATCGCGATCGGATGAATCATCGCGACGAGTTGGTCGAGTGCATGTCGGCGATTTTGAAAACGCGCAGTGCGCAGGAATGGCTGGATATTTTCGACGAGGCAGGTGTGCCCGCGGGCCCGGTGCACTCGATCGAACAGGCGCTGTCGCATCCTCAGACGCTGGCACGCGGGATGGTGGTGGAACAAGAGCATCCCGTAGCGGGGACGGTGCGTACGGTAGGCATGCCCGTGAAATTGTCCACTACGCCGGCACAGTACCATCGCGCGGCGCCGCAATTAGGCGAGGATACGACCGCGATTCTGGGCGAGTTCGGATACAGCGAAGCGGAAATCGATGCGTTGATCGAGACGGGCGTGGTAGCCGCGATCGACCGCGAGGCCACGAACGCATAGCGATCGCGCGGCAGGGACGGCTGAGCCGCACCCTGCCCTGCGCATTCAATGTGATGAGCTCAGTTCGACTCGCCTAAATACGCTGCGCGGACCTTTGGATCAACCAGCAGGTCACGCGCTGGGCCGGACAGGATCAGCTCACCCGACTCCATGACGTAACCGCGATGGCTGTTTTCCAGAGCCAGTTTCGCATTTTGCTCAATGAGCAAAATCGTCACGCCTTCGGATGCGATGGTGCGCACCACCTCAAAGACTTTTTCCACCATCAAGGGCGCCAGACCCATGGACGGCTCGTCCAGCAGCAGAAGCTTGGGCCGGGCAATCATGGCGCGACCCATGGCGACCATTTGCTGTTCACCGCCGGACAATGTCCCCGCTGCTTGTTTGCGACGTTCGGCCAGACGTGGGAACAGTGTGAACACGCGCTCAGTGTCCTGACGCACCTGTGCCGCATCGCGCCGCGTATAGGCGCCCATGGTCAGGTTTTCCTCGATCGTCAGTTGGCCGAAAATCCCGCGCCCTTCGGGCACCATGATCAACCCGCGACGCACCAATTCAAACGATTTGCGGCCGTTGATGGACTCGCCGTCGTATTGCACGTCGCCGCCTGCCACCGGCACCAGGCCGCAGATGGCACGCAGGGTGGTGCTTTTGCCCGCGCCGTTGGCGCCGATCAGGCAGACCAGTTCGCCAGCATCGACGTGCAAATCAATGCCTCGCACCGCGCGGATGCCGCCATACGCCACCTGAAGGTTGCGTAGATCCAATAAAGGTTGGGATGCACTCATGATGCGGGGTGCTCCGTGGTAGAGGCTTGCGCGTCCTGGGCCGCGCCTGCGCCGAGATAAGCTTCGATGACTTTGGGATCACGCTGGACGTCGGCAGGTTTGCCCATGGACAGGACCTTGCCGTATTCGAGCACCAGTACGCGGTCGCACAGCCCCATGACGAGCTTCATATCGTGCTCGATCAACAGGACGGTAATGCCATCGTTGCGGATCTTTTCGATCAGCTGACGCAAGACGACGGTTTCCGATGCATTCATGCCCGCAGCAGGCTCATCCAACGCGAGCAGCTTGGGCTCGGTGGCCAGCGCGCGGGCGATTTCCAGGCGCCGCTGATCGCCATAGGACAAGGAACGCGCCACATCGTTGGCGCGCGCGCCGATGCCGACGTAATCCAGCAACTGGTGTGCGCGCTGCTCGATCGCGGCCTCTTCCTCACGCGTGGCACGTGTGCGAAACACCGCACCGAACACGCCCGCACGGGTACGGACATGGCGGCCGATCATGACGTTTTCGATCGCGCTCAGGTTGGCAAACAAGCGGATATTCTGAAACGTGCGCGCGAGACCGATTTGCGCGATCTCATGCGGCTTGCGGCCTGTTAGCGGTTGGCCGTTAAAGGTGCATGTACCCTCTTCCGGAATATAGAGACTCGTGAGCACGTTGAACAGCGTCGTCTTCCCCGCGCCATTCGGGCCGATCAGGCCGTAGATCTCGCCGGCCTGGATGTCAAAGCTGACGTCTGACAGCGCCTGCAGGCCGCCAAAGCGTTTGCCCAGGCCCTGGGCTTGCAAAATGATGCTCATGTGCGGTCTCCCGTTGTGCCCGCCAGCTCGCGTTTACGCACAGCGGATGGCCACAATCCTGCGGGACGGAACAACATGACGCAGACCATCGCGAGGCCGAACAACAACATACGGATGCCCTCGGGATCGAGCACGACTTCTCCAAAAATCAGGCGCTGCAGCGGCTCGACAACAGCGCGCAGAAACTCCGGCAAAGCCGCCAGCAGAATCGCGCCGAGAATGACGCCGGGAATATTGCCCATGCCGCCAAGCACCACCATGCACAGCACGGAGATGGATTCGGTCAGGCTGAAGCTCTCAGGACTGACAAAGCCCTGCATTGCGGCAAACAGTGCACCGGCCACCCCGCCAAACGACGCGCCCATGGCAAACGCCAGCAGCTTGACGTTGCGCGTGTTGATGCCCATGGCCTTGGCCGCAATCTCATCCTCGCGAATGGCCTCCCAGGCACGTCCGATGCGGGAGTTTTGCAGACGCATACACACCAGGATGATCAACAATGTGATGCCCAACAACAGGTAGTAGTATTTTTCGGGACTGGTAAAGCGCATGCCCATGAGGCTTTCGGAACGGCTGAACATGAATTCGCCGACCTTGAAACCGTCGATGCGGTTGATGCCCTGAGGTCCGTTGGTGATGTTGACGGGTGCATTCAGGTTGTTGAGGAAAATACGGATGATTTCCCCAAAGCCGAGCGTCACGATCGCCAGATAGTCACCACGCAGTTTCAGTGTCGGCGCACCGAGCAACACGCCAAACAGGCAAGCTAAACCGAGACTGATAGGCAAAATCGCCCAAAATGGCAGATGCAAACCGAAATGCGGCGAGGCCAGCAACGCCCACGTGTAGGCACCTACCGCATAAAACGCGATATAGCCCAGATCGAGCAGCCCGGCAAATCCGACGACGATATTCAGGCCTAACGACAGCATGACGTACAACAACGCAAAGTTGAGAATACGCACCCAGCTTTGGCCGGCCATGCCCAGCACGAACGGCAGCACCGCCAGCACGATACCGATCAATACGATACCCAGCAGATTGCGGCTGGATACGCCACGAGATTGGGACAAGGCCGTCATGCGCGGTCTCCTACACGTTCGCCCAACAGGCCGGACGGACGGAAAATCAACACCATCACCAGCACGACAAAGGCAAAGACGTCTTGGTAGTGGCTGCCGAGGAAGCCGCCGGTAAGGTCGCCGATGTAACCCGCGCCGAGAGATTCGATGATCCCCAGCAAGAGGCCGCCGGCCATGGCGCCAGCGAGGTTTCCAATGCCACCCAATACGGCGGCCGTAAAGGCCTTCAGGCCCAGCATGAAGCCCATCGTGTACTGCGCGACGCCATAGTAGGTCGTGACCATCATGCCTGCGATGGCAGCCAGCGCAGAGCCTATCAAGAACGCCGCCGAGATCACGGTGTTGATGTTCACACCCATCAGGCCCGCCACCTCACGATTTTGCGCGGTGGCACGCATCGCGGTGCCTAACCGGGTCTTGTGCACGATCGCAAATAACGCCCCCATGAGCAGCGCGGCGATCAGCACGATAGCGATTTGCAGCGACGACATGCGCGCACCGCCCAGCTCAAACACCTGCGGATGCAGAATCTGAGGGAAACTGAGATAGTTGCGCCCCCACACCATCATGGCGAGGTTTTGCAAAATGATCGACACGCCGATGGCAGTAATCAGCGCTGCCAGACGAGGCGCGCGCCGCAGCGGCCGATAAGCCACGCGCTCGGCTGTCCAGCCTACAGCCATACACAGCGGGATAGCGATTAGCAAACCGGCGCCCAGCACGGCAAAAGCAGATACGTTGGGATCTCCGCCGACCATTGCCGATGCGATCATCGTGGCCGCCATGGCCCCGATCATGACGACATCGCCATGGGCAAAGTTGATGAGTCCGATGATGCCGTACACCATCGTATAGCCCAGCGCGACGAGCGCGTATACGCTGCCGAGCGTCAAGCCATTGACGAGTTGTTGAATGAAAATATCCATAGGGATGCTGAGCCTGTGAGGTGCTCGTAAAAGAAGTATCGGCCGTGCGCACCGAACAGTGCCGAGGGGGGCGTGTATCTGCCCCCGCCTATCAGAGGCCGCCCCTCGCAACCATTACCGGCCTCGGGGTTGGCTGCGCGGTGATGGATACCGCGTGCGCGGGCGTACGTGCCCGCGCACGCCGTCTGACTTAGTCAGCCTGGCTCACCATGGTTTCGACCATTTCCCATTTGCCGTTTTTGACTTCGTAAATGGTGACCGAAATTTCTTTCAGATCGCCTTTGTCGTCGTAGGCGATATGCTCGCTGGTTGCGCCTTTGCGGTCGATCTTGGCCAGCTTAGGCAGATAGTCGCCAGGCTCTGCCGAGCCAGCCTGCTCGATGGCGGTGATCATCGTCCAGGCACCATCGTAGGCATACGGCGCGTAGACGCCCGGGGCTTTTTTAAAGCGAGCCTCATAGCGTTGCGCGAAATCCTTACCTGCAGCCATCTTGTCCAATGGCACACCCGCCAGCGAAGCATAAGTGCCTTCGGCTGCATCGCCCGCCAGTTTCAGGAAGGTGTCGCTACGGGTCATTTCGCCGGAAATCAGCGGGGCCTTGATACCTAAGCGGACCAACTGGCGTTTCATCGGGCCGGACTGCGCGTCCAGGCCGCCGTAAAAAATCGCATCAGGCTCAGCCGCTTTGATGTTGGTAAGAATGGACGTGAAATCATTGGCCTTGTCAGTCGTGTATTCGCGCCGCACGATTTCGCCACCGGCTTTCTTGACGGCCTTTTCGACCTCGTCGGCCAAGCCCTGCCCGTAGGCGGTGCGATCATCGATGATGGCGACTTTCTTGGCCTTGAGGCTATCGACGATGAACTTGCCTACGGCAGCACCTTGCTGCGTATCGCTGGTCATCATGCGAAACGTCGTGTCATAGCCCTGGTCAGTGTATTCGGGCGAGGTCGCCATGGCGATCTGCGGTAAACCGGCTTCGTTGTAGACGCGCGAGGCGGGGATCGTCGTGCCCGAGTTGAAGTGACCAAGAATACCGTCGACTTCTTCGTCAACCAGTTGCTGCGCAACTTGTACAGCAGTACGCGGGTCGGCTTGATCGTCACGCGACACCAAAATAAATTTGGCGGTTTCGCCGTCGACCTTGATGCCCTTTTTATTGGCTTCTTCCAGCGCCAGTGTCAGGCCGTTTTGCATGTCCTCACCGTAGTGGGCCTGCGGGCCGGTCAACGGTGCGGCAAAGCCGAATTTGACGTCTTCGGCTTGTGCTGTACCTGCAAAACTGGCTGCGGCCAGTGCGGCCAGTAATACTGATCGGGAAAATGGGAATTTCATCTCTACCCTCCTGTGTGAATTAGGGACTGCTGAGGCGCTCTGCTGCTTGTGACGCAGACACCTCTGTTTGTGATTCCAAAAAAGTTGCACTGAATTTTGTGCAGGTACAACCTATTGAGCGGCTAACGATAACCCGTGCATCACCGCACGGCGATGATATATCAGCCGATGGACATCAGACTGGCGTTCCCCCCGGCCGCGGCCGTGTTGACGCTGACGGAACGCTCGGCCACGAGTTGTTCCAGCGTATAGGCCTCGCCTGCTGCCACGGCGTCAGACGTCAGACCCTGCACAATCAAAATCGGCCCATTGCGCGACGCAATGCGTTCGTTCCAGGCGCGCAGCGCGTCACCATCGCCCTCGAACAATACGCCATGAAATACCGACTCGTCGACGAGATCGTCAGTCAGCAGCGCCACGTCCGCAGCCTTGCCGGCCCCGCTGCGCCAGGTCTGCGCGGCTGGTGTGTCCAGAAACAACGCCTGGTTGCCCGATGCTTGCGCGGCGGCGTATTGCGCTTGCGCCCCGGCCTCGGTCGCCGCCACACACAAGACCGCGCCCCGAGGCCGCAGGAGATAAGTGTTCGACTCGCCAGTGGGACCGGGCAGCGTCTGCACGCAGGGGATCTCCCCACCTTCGATCTCGGGCGGCAAGCCGGCTGGCCGCACGGCCAGCAAACGATAAAGATACAAAGGTCCGCCGGCTTTGGGACCCGTTCCAGACAAGCCTTCGCCGCCAAAAGGCTGTACGCCCACCACGGCGCCAACGATATTGCGATTGACGTACATGTTGCCGGCATGCACGCGCTCGGTGACATGGCCGATCATTTCATCGATCCGGCTGTGCACGCCGAATGTCAATCCGTATCCCGTCGCATTGATCTGCTCCAGGACTTGATCGAGGTCATCGCGCCGATAACGCAGGACATGCAGCACCGGACCGAAAACCTCGCGTTTGAGTTCGGCGATGCTGCCGATCTCGATCAGAGTGGGCGGCACAAACGTGCCGTAGCGGCAGCTGTTGTCGAGCTCGACCTGATCGATACGGTGGCCAGCCGCCCGCATGGTTTCGATGTGGCGCAAGATGTTGTCGCGCGCCTCGGCGTCGATCACAGGGCCGACGCTAGTGGCCAACTGATCCGGGTTGGCTACCTGCAACTCGCGCATCGCGCCGCGCAGCATATGCAGCAAGTGTTCAGCGCTGTCTTCTTGCACACACAGCACGCGTAAGGCCGAGCAGCGTT
>Ga0182738_1007580_pt1 | contig 10995 bp, 10 predicted proteins | sample eDN5th30CBELigMG_FD_128876 | JGI IMG/M metagenome (GOLD analysis project Ga0182738, IMG submission 128876) | Enriched Miracle-Growth compost microbial communities from Emeryville, California, USA - eDNA 5th pass 30_C BE-Lig MG (version 2)... ... | reverse complement strand
CTTGTATGTCCGTAGGACTCAAAGGCGGCGGTGTTGAAGCCCGGGATTTCCGCTGAAATCGACCCTCGCGGCATCCCGGGCGGAAACACAGCCGCTTCTCCCGGCGGGAGAAGGATGCTTGGCGACGCGGCGAGCCCGAAAATCAACGCCCATTTGGCTCGGCGCAACAAAAAAACCCCGGCGTTATGCCGGGGTAAGAGAGAGACGGCGGCGGCTTGATCCGCGCGGCTGGGGTTTTAGCCGGCCTTGGAGCCGCCGGCCTCCAGCAGACCCTCTTCGTCGCCTTCGACCTCGTCTTCGGAGTCGGCGTCGGCGTCGGTGTCGTCGGCGGCCTTGCCGGCTCGGGTCGCCGGGACGGCCAGGTACGACTGGTGCTCCCACTGTCCCGACCAGAACTGGCCGGCCCAGCGCTGAAGGGAGATGGCGCGAACCGTGGGGCGGTCTTCGTCTCGGATCACCTCGCCCCAGGCCCCGGCGTAGGCGGCGCGAACCTGCGAGGAGCTTTCGCCCACGCAAAGCAAACGCTCGCCGGTGGGAGCAAGGCACGCGATCGCCCGCCAGTCCTGGGCGCCGTTGGTTCCACTACTCATCGTCGGTTGGTCCCCGCCCAAAGCGACCGCGGCTTGCGCTCGTCGATGGTGCTTTCCATCATCGCCTCGGGACTTGTTCCGTGCGGCCTATTTAGAAAAGAAAAACTCGGTCGAGCGGCGTTCCGCGAGCGGCGGGACGCGCCCGCCTCGCGATCAAACGAGGCTCGCCCGTGTCGAGACGATTAAAATAAGAAGGCGGAAGATCGACCTCTCGGCCGCGTCAACGCGCTCGACGGCCGACGCTCCGCGCCGGCGGGGCCGGCGGTTGGTGGAAAGAGGGTCGACGGCGCCGCGCTGGGTTGGGTTGAAGAAACCCCGCCGCGCCGGTCTGGTGTCCGCTCCCGTCGCTGAACTCGTACACAGGAAATTGTAGCGTTTCCCGCGTTCGGCGGCGAATGAAATTTCAAAAAACCCAGGCCGCGAATTGTCCCTCCCACCGCAGTCGTCGCGCCGCGCCTCTCCGCGAAAGCGTGCAAGCACGGCGAAAACGGAGCAATCCGAAATCGCGGTTCCCGAATCGGCTCAACCCACCCGATCTTCGTGGAACTCCGGCATCCGCAGAAGGACCTTCCCGCCCCGTCCCACCGCCGAAGCCTCGGCGACGGCTTCGCCAACCGCGTTGAGCGGATACGACTTGCCGACATCCGAGGCCAACACCCCCGCCCGAATCAACGAGGCGATCTCGCGAAACAACATCAAGGACGCGGGAATCGACCGCTTTCGCATCCAGTGGCCGAGCCAAAACCCCTCGATCGTCCGCTCTCCCGAGATCACCAGCCGAGGGTCCACCTCGATCGGCTCGCCCGTCAGCGAGCCATAAACCACCAGCCGCCCGCCCGTCCCCAGCGACCGGAAAATCGCGGTCCCGGCCTCGCCCCCTACCGGGTCGAGCGCGTACCGCGGGCCGTCGTCTCCCGTGATCCGGCGAACCTGTTCGGGCACCGGTCCCTCGGCCGAGCAGACCACCGCGTCGATTCCAAGCCGCTCCAACTCCGCCTTGGCCTCGGGCCGGCGCACTACGCCGAGGGTCTTAAAGCCATCGTGCCGGCCGAGCTTGATAATCATCTTGCCGAGCGTCGACCCCGCGGCCGAAAGCAAAAGCCATTCGCCTTTGGGAACCCGCAAAACATGGCGGACCATCGCCAGGGCCGTGGCCGGGTTGACGAAGAAGGTCGCCGCCTGGTCGTCGGGGATGTCGTCGGCGATCGGCCGTGCCTGCTTCCAGGGGATCACCGCGTACTCGGCCCAGTTCCCCCCCGCCGAGTTGATGACGACAACCCGCTTGCCGACCACGAGCCGACCCATCAGCCCCGGCCCCGCCTTGTCGACCACGCCGACCCCCTCGAAACCAGGAGTCGCCGGCAGCGTGGGGAGCACCCCATAGCGCCCCTCCACCACCATCGTGTCGGACGGGTTCACCGGGCTGGCGATCATCCGAACCCGAACCTCCCCCGGCCCCGGCTCGGGCGTGGGAACCTCTCGGATCGACAGAACCTTCGACGGCTCGCCAAACGACTCGAAGACGGCGGCTTTCATGCGGATTCGCTTTCCGATTGAACGTCCCGGAACTCTCCGTCGCGGCCCGGCGCTCTCTTGGGGAAACCGCGAACCTGGGCTATCTTAAAGGCAAAGACCCCGAAATCCCAACGGGAACCGTCCCATGCCGGAAACCCAAGACCTGCTCGTCTCCACCGATTGGCTCGAAGACCACCTGAACGACCCGAACGTCCGCGTCGTCGACATGCGGGGCTACGTCGTTTCGCGCCCGCTTGAGCCGGGCGTGGAGGAGGCCGAATATCGAGGCGCCGAGGCCGAATATCTGGCCAATCACATCCCGGGCGCGGTCTATGTCGACTGGACGCGCGACATCGTCGACCTTGACGACCCCGTCCCCGCGCAGATCGCCGGGCCCGAGGCGTTCGCCGAGGCGATGGCAGTCCGGGGAATCGGCGACTCAACCCGCGTCGTCGCCGTCGACCACGCCGGCGGCCAGTACGCCACCCGGCTCTGGTGGGCGCTCAAATACTATGGCCACGACCGCGCGAGCGTCCTTCAAGGGGGCTGGAACCGCTGGCTCGACGAGGATCGACCCGTCGAACAGGGCCCGGTCAACCCGCCCCGGACCGTCTTCACCCCCCGCGTCCGGCCCGAGCTTCGCCTGACCGCCGAACAACTCGCCGCGAAGCTGGGAACGCCCGGATTCCAGCTCTTCGACGCCCGAGACGCCGGCCAATACACCGGCGCGCGTCGCCGAGGGCCCCGAGGCGGCCACATTCCCGGCGCCGTCCATCTGCCCCGCGAACTCTTCTTCGCCGAGGGGGGCGGCTTCAAGCCCATCGAGGACGTGCGCGCGCGAGTCGAGGAAAAGGGCGTCCGCGCCGATCAATCCGTCGCCGCCTACTGCAACGGCGGAGTCGCGGCCACCGTCATCCTCTTCAACCTGGCCCGGCTCGGCTTCACCGACCTGGCCAATTACGACGGCTCATGGAACGAATGGGGCGCGCGCCCCGACCTGCCGATTGAGCCGTGACAACCCCAGGCCCGCCCCCTTGTAGCCGGGGTCTGTGACCCCGGCGCGTGAGCCGAGGCGATCCCATGCCGGTCCCGGCCTCACAGAGGCCGGCTACAATAAGAAAGAACGCGCGATCCCGGCGAGTAGACCGCGATCCGACGCCGATCCCGGCCTCACAGAGGCCGGCTACAAGGGGAGGGGCCGCCGTCGAAGACGAAGACGAAGACGGGAAACGAAACGAGCCGAGGCGCTCGGCCTCGGCTCCTGGTTTTCAACAGCGCGCCGTTCGCCTCATGAAGCCGACCAGCGCGATCCGGGCGGGCGATCGATCAATAACGGCCGCCGCCACCGCCGTAGCCGCCGCGGCCACCGCCGCCGCCGCCATAGCCGCCGCGGCCACCGCCGCCGCCACCGTAACCACCACCGCCGCCGTAGCCGCCGCCGCCGGAGCGGGGCTCGCGGGGCTTGGCCTCGTTGACCGTCAGGCGACGACCCTCAACCTCCTGGTCGTGAAGGTTGTTGATGGCGTCCGAGGCCTGGGCGTCGGTGTCCATCTCGACGAACCCAAAGCCCTTGCTGCGTCCGGTGGCCCGGTCCATGATGACCTCGGCGCTCTGGACGGTGCCGTACTGGGTGAACCACTCCTCAAGATCCGAGCTGGTCACGTTGTACGGCAAGTTGCCGACGTACAGTTTCTTTCCCACGGGTACTCTCCGTTGTGGCGAAGACGATCCGGTCCGTTTCTTGCTTTCTGGACCGGGAAGAAAGGGGCACACACGGGAGCCCGATGGTGGGAACGGCGAGAAGGAAAGCAGAAAGCGATTCGATTCGAAGCCTCACGTGCTCACATAGTCGTCAAACCTACCGTGCTTCACTATATCCGCCCCGCGCCAAAAAAAAAGCAAAAATTCCAGACGCCGCTCCACTCTCGCCGCGCCTCAGTCTCGGAACCGGAACGAGTACGCGTCGGCGTCGGAGAGGACGAGCCGAATCCGCATGGGTCGGCCGGCGATTTGGCTCACGTCGGTTTGACCTTTCCAACTCGCCGCGCGGTCCAGCGCGTCGCCGAACAACTCGTCGGAGTCGTCGAGCTTGAACCCCGAAATCGGCTCGCCGTCGGCGTCTTGCAGTTCGACGCGAACCGAGCCGGCGGCCGAGGTTGAGAAATTGAGGCTCAGCTCCTTGCCGGCGAAGACAATCGGCCTGGTGACGACCTCGCCGGGCGCTCGGCGGGCGTGGAGCGACGTAAACCCGTCGATTCGGATCGTCTGCCGGCGCAGGCGCTGCGACGGCTTCCAGTGGTTCTCGGAGACGTACAACGAAAGCTCGAGCGGGGCGTCGGGATCTTCGGCCGGCGTTTCGATCAGGCCAAGCCCCATGTAGCCGTCGCCGTAGACCCAATTATCCGGGCGCTCGGGGCCGGGTCGGAGGAACGTCTCGTCCCAGCGATGGAAAGTCCGCCCGTCGCGGCTGGTCATGAACTGGCCGTCGGTGACCGCCACGCCAAACCGGGGCGAGAACCGCATCCGATTCTTGCGATGCTCCACGTCGGGAAGGGCGTCGAACGAGGGGGACCATTTCCGCTCGACGTAGCGGGCGGGGAAGCCCAAGAAAATGTGAGGCGCCCGGTCGTAGGGACGAACCAGGTTGGTGTACAGGGCCTCGTCGGGGGCGTCGCCGAAGGCGATCGGCTCGGGCTCGGTCCAGTTTCGGAAGTCGGGCGAGGTCGACGCCCGGATGTCGCGCACCCCGTTGTGAAAGTCGCGAATGTAGCACCAGTATTGCTTCCGAACCGGATCCCAGAAGGCGTTGTTCTGGGTGTCGAACGCCCCCTTGCCGATGATCGGCCGATCGACGAGCCGCGTCCAGTGGATGGCGTCGCTCGACTTGAGCGCGAAAAGCCCCCCGGGACCAGCGCTCACGCTCTTGTAAAGCTCGTCGGGCGGGCAATCGGGGTTGGGATCCTTAAAGGGCGTGAAATTGTCGAGCTTCGGGGCCGCCCAAACGATGTTGTTCTTCTTCGTGCCTTCGAACTCGAAGAGTCCAAGCTCGGGCTTGTTCCAATGAACGCCGTCGCGGCTCTCGGCGTAGCAGGCGACAAGCGGCCGGGACGACAGTTTCGTCCCGTCCCCGTTGGTTAGCTCGCCCGCGATGTAATACATGCGGAAGATCGGCCCGTCGCGAAAGATCACGTGGTAGCCGGTGCCCGAGCCCTCCCAGGGCGCGTCGTGAACCATGACGACCTCGCGGGGCGTGGGCTGATGAAGCCTCAACTCCACCCCCTCGCGCCGGGCGATCAACGCCTCGTCCACGAACAACTCGCGCCGGGAGCCAATGTCGACGGCCTCCGGATCGGCGGCCCACGCCGCGGTGGTTAGAAGACAGGCCAGCAAGGCGAGGGTTCTCATGGCGGGTACCTCAAAGGGCGGCGGGGAGGGGGGGCGGTTTTCGTGTCGGGTTCCGGTGCCCGAACCCATTGCAAAGGGGCAATTAAACCGCGTTCAAGCTGGGATCCGGAGTTTCTCACCACCCCCGGGAGAATTTTCAACCCGGAGGACAGTCTTCATGTCGGGTTCCGCCACCCAAGCCCATGAAAATGGGAAGGACGGCGTCGGTTTTCACCCCCGGAGGGGCGGGAGTCAATAGCCAGGGGCGTCAACCCCTGGACTTTCAAAGGCGTCGCGTTCGACCTCTCCATCGAGCCCCGGAGGGGCGATCGAACCTCCGCCCGCCAATGGGTTTCCGTCGCTCCTCCGGGGCTCCGCGGACATATGATCCAATGGCCTCGGGTTCCCAGGGGTTGACACCCTGGCTATTCACAACCGCCCCTCCGGGGCTTTCCAGATTTGCGCCTACGAAGCAATTGGTTCGGCGCATTTTCAGAGTAGGCATTCCCGCCTGCCCAGAGTCCGCGATGGACAGGCGGGAATGCCCGTCCTCCGGGAGCGTTGTCCTCCCTCGCCGGGCGCCCCGGGTTCGTCTCGAACCCAGGCGCGCGAGCCGAGGCCATCCCCCCAGGTTCGAGGCGACCCCGGGGCGCCCGGCGGGCTGGCGCGCCATCCCCCGCCGATCGCCCGTGGGCCGCCAACGGGGGAGGCTCCTCCGCGCCATTCTGGCGCTCCGCCGGTCTCAATTCCAGCCGCTCGTTCTCCGTCGCGCTTTGGCGGCCACGCCCGATTCCGGCGCCAAGCCACACGGGCCGGCGCCGCCGATTCATTGCGACGGCTGAATCGGCGGCGAGGCTTGCGCCGAAATAAATCGCGCGGTCCGCGTTTTATTTGACTAATAACTCGACTTATGTGGCGACATTGTAAGGGGAATATTGCGCGCAAAGCCCACCGAGGCCGCGCCGCGAGCCGCCAATCACGCCATCGAAAACCGGGGAGGAACGTCGTCCACTCGTGAGAAAACGCCCGAACGAACCCAATTTTCCGAGTCGGCGCCTCTCTGATAAACCCAATGAAAGAACCATGTTGCGACAATTCACCCGAATTTTCGAGCGTCGAAGGCCCGGCCGAACGAACCCAATTTGGCGGGTTCGGGCGGCCGTCTCGGGGGACCGCGCGCCTGGGCCTCGTCGATTCTCAACCCGCGCCTTCGCCCCGGCTCGCGACGCGCGCCGAGCCCGCGCGGTTCGAGGAATCGGGGGAGGAGACCGTCTCCGTTTTCGCGAAAACTGTCCGAACGAACCCAATTTCCCGGCAGGCCCCATCGCGCGAAAAACATCTAGCCGCAATGCTTTACAGCTCCTGTCGAGGATTTTCGAGCATGGGCTTCGAGACCGAACGAACCCAATTCGCCAAGGCGGGGCGGGGTGGCGATCGCCTCGCGAGTCCATCCACCAAGGCCCAAATCCAACGGAGCGGCCGGGACGATTTTCCGGGACGCGCCACTCTTGCCGCGCGGTTTCCGACGCCGTAGCCTAGTACCCCGTCGCACCTGATTTGGGAGGGCCTCGCCGGTTCGGCGTGGACACTGGAAGGAAGGGGAGACTCGCGCGATGCGAAAAGACGATCCCAAACACGGGCCCGAGACGGGCGCGGCCAGCCGCCGCGACTTCCTGCGAGGCTCGGGCCTGGCCGCGGCCTCGGCCGTCCTGACCGGAACGGCCACCGCGGCGCTCGACGAGGCGAAGGCCGCCGACGAGGCCCCAAAGGTCCTCTCCGGCGAGCTTCAAGTCACCCTCAAGGTCAACGGCGAGGATCGCCAGACGACCCTCGAACCCCGGACCACCCTGCTCGACGCCCTGCGCAACCGCCTGGAAGTCACCGGACCCAAGCGGGTCTGCGACCGGGCCAGTTGCGGCGCCTGCACGGTGATCGTCGACGGCGAACCCGTCTACTCCTGCACCACGCTGGCCGCCACCTGCCAGGGCAAGACGATTGAGACGGTCGAGAGCTTCGACACCGGCGAACACGGCGTCCCCCACGCCTTCCACGAGCACGACGGCCTGATGTGCGGCTATTGCACGCCCGGGTTCGTCACGGCCTGCAAGGCCCTTCTGGACAGGAACCCCAACCCGACGTTGGAAGAGGTTCGCGAGGGGCTCGACGGCAACATCTGTCGGTGCGGAACTTATGTGGGCGTTCTCCAAGCGGCCCTCGACGCGGCCAAGGCGATGAAGGGAGCTTGACCCATGGCGCTGAGCTGGCCCGAAAAACCGACCCTGATCGGAACCAACGTCACCCGCGTCGACGGCCTGGCCAAGGCGTCCGGACGCGCCAAGTATCCCAGCGACGAGCACCCCAAGGGCATGCTCTTCGCCGTGATGCTCTATAGCCCCCACGCCCACGCCAAGATCAAGTCGATCGACGCCTCGGCCGCCGAGAAAATGCCGGGCGTGAAGGCGGTGTCCCTGATCGCCAAGCCGGGCGCGACCCTCCGCCACCAGGGCGACGACATCGCCGCCGTCGCCGCCGAGACCGAAGAGCAGGCCCGCGACGCCGCCCGGGCGATCAAGGTCGAATACGAGGTCTTGCCCCACCTCGCCACCGAAGAGCAGGCGATGGCCGATGGCGCCCCCGAAGTCTTCAAGGGGGGGAACGTCCGCAAGGGACGCTCGCAAACCCGGGGCGAGCCCGACGCCGAGATGGCCAAGGCCGACGCGGTCGTCGAGGCCACTTATAGCCTGCCGGTCATCACCCACGTCTGCCTCGAAACCCACGGCCTGACCGCCCGCTGGGACGGCCCCGACAAGCTGACCGTCTGGTCGAGCACCCAGGCCGTCCAGCCGACCGCCGCCGAACTGGCCGAGGCGTTCGAGATCCCCGTGGCCAACGTCACCGCCTTGACCGAGGTGATGGGCGGCGGCTTCGGCTCCAAGTTCGGCGCCGAGGTCTGGGGCCGAACCGCCGCCGAGTTGGCCAAGAAGACCGGTCGTCCCGTCCGGCTCTTCCTCGACCGGATCCAGGAGCACACCGCCGCCGGCAACCGCCCCAGCGCCACCGGGACGGTCAAGCTCGGCGCGACCAAGGACGGCAAGCTCGTCGCCGCGATCGCCGAGACCCACGGCACCGGCGGAGTCCGGGGGGGCTCCAACTTCCCCTTCCCCTACGTTTACAACGTCCCCGCCTCGTCGCGGACCCATTCCGAGGTCTTCGTCAACGCCGGCGGCGCCCGGGCCATGCGGGCGCCGGGACACCCCCAGGCCTGCGCCCTGATGGAAGCGGCCATGGACGACCTGGCCGACAAGCTGGGGATCGACCCGATCGAATTCCGGCTCAAGAACCTCGACCCCGACGGCTTCCAGACCCCGGTTTACGAGGCCGAGGTGAAGCGGGGCGCCGAGCTGATCGGCTGGGCCGAGAAGCGCAAGCCCCGAGGCCAAAGCGGCGACGGCCCCATTCGCCGGGGGCTCGGCGTCGCCCTCCACACCTGGGGAGGCGGCGGCACGCAGGACAAGAAGGTGAGCTGCTCCATCAGCCCCGACGGGACGGTCGAGCTGAAGGCCGGGACGCAAGACCTGGGCACCGGCATCCGAACCGCCCTGGCCGTCATCGCCGCCGAGGTGCTGGGACTGCGACCGGCCGACATCATCTCGAACGTCGGCAACTCGACCTTCCCCCCCGGCCAGCCCTCCGGCGGCTCGACCACCATGCCGTCAATGGGTCCGCCGTGTTTGGACGCCGCGACCAAGGCGCGCGACGCCCTGTTCAAGAAGATCGCCCCCGCGCTGGAGGCGACGCCCGCCGATCTCTCGCTTAAGGATGGCAAGCTCCACATCGAGGGCAAGTCGCCGATCTCCTGGAAAGACGCCTGCCGCAAGCTCGGCGTGGCGACGATCTCGGAGGTCGGCGAGCATCAAGAGGGGCTCTCCAGCACCGGCGTCGGCGGCTGCCAGTTCGCCGAGGTCGTCGTCGACATGGAGACCGGCGTCGTTCGGCTCAAGAAGATCGTCGCCATCCAGGACACCGGCCTGATCGTCAACCGCCTGACCTGGGACAGCCAGGTTTACGGCGGCGTCATCATGGGGCTGAACTACGGCCTGTTTGAGGAGCGGGTCATGGACCCGACCACCGGGGTCATGCTCAACCCCGACATGGAGCTTTACAAGCTCGCCGGCGCGACCGACATCCCCGAGATCGTCGTCGAGGCGTATGAGCCCGACGAACAGAAGGCCCGGGGCGTGATCGGCGTGGGCGAGCCGCCGACGATCTCGACCGCCGCGGCGATCGCCAACGCCGTGACCAACGCCATCGGCGTTCGGGTCCGCCAGTGGCCGATGTCCCCCCATAACGTCCTGGACGCGCTGGCCGCGGCCTCCAAAGAAGAAGGGAAGGCGTAACCAATGAACGCATTCGACCTCGCCTCGCCCACCAGCATCGAAGAGGCCCGGGAGCTGCTGAACGTCGCCGACGCCGAGGCGCTCTCCGGCGGCACCGACCTCCTGAACCGCCTCAAGGATTACGTCTCGTCCCCCAAGCGGGTCGTCTATCTGAAGGACGTCAAGGAGCTCGCCGGGATTTCCGGCGACGCCAAGTCGGGCCTGACCATCGGCGCGGGGACGCGCCTCGCCGACATCCTGAACGACCCGACAATCAAGGACGCCTACCCCGCGATCCGGCAAGCCACGCACGCCGTCGGCACGCCCCAGATCCGCAACATGGCGACCGTCGGCGGCAACCTGCTTCAGCGACCGCGATGCTGGTACTTCCGAGCCGGTCACGGCCTTCTGGCGATGAAGGACGGCAAGAGCCTGGTTCGCGAGGGAGACAATCGCCACCACGCGATTTTCGCGACCGACGGCGACGCCCTCTTCGTCGCCCCGTCGAACCTCTCGGCCCCCCTGATCGCCCTGAACGCCGAGGCGGTCATCGTCGGCCCCAGGGGCGAGCGGACCATCCCCGTTGCGGACCTGTACCGAATTCCCAAGAACGAGCGGGAGACGGAGCTGACGCTCGCCCCCGGCGAGATCCTCGCCCGCGTCGTCGTCCCGCCGGCGAAGGGGAAAAACGCCACGTACGAGACCCGGCAGAAGCAGGCCCACGACTGGCCGATGGCCCTGGCGTCGGTCAACCTCTCGTTCGAGGGCGACGCCGTGTCGAGCGCTCGGATTCTCCTGCTGGGCGTCGCGCCGATTCCCTGGCGCAGCGAACCGGCCGAAGCGGCGATCAAGGGCAAGGCCGTGACCGCCGAAACGGCCGAGGCCGCCGCCAACGCCGCGGTCGCCGAGGCCAAACCGCTGTCGATGAACGCCTACAAGGTGACGCTGGCTCGAACCGTCGTCAAACGGGCGCTCCTGGCCGCCGTCGACAACCGCTACTGGGAGGCTTAAGCTCATGCCCGAGCCCGAGCCCTCCCAGCCCCCGCCGCCGTCGCCCTGTCGCCATCTCCGCCACGCGGGGATGCTCGTCCGGTCCGACGGCCAGGGTCGAGACTCGGAGCAGGACTACG
>Ga0182738_1007579_pt1 | contig 10997 bp, 6 predicted proteins | sample eDN5th30CBELigMG_FD_128876 | JGI IMG/M metagenome (GOLD analysis project Ga0182738, IMG submission 128876) | Enriched Miracle-Growth compost microbial communities from Emeryville, California, USA - eDNA 5th pass 30_C BE-Lig MG (version 2)... ... | reverse complement strand
GGCCCACGCGCCAGCCAGGCGCTGACGCTGTGCGCCCGCGCCCGCGCGCTGTATGACGGCCGGCTCGCGCCGTCGATCGACGACGTCAAGGCGCTCGCCGAGCCGGTCCTGCAGCACCGCATGGCGCTCACCTTCGCCGCCCGCGCCGAAGGCATGAGCGTGCGCGACGTGGTGGCGCGGCTGGTGAAAGGAATCTGATGGCACGCATCGGCGTTGCCTCGCCTCCGGTCGGTACGAAGGACGCTCTTGCCCGCGCAAGGCAGCGTGCCTTTCTGGTGCCCGATCTGCTGATCGAGGCGCGCCGCGTGGTCAATACCGTCATCTCCGGTTGGCACGGCCGCCGCAAGCGCGGCATCGGCGAGAATTTCTGGCAGTTCCGTCCCTATGTCGACGGCGAGACGATGGCGCGAATCGACTGGCGCCGTTCGGCCCGCGACGACCATATCTATGTGCGCGACCGCGAATGGGAAGCCGCCCACACCATCTGGCTGTGGGCCGACCCGTCCGCCTCCATGCTCTATCAGTCGAATGCCGCGCGGGTTTCCAAGGAATCGCGCGCGCTGGTGCTCATCCTGGCGCTGGCCGAGCTTCTGTCGCGCGGCGGCGAGCGCATCGCCTGGCCGGGCCTCACCGACCCCTTCACCACCCGCAACGGCGCGGAGCGGCTGGCGGCTCACCTCACCCATGCCGGCCCGCTGGCGGCGAAGCCTGACCTCACCGGCATCCGGCGCTTTTCCGACATCGTGATTGCCAGTGATTTCCTCGATCCCGTCGAGGAGACCATGGAATGGCTCGACGCGCTCGCCCGGCGCGGCGCGCGCGCGCATCTGATCGAGGTCGCCGATCCGGCCGAGGAGAGCTTCCCCTATTCCGGGCGAACGGAATTCAGCGATCCGGAAACCGGCGACAAGATCACCGCCGGCCGCGCCGAACAGCTCGCCGAAGACTATCGCCGGCTCTACATCGCCCGCCGCGAGGAACTTGCCGCCTGGTGCAAGCGCCTGGGCTGGAGCTACACGGTCAACCACACTGACCATCTGGCCTCGGAAGCACTGGTGCAGGTGCACATGGCCATGAGCGCCGACAGCGGCTACGCCTCGGGGGTGCGGGCATGAGCTGGTTGCCGCTCTCCTTCGGCTTCCCCGCGATCCTGTGGGGCCTGCTGGCGCTGCCGGTCATCTGGTGGCTGCTGCGACTCACGCCGCCCAAGCCGCAAGCGGAAGTCTTCCCGCCGCTGAAAATCCTGGCGCGCGTGCTGAAGCGCGAGGAAACGCCTCGCCAGAGCCCGTGGTGGCTGACGCTGCTGCGGCTGCTGATGGCCGCGCTGGTGGTGATGGCGCTGGCCGAACCGATCTTCAACCCGCGCGAAAAGCTGCCGACGACGGGCAGCGCGCTGGCGCTGGTGATGGACAATGGCTGGGCCGCCTCGCCCGACTGGGATCGCCGCGTTGCCACGGCCGAGCGGTTGATCGACGATGCCGCGGCCGGCGGCGTGCCGATCCTGCTGGCCTTCACCGCCGAGAAGCCGAATGCCGACATCGGCCCTTTCTCACCGGAAGCTGCCCGCGACAAGCTGCGCGCGACCCAATCGCGTCCGATCCCCACCGACCGGCCCGGCGTCTATGCCCGCGTTGCGGCCGCGCTCGATACGATGCCCGGCGCAAGCGTGGCCGTGCTGGCCGATGGCCTTGCCGCGCAAGGCGACGACGCCGCCTTCAAGGCGCTGCTAGGCAAGGACCCATCGAGCGTGGTCTGGGCGGTTCCCGATAGGCTGGCCACGGTTGGCCTCACCGATGCCGAGAACCAGATCGACGGCTTCGCGCTCACCGCCATTCGCCCGTCGAGCGATGCCACTCCCCGTCAGGTCACTGCCGGCGCCTTCGACGACAAGGGCCGCCGCATCGCCGATGCGACGGTCTCCTTCGGCATGGACGAAACCAAGGGAACCGGGCTGATGAAGGTTCCCTTCGAGCTGCGCAACGACTTTTCCGCAATATCGATCGACGGCGAAAATCATGCGGGCGCAGTCCGGGTGCTGGACGAAAGCTCCAAGCGTCGCCGCGTCGGCCTCATCTCGCAATCGGAGGCGGATCAGGCGCAGCCGCTGCTTTCGCCGCTATACTATATCCGCCGTGCCCTGCAGCCTTTCGCCGACCTCGTCGAGCCGCAGAGCCGCGACCTCGCAGATGCCATTCCGCAGCTTCTGGAGCAGAAGCCGGCGATGATCGTCATGGCCGATGTCGGCAACATTCCCGAGCCTGCCCACCAGAAGCTGGTGGAGTGGGTGAACAATGGCGGCATGCTGGTGCGCTTCGCGGGCTCGCGCCTGGCCGCCGCCGGCAATGACGACGAGCTTTTACCCGTCCGCCTGCGCACAGGCGAGCGCTCGCTGGGTGGGGCGCTGTCCTGGACCGAGCCGCAGCCGGTCACCGAGTTCCCCAAGACCGGCCCGTTCTCCGATCTTTCGCCGCCGGCCGAGGTTACCGTTACCCGCCAGGTGCTGGCCGAGCCTTCCGCCGACATCGTGGATCGCACCTGGGCCAACCTTGCGGACGGCACGCCGCTGGTCACTGGCGCGCGACGCGAGAAAGGCACGCTTGTGCTCTTCCACACCGCACCGCAGGCGACATGGTCCAACCTGCCGATCTCTGGCAGCTTCGTGGAGATGCTGCGGCGCCTGGTGCAGATGTCGCGCAACCAGGGCACCCTCGCCGCCGGCGCCGAGGGCCAGGTGGCATCGCTGGCGCCCTATCGGATGATCGCGGCCAATGGCGCGCTGGCGCCGCCGCCTGCCGAGGCGCGGCCGCTGACGGTCGGGCACGGTCCGGTGCCTGTGACCATCGAGAACCCGCCCGGCCTCTATGGCAGCGAGGAAGGCGTGGTCGCGCACAATCTGCTCGACGCAGACACAACACTGACCCCGCTGGTGCGCCCGCAGATCGCGGCGCCCGTCACCGAGATGCGCTACGCTTTCGATGAATCCCGCGACCTGAAGGGTCCGCTCGTGGCCGCCGCGCTCATTCTCATGCTGCTTGACACGCTGGCCGTGTTCTGGCTCGGCGGCATGTTCGCCGGCCGCCGCACCCGCGCCGCAGCGCGCGGTGCCGGTGCCGCAGCCGTGGTTCTCGCCGCTGGCGCACTGTTCTTCGCCCTTGCTCCGCATGCCCATGCCGACGACAGCAAACCGGGCGATCAGGCGGCAATCGACGCCGTATCGAAGACCCGCCTTGCCTATGTGGTTACCGGCGATTCCTCGATCGACGCCGTCAGCCGCGCCGGCCTCGAAGGGCTGTCTCGCTTCCTCATCGACAAGACCGCGCTGGAGCCGGGCGACCCGGCGGGGGTGGACATTTCCCGCGACGAACTCGCCTTCTACCCGATCATCTATTGGCCGATAGATCCCAGGGCGCCCATGCCTTCACAGGAGGCCATCGGCCGTATCGATGCCTATATGCAGCAGGGCGGAACGGTGCTGTTCGACACGCGGGACCAGTATGCAAATGGCATCGGCGCGGATTCGGCAAGTCCCGCCACGGAACGGCTGCGCGACATCCTGTCCAACCTCAACGTGCCGCCGCTGGAGCCCGTGCCGGCCGACCATGTGCTGACCAAATCCTTCTACATCCTTCCGGAGTTTCCCGGCCGCTTCAACGGCAGTCCGCTCTGGGTGGAGGCTTCGCTGGACGCCAGCAACACCGAGCATCGCCCGGTGCGCACGGGCGACGGCGTCACGCCGATCATGATCACCGCCAATGATTTCGCGGGTGCCTGGGCCATCGACGCCAGCGGCGCGCCGATGTTTCCCACCGTGCCGGCCGATCCGATGCAGCGCCTGCTCGCCTATCGCGCCGGCGTCAACATCGTCATGTATATGCTGACGGGCAACTACAAGTCCGACCAGGTGCACGTACCTGCTCTGCTGGAAAGGCTGGGGCAATAGCATGAACAGCTGGTCGCTCTCCTTCGAACCCCTGCTGAGCTGGCAGTTCCTGGCGCTTATCCTTGTGCCGCTGGCGATCCTCGCGCTTGCCGGGCTGTGGTTCCGACGGCGCGGCGCGCTGTTGCGTCTGGCCGCGCTGGTGGCGCTGGGCGCAGCCCTGCTCAACCCGGTTCTGCTCGACGAAAACCGCGAACCGCTGCAAAGCGTTGTGGCGCTGGTCGTGGACCGCAGCGCCAGTCAGGACATCGGCGACCGCACCGCGCAGACGGATCAGGCGCTCACCGTGCTGCAGGAAAAGCTTGCGCACCTCAAGCAGTTCGAGGTGCGCGTGGTCGAAACCGGCAGGGCCGACGCCGCCGACGAGCGCACCGAGACACGCCTGTTCTCCGCCCTCGACGGCGCCTTCCGCGACGTGCCGCCCTCGCGCATCGGCGGCGCGATCATGATCACCGATGGCGAAGTGCATGACGTTCCGGCAGGCGCGCCGGGCTTCCACGCGCCACTGCACGCGCTGATTACCGGCCGCGAAGGCGAAAAAGACCGCCGCATCCGTTTCGAAAAGGCACCGCGCTTCGGCATCGTCGGCAAGCCGCTCGACATGACCTATCGCGTCATCACCTCTGGCGGCGAAGCCGGACAGGTCGATGTGCGCGTGTCGGTCAATGGCCAGCAGGTCTCGGTCGAGCGCGCCGTCATCGGCCAGGAAATGCCGCTGCGCCTCACCATTCCCAATGCGGGCCGCAACATCATCGAGGTCGCGGTCGACCATGAGGATGGCGAAATCACCGACATCAACAACCGCTCCGTGGCGCTGGTCGACGGCATCCGGGAGAACCTGCGCGTGCTGCTGGTTTCGGGCGAACCGCATGCCGGCGAGCGGACCTGGCGCAATCTCTTGAAATCCGACGCCTCGGTCGATCTGGTGCACTTCACCATCCTGCGCCCGCCCGAAAAGCAGGACGGCACGCCGATCAACGAACTTTCGCTCATCGCCTTCCCGACGCGCGAACTGTTCGTCGACAAGATCAACGAGTTCGATCTCATCATCTTCGACCGTTACCAGCACCGCGACGTGCTGCCGATCCTCTATTACGACTACATCGCCGAATATGTCGAAAAGGGCGGCGCGCTCTTGATCGCAGCCGGCCCGGAATATGCCGGCCCGCAGTCCATTGCGCGCACGCCGCTGCTGCCGGCACTGCCCGCCATGCCCACCGGCGAAGTAGTTGAAAAGGGATTTTATCCACGCCTCACCGATCTCGGCAAACGCCACCCCGTGACGCGCGGGCTGGAAGGCTCGACAGCCGAGCCCCCCCATTGGAGCCGCTGGTTCCGCACCATCGCGGTGGATCATCCCGAAGGCGAGGTCGTCATGAAGGGTGCGGACGACCGGCCGCTTCTCGTGCTCGACCACAAGGGCGAAGGCCGCGTCGGCATGTTCCTGTCCGACCAGGGCTGGCTATGGGCGCGCGGCTTCGAAGGCGGCGGCCCGCATGTTCCCCTCTACAGGCGCATCGCCCATTGGCTGATGAAGGAGCCGGAACTGGAGGAAGAGCGCCTCACTGCCGACGGACGAGGCATGACGCTGGAGGTTCGCCGCCAGACCATGAGCGACAATCCCGGCAACGCGCAGGTCATCACTCCGTCCGGCAAACCCATGACCGTGCCGCTGACGCAAAGCGAGCCCGGCATCTTCACGGGCAGCGCGGTCACCAAGGAAATCGGTCTCTATCAGGTTGCCAACGGCAATCTGAGCACGCTTGCCCATATCGGCCCGATCAACGCGCCTGAATTCGGCGACATGGTTTCAACCGAGGATGTCCTGAGGCCACAGGCGGAAAAGACCGGTGGCAGCGTGCGCCGCCTTGCCGCCGCTTCAGGTGTAAACGTGCCCGGCATCGTGCCGGTGCGCGGCAATGCCGATGCTTCGGGCCGCGACTGGATCGGGCTGAAGACCACGAATGACAGCGTTCTGAAGTCGGTCGGCCGTGTGCCGCTGTTCGGAGGCTTCTTCGGGCTTGGCCTGCTTCTGATGGCGCTGGGCGCCATGTGGTATCGCGAGGGGCGGTAGCTACGGGGAGCGTTGAACAACGTAAGCGCTGCCCGTGTAATCTCCAGACAGATCTGCGTCATGGCCCCCCTTGTAAAGAGGACAATCGGACAAGACACGGCCTACCGATTCCGTCTCCGCGGCCCATTCCATCTGCTTCGGATCGTGTCCGGGGTCGGCACCTCCCCCCTCGCAAGGAGGGGACACCAGGGCATGCGGACGGTTTTCCCCTCCCCGTCGATCGCGGGCCGAAGGGCTAGTAGACTCGTGGCTCGCCCCGGAACGGTGGTTTGCCCAGCAAACCGGAGCGGGGTCGAACTCCAGAGTGCCTTGCCCCTTGGGGAGATGTCGCGAAGGCGCAGCCCGGGCCGATGGGCCGTGGCCTTATACCGGTGCCTGATACAGCCGGCGCCGCTCAGAACGGAACGCTCAGCCCCGCGCGCGCTACGGCCGTGAATGCCTTGTCGCTGCCGTAGCCGGCCTCGACAGTACCATAAAACTGCATTCTTTCGGTGGTGACGAAGTTGAAATCCGCCCCGGCAAAGCCGCGGATCACCCCCTTGTCGCCTGCCGGCGTAAAGACGATGTCCTGTCCGAGCAGCGTAGCCGATACCTTGCCCCCGCTGTTGGCGATGCCGTCGATACCAGCGCGCAGCGTCGTCGACCAGACGCCACTTTGGGTCTCCATCGGTGTCAGCGGCAGCGCGATCTGGCCACGCGCTTCGAACACGTGCACGTCCCGCGACCTTACGCTCAAGGCGTCCGAACCACCGGTTTCCGAATAGCTGTCAAGGAACAGCCCCGCATAGCGCAGGCGCAGGCTCGGAATGATGGTGGTATCGCCCATCGCCATATGCGTGCCGACCGTCAGGGCCGGGCTGACGAACACGCCATCGGATTTCGCATGCGCGCTCTCCAGACCACCGATCACCATGTTGTTAGCGATGCGGCGGTCGCTGTCCTGTCGCAGCGAGCCTATGGAAACGGAAAGGTCGGCGAAGTTCAGGCCGGCCGTGTAGCCGAGATAGCCGCCACCGAAGAAGCTGCGATGGTCGATGTCCTGCGCTGCGCCATCGACCCGCACCGAGCCACCCGATGCACCGAGGAATGCGCCGCCGCGCCAGTTGTCCGACAGGTCCGTATCGACGCCGACAAGCACGCCGCCAAGCTGATTGCGGAAGCCGGCATCACTGCCCGTGCTGTCCTGGTCGCGATAGCCGCCGATGGCCGTCGCCCAGAACGCAGGCCCAAGGCCCGTTGCAGCCGAGCCGCCTTCGCCGATGCCGGCGCCGTGGTTGCCACTCAATCCCAGGGCAGCGCCGCCCGTGCCCTCACGGGCCGCCGCCAGTCTGTTTTCGACAGCACCGGCGATATTGCCGGTCAGGTCGGTCACCACATCGCGGGCGCTTGCGAAACCGGCGGTGTCCAGCACCGCAATCGTCGATCCGTTGATCGCGAACGGCCGTCCTTCAGTCAGGACCGTGTCGGGGAAATTGCCGGAGAACGTGATGACCGCATTCAGACCCGGACCGAAATAAGCCGTGTTGTTGGCGCCGAAGAAAGCGATATGGCCCTGTATAGCGGTCCGCGCCAGCAGGTTCAGCCGTGCATCATCGCCGCCAAAAGCGATGGCGACGCTGTCGCTCAGCAATGTGCCGGAATTGGTGACTGTGACATTGTCGCCCCCGGTGCCGATGCCAACCGTGCCGACGCCGCTGGCAATAATCCGGCCGCTGTTGGTGATGGTGCCGTTGGAAAATTCACCGCCGAACATGCCCCCGGCGATGGCGGTCGTGCCCTCGCCCGAAACATTGATGGAGCCGCTGTTGACGATGCGCGCCCGGCTGCCCTCGACCACGATGCCATTGGCGCCCTTGCCGGAAGCGTTGAGCGAACCGCCGTTGGAAACGTCTGCATCCGCCCCATAGACCAGTATGCCGGTTGCCCCCTCCCCGCTGACGCCGATCGAGCCGCTGTTGACGGCCGAAACGGAATCGACAGGCGCAAACGTCGTGCCGCCGAGATAGCGGCCGGCCAGAATGCCGAAGGAAGCAAGGCCGTTCGTGCTGATGGTTCCGGTGTTCGTCACCGTCGTGCCGGCGCCCTCCACCCCTATGCCGATGGTGGTTTCGCCCGTCGTGGCCAGCTTGCCGCTGTTGGAGATGTCCGCATCCGCGCCGATCGAACTGATCGCGATGGCGCTCGTGCCGTTAACGGTTATGGAACCGCTGTTCACGAGCCTCGATCCATCTCCCTGCAGGGCTGCGCCGAAGGCGCCGTCGCCATCCACGCTGATGGTGTCGGAATTGTTCAGCAGCGCGCCATCGCCGAGCATTACCATGCCGAAAGCGTCCGGCCCCGAAAGATCGATCGTCCCCTTGTTCGTCGCCTGCGCATTGGGCCCGGTCGCAACGATGCCGCCAAGTGCATCATTTGTCGCCTCGATCGTACCGTTGTTGACGATGTCGACATCCGCACCCGAACTGAAGATACCGACCGAATCCGAGCCGGTAGCGCGCAACAGCCCGTTGTTGGTTATCTTCGCGCCGTCGCCTTCGCTGTAGACCCCTGCACTGTTGTCTCCCGAAGTCTCGATGGTACCGTCATTGGTGAGCGTCTGGTCGTCGTTCAGCATCTGGACGGCTATATCGCCGGCGGCGGTCGTGCTGATCGCGCCCCCTTGCGCAACCGCGCCGGTATCCCCGACAGTGCTCATCGTCTGCGCGCCTGCGGTCTGCCCTGCCGGAATGCTGAAACTCTGGGAAAAGGCGGAAGACGAACTCAGCGCCGTTGCCGCAAGAAGCAGCGACAAAACAGTCGATCGTTTCCCCACACGCAGTGCCATTTCCATGCCATCCCTCACGAATACGCGCTGTGTTCTATATGTACTACGTTACTACCTTACTTCTGCCTGTATTCGACACGCTCTGGCAAGCATTCTTGAACGTTCCAATGCATAGACACCGCAAGAAAATAAGAATTTGGCCCGAAGCGTTCCATTTCGGCAACGTTTCAGGCAGTAGAAACGGCCTGTATGTCGCTATCCTGCCCTGTCCATCCAACCTGCCGCGCCGGCTGTGGCAAGGTCGAGATTCGCGTCGAGCGTCAGCGGTTTGCGCGGCTTGAAGTCATGGTTGCCATCGTCGAGCCACAACAGCGAGATTCGGGGCGATAGCGTGTAGCCTGAAACCTCCTGCCGTGTGCCGAACGGATCACGCTCGCCCTGACAAATCAGGGTCGGCACTGAAATATCCAGCAAATGCGCGGTGCGAAGCTGTTGCGGCTTGGCAGGTGGATGGAACGGGTATCCAAAGCAGACCAGCCCGAAAATCCTGCCCCGGTTGAACAGATCGTCGGCCACCATACTCGCCACGCGACCGCCCATGGATTTGCCGCCGATGAAAAGCGGCCTTGCCGACCCCACCGCCTCCACGGCCTCACGATACTCGCCAAGCAGCGTTTCTGCGCGCGGCGGCGGCTTTCGCTGCCCCGAGCGCCGCGCCGCCATGTAGCCGAACTCGAACCGCACGACATGGACGTCATGCTGGGCGAGCCTGTCCGATGCCGCGTTCATCCAGTCCGAATCCATCGGCGCTCCCGCACCATGTGCGAGAACCAGCGTGAACCGTGCATCTTCGGGTCCGGTCAGAAGAAGATCCGGCATTGGGCAACTTCCGGCTAGCGCGAACGGAACGATCCGTTCGACTTGATTTGGCGCTACCTTCTCAGCACCGCCGACAACACGTCGCGAATGCCGATTGCTCCGACGAAGCGCGATTGCTCATCGAACAGCGCCACCGGCGAGGTTTGCGAACGATGCATGGCCAACATCACCGTCTTCAGCGATGTGCCGGGCCGCGCCCAGAACACGCGCGGCGCATCTGGCGGCAGAGCCTCGACCTCGTCGCAGGAAAGCCAGATCGCCGGCTGCCCATTGCGTTCGGCCGCTGCCACCAGCCCGTCGGCGTCGATCTTGAAGCGTGTCGTCTGGCGTCTGTCGAGCCACAACCAGCCATCCTCGCCCGCATGTTCGAGGTCGCGGCGGTCGCGCATCACGTTCCAGGCCGTCAGGACCGAGAGCGGATTCACATTGGAGATGAACTCGCGCACATAGTCATTGGCGGGTCGCAGCACGATGTCTTCCGGCGCGCCGGTCTGCACGATGCGCCCCCCCTCCATGATGGAGATGTGGCTGCCGATCTTCAGCGCCTCCTCCAGATCGTGGCTGACGAAGATGATCGTCTTTTTCAGCTTCTCCTGCAGTTGCAGAAGCTCGTCCTGAAGCTTGGTGCGGATCAGAGGATCGAGCGCGGAGAACGGCTCATCCATCAGCAGGATCGGCGCTTCCGTCGCGAAGGCGCGGGCAAGGCCGACGCGCTGCTGCATGCCGCCGGAAAGCTCATGCGCGTATTTCTTCGCCCACTGCTCCAGGCCGACAAGTGCCAGTTGCTTGCGCACACGCTCCTTGCGCTCGGCCTCCCGCACCCCGGAAAGCTCCAGCCCCAGGCCGACATTTTCCTCCACCGTGCGCCACGGCAGCAGGCCGAACTGCTGGAACACCATCGCCACCCGCGTCTGGCGGATATGGCGCAATGTCGCGTTATCACAGCTCGCGACATCCACCTGCCGGCCATCGTCCGTGACCATGACGCTGCCGCGCGCCGGCACGTTGAGCCGGTTCACCGCGCGCAGAAGCGTGGACTTGCCCGAGCCCGAAAGCCCCATCAACACGGAAATGTCGCCTTCGTTGACGGTAAGGTTGCATTCGGCGCAGCCCAGCACCGCACCGGTCTTCTCGAGGATTTCGGCCCGTGTCGCGCCCTTGTCAATCAGTTCCAGCGCCTCTTTCTGGGCCGCGCCGAAAACGATGTCGACATTCTTGAAATCGACGGCAGCGTTCATTTTGCGCCTCCGTTGCCGATGCGGCTCATGCGATCGAGGATGATGGCGAGAATGACGATGGCGAGCCCCGCCTCCAGCCCGAGCGGAATATTGACCGAGTTCAGC
>Ga0182738_1007578_pt1 | contig 10999 bp, 7 predicted proteins | sample eDN5th30CBELigMG_FD_128876 | JGI IMG/M metagenome (GOLD analysis project Ga0182738, IMG submission 128876) | Enriched Miracle-Growth compost microbial communities from Emeryville, California, USA - eDNA 5th pass 30_C BE-Lig MG (version 2)... ... | reverse complement strand
TCCTTGGAGGCCACGACGACCGTCATCCCGTTCTTTTTGGCCTCTTCCATCGCATCATCCTGACGCGCGCGAGCCCGCTTGCGGAGATCGTCGACCTTCGACTCCCAGGTGGACACGATCAGATCCTGGATCTCCTTCGGATACTTTGCCCATGTCCGGCCGCCGATGGTCGGAACGTACTGGCTGAAGGATTGGTTGGCGACATAGGCGTGCTTGACACCACTGTCCCACAGCTTCGCACTGCGCGCCGACTCGAAGGTCGTCGAGAGACCGTCGATGGTGCCGCGCTGGAGCGCCTGCGGAACGTCGGGCCACGCGATTTTCACCGGATTGGCGCCCAATGCCTCGAAGCGGGCGATATAGGCGGCGCCACCAGGGATGCGGATCTTCAGGCCCGTAAGGTCCGAGTTCTTGTCGATGGCCTTCGTGACCGTGAAGACGTTCTGGAAGCCAAGATCGAGCCATCGACCGATCACCTTGACGCCCAACTTCTTCTCCAGCTTATCCGCCAGCCACTTGCCCGGCTTCCCATCGGAGATCTTGTATGCGTCCTCGTAGCTCACGCCGTACATCAGGGGGAGGTCGGCCGAGTCGAAGTCGGAGACGAACTTGCCGAGCTGCCAAGTGCCCGGGAAGCCCATGTCCAAGGCGCCCTGGTTCAGAGCCTTCGGAACATCAGTGTCCTTGTACTTGGCCGCACCGTGGAAGATCCTCACCTCGATCTTACCGCCCGACTTCTTGGAGAGCTCCTCGGCCCATTCGGTCACGCCGATGTTTCGGATGTGGTTCGGGCCTGTCTCAAGCGAGATCTCAAGGCGATAGGTATCGGCGGCCATCGCAGATGAGCCGCACGCGAAGATCGCGAACGCAGACAGCGCGGCGACCCGCGCGGCACGGATATTGAACACTTAGTCCTCCCTGGAAACAAACGCTCTCGCGCAATTCGGGAAACTGGCTGTCCGTCATAGGCTTGTCAACCTGACGAGCGAGCGAACCGCGCCGGAGAGCGCAAGCGCACTTGAGACTTCCAGACGGCCACCCCCAAGTCAAGCCGACCTTGGTAGCGCCTCACGGCAACTCAAGAGCGGCATCAGGCGACCGTTGCCGTCACGGGCGCGCAGGCGTGATGCCGGCACTTCAATCTGCGTTCGAGGAGGCTGCAGCGTCTCGGCAGCCTCTCCGCAAGACTGGATGCTCACACACCCATCGAGAAATGCCCCGCGTGCGGTGCATCAAGATCTGCGGGGAGCGCTTCCCAGGCGCGAATCAGCTCCCCAACGGATTTCGCGTCCATCTTCCGCATCACGTTGCTGCGGTGAAGCTTCACCGTTACCTCGCTGATGCCAAGGTCGAAGGCAATCTGCTTGTTCAGACGCCCGCGCGCGACTTCGCGGAAGACCTGTCGCTCCCGTGGCGTGAGCCTGGCGAACCGATCGGCATACTCTCTGACGACACGCGACGACGCTCGCTGTGCCACGTCCCTGGCGATGCCGGCGGCCACGGCGTCGAGCAAGGTCTGATCTCGCACCGGCTTGGTGAGGAAATCGATCGCTCCGGCCTTCATCGCGCGGACAGTCATGGGAACGTCGCCGTGACCTGTAAGAAAGATGATGGGTTTAGCATCGCGGATCTTTGCGAGGTGGTTCTGCAGATCGAGTCCGCTCGCCCCCGGCATGCGTACATCGAGGATGAGGCATCCCGGCCGATCCGGAACGCTGGTGTCGAGCAGTTCGCGTGTCGATGCAAAACTCTTCGAGTCGATGCCTGCCGACAGCATGAGCTCCTGCAGGGATTCCCTTATCCTTTCGTCGTCGTCGACAATCAAAACGAGCGGTCGGTCGCCTTCGGCAGGACTCGTCAGCGCAGTTTTCTGGCCTTGCTCCGATGGCTGCGTGATCCTCGGCATGTCAATTGCCTCCATCAAATGTTAACGCCTGGCCGATTGCACCCAGCAGCGCCTGACCGTCGAAAGGTTTGCGGAAAAACCGATTTCCCTGCGCGATAGCCCGCTGCTGGTCCGCTATTTCGTGGCGTCCCGTGATGAGGATGACTGGCAGTTCGGGGCGCGTTTGGCGCGTCAACCTCTCGAGCTCGAAACCATCAACATACGGCATGCCGATATCGGCGATGATACAGTCCGCTTCCGACATAGCGGTTTTGTCGGCCAAGAAGGCTCTGGCAGATTGGAACGATCGCACTACATAGCCTGCCGACTCCAGAAGATCGCTTAGCGATTCGAGCAAGCGTGGATCATCATCGACGACGCTGATCATGAATTTCCCATCGAGCATTCAGCTATTTCCCGTGCGTCTCGAGTGCGTGATGGGTATCTGCAGCTTCTCGGCAAACCGCACCAAATCGGCCAGCGATGCCGCCTCCATCTTCTGCATGATCTTGCTGCGGTGGATCTGGAGCGTGACGTCGCTAATACCGAGCTCTGCTGCGGCCTGCTTGTTGAGCAGGCCACTGACCACGAGTGGGAGAACTTCGCGTTCGCGAGGCGTGAGACTGTCGAACCGCCGTTGCAGTGTCTCGAGCTCGGAACGTTCCTCGCGCGCGATTCTATCCCTTTCGACGGCCGACTGGATCGCGGCCAACAGGCTCTGTTCCGTGACGGGTTTGGTCAGAAAATCCACCGCGCCGTGCTTGATGGCCCGCACGGAGGAGGGAATATCGCCATGGCCCGTAAGAAAGACGATCGGTGGGTGATCGCCGTGTGAGATCTGCTTCTGGAACTCGAGGCCGTTGATGTCCGGCAACTCGACGTCGAGGATGAGACAGGCGGGCAGGGGAGGTCTTGGGAATGACAGGTATTCGATCGCAGACCCGAAGGCGGCGGCACGCCAGCCGATGGACTCAAAGAGCTCGGTCAATGCCTCGCGCATGCGTGCATCATCGTCGACGACAAAGACGATGAACTTGTCCGGGTTCATGCCGAAGCCCTCGTCTCGGTCGGCAACGTGAAAGCCAGTGTTGTCCCCTCTTGTCCGCTGCTGGGGATCCACAGCCGGCCGTTGTGGGATTCGATGATCGAGCGGCAGATGGCGAGGCCCATGCCCATGCCGTTCTGCTTGGTGGTAAAGAATGGATCGAAGACGCGCTCGTGCTCGATGATACCGCACCCATGGTCCTGAAGTTCGAAGCGGACGGACTCCGTGCCGTCAGGGAAGGCGCGTATCCGTATCAATCGTGGGCGATCGACGATCCCTTCCATCGAATCGATGGCATTGCGGATGAGATTGACGAGGACTTGCTGCATCTGGACGCGGTCGACGAGGGGCCGGGGCAAGATCGGGCTGAACACGGTCTCGACCTGTGTGTTCTTGGCCGCGAGGTCGTCGGCCAAAATCAGGCAGACCTCCCGGATCATCTCCGCCATATCGACTTGTGTTCGAGACTTGCCCGACTGACTGAAAAGCGCGCGGATTCGGCTAACGACATCAGACGCTGAATTCGCGTCCCTGATGATACGATCCAACGTGATACCGGCCCGTTCGAGGTTTGGCGGATCAGCGGACAACCAGCGACGGCAGGCGTACGAGGTTGCCACGATCGCAGCCAACGGCTGATTGACCTCGTGGGCAATCGAGGCTGAAAGTTCGGCGAGGCTTGCCGCCTGACTGGCGCGCGCCATCTTTTCCTGCGCCGACCGCAGCTCGATTTGTGCCCGCACCTCCCCATCGATGTCGAGGCAAATGACATTCCACTGCACGATGGCGTTTTCGGAACCGCGCATTGGCGCGGCACGCGTCTCGACCCAGCGATATTCGCCATCGCAGCGCCGCAGGCGGTGCCTGCGTGCATAGGGTTCGCCCGTCGACAACGAACGTGCATAGTTTTCCCTGACGCCTGCGAGGTCGTCGGGATGTACGCTAGCCTCAAGCGTTCCCTGCAGGCGCGATTTCCCTTCGCTGTCCAGCGCCTCGAACTCGTAACCCAAAAATTCACGCAACTGCCGACTGCGGTAGATCGGCTCACCATTGGGAGCGGCACAATCGATCATTGCCGGCAGAGTTTCGACGAGTTGTCGGAGGGTGCGCTCTCTCTCGCGCAATGCTTCCTGTGCGCGCATCTCGTCTTCTATGTCGATGGAAGCGATGTACCATTGCACGATCGTGCCGCTTGCATCGCGCAGGGGGTGTGCGCGCGCCTCGATCCAGCGGTAAGCACCATTCTTCTCGCGCCGGCGAAACCGGTTTACGAAAGGCTGGCCGGTCGCAAAGCCGGTCGACGCGTTCCGAAACATCGCCGGAAAGTCTTCCGGATGAGCAATATCCCGGGCCAGGGCATCGAAGTCCTCGATGTGCGACGGCGGCGAACCGACCGTGTCCATGTATCGCTTACTGGCGTAGATGAGCCTGCCTGAAGGAGCAAAGCTCAGGATATTGATAGGCACAGCGTCGATCATCTGCTCGAGCTGCCGCTTGCTCGCCCGCAACTCTTCCTCGGCACGCACCTGATCGTCGATGTCGTGCGAAAGTCCGTACCATTGGGCGATGCGCCCCTGTTCATCCCGCATGGGTTCGGCGCGGCCTGACATCCACCGATAGACGCCGTCCGCACGCCGCACCCGGTACGTCATGGCGAACGGCTCTCCGGTGCCGATGCTTCTATTGAGCGCCGCCGCAACGCTCGGCACGTCGTCTGGATGGATCACGGCCTGAATTACGGCTGCGAGCCGGCCCGAGTCAGCGGTGTCTGTATCCGTCACATCCATTCCGAGGAAATCGATCATGCGCTTATTGAAAAAGATCGGTTCGCCGTCTGGATTGAGCCGCCAAAGGAGACTGGGCACCATGTCGACGAGTTGCGATAATTCCCGCTCACGCTCACGCAGCACCTGCTGTGCCACGACCTCATCATCGATATCGAGGTAGACACCATACCACTGGACAATCTGTCCGCTCTCATCGCGTAACGCTTCGGCGCGGCCTTCTGTCCATCGATAATGGGCATATCCGCGACGCTGCCGGTACTTCAGTGCGAAAGGCTCGCCGGTTGCGAGCGAATGTATAAGCGCCCGCTGTACAGTCGGCCTATCTTCAGGATGGACGCTCTCGAGGCGGAGGCTGCCGTCCGGTGCGGTCAGGTCAGAGATCGTCAACCCAATCTGGTCTGTGACTCGCTTGTTGAAATAAGAGGGAGTGCCTTCCGGCGTCAGGCACCATATGAATGCCGGGATTGCATCGACCAGAACCTGGAGCTGATGCTCCCTCTGCCGCAAGACGTCTTCGGCCTTCTTTCGCTCGGTGATGTCGATAAAGCCAACTAGGCTCTTGTTGGAGACCGCGCCGGGACGGGCTGTCGTGAAGAGGACGTCGATGACGCTCCCGTCCACGCGCGCCACCTTGCATTCTTCCCGGAAGACCTCCTCGCCACGATAGCGCGCCTCGATCGAACGGCGGATAGTTTCCATGCTCGGCAGCCAGTAGCGGGTGATCGGCCCGTGCATTTCCGCCGCGTTCTTCGCGCCGAACATCTCGATGATATGCTGGTTGACCTCTTCGACCTCGAGCGCCTCCACTGCGCGCAGCAGGAATTCAGGGTGCTCGTCGATGTGGTCTTTCAGTTCCGTTACGCCCTGCGCCCGCAGCTCCTTGAACAGCGGAATGATCTTTTGGGCGTCGATCTGTGCGAGGCCAATCGGCATGTAGTGGAACAGATCGCGATAGCGGCGCTCGCTGTTGCGAAGCTCCTCCTCGGCATGGACCTGATCGTCGATGTCGTGGCAAAGGCCATACCAATGGAGGATCCGGCCGGCGTGATCGCGCATCGGTTCCGCCCTGCCCGACATCCAGCGATACGTACCATCGACCCGGCGCAGGCGGTAACGCATGGCGAAGACCCGGCCGGTGGACAGGCAACGAGTAAGAGCGTCGCGAAACGCCGTGGCATCGTCGGGATGGAGAGCAGCGCTTATCATAGCCGTGAGACGACTGATCCCCGGCTTGTCAGTATCGTCCACATTCAGACCGAGGAAATCCACCATGCGCTTGTTGAAAAAGGTGGGCTCGCCCTCGGATGTCAGGCGCCAAACATGGCTCGGGACCATGTCGACGAGTAGCGAGAGCTCGCGCTCGCGATCGTGCAACGCCTCCTGCGCGACAACGAGATCTTCGATGTCGAGGCACACGCCGTACCATTGCACGATCGTGCCGTCGGAATTGCGCAGAGGTTCGGCACGTCCTTCCGTCCAGTGTAACGTTCCGTCCGAGCGACGTTGACGATACTTCATTCTAAACGGCGCACCTGTTTGGATCGAATGCGCGAGAGCCTTCTCGACGGACGCGCGATCCTCTGAATGGACGTCAGCCAATGATCGCGATCCATCCGGGGCGATCAGCTCCTGCAGTGTCACGCCGACGTAGTCGGTTAGCCTTTTGTTGATGTATGAGGGCTTGCCCTCGGGAGTCGTGCACCAAACGAGTGCAGGAATCGTGTCAACGAGCACGCGAAGCTGCTGTTCGCTTTCCTGCAACGCAAGCCAGCGGGGCTCGGGCTTTTCGTGACCTGAAAGCGGACCGCCTTGATGCAAAAGAATGACTGCGCTGATGCCCGCGCCAACGGCAAGGAAAGTCGCTAACCGGAGATTTACGGCGGGTTCCAGAAGGCCCGTCCATCCGAGCAGAACGGGAAGTGCAGCGGCGGCAATAGCGAAGGCTGCGGTCGATAACTGACTGATCCTTCGACCGCCGTAGGTGCAGATTGCAGCCACGGCAACCAGCAGGCCGGAAGCATCTTTGACCGCCCAAGCGAGGGCAATGCCGGCGCACCCGATGCCAGCCGGAACCGCATAGCGCTCTGGTGGAAAAATTGAACTTACCACAGCGGATTGCTCCTGGCCGATGCCCTCGTGTCGGCAATGCTTGGCAGAGCGCACGCGGGTTGAGGTGGAAATCGTCGCGACAATAGCAGGCCCATCGCCGGCAGGATCTAATGGATATATATGATGGCGCTGGCTGCAGCCTTCCGTTGCGGGCCGTCACCGCTCGAGCGATCGTGCCTCCACGGGAAGCAGCAACGTAACCGTTGTGCCGACGCCCAGTCGGCTTTGGAGGCTCACACTGCCGCCCGCCTCCTGCGCAAAACGACGGACCATCGTCAATCCGAGCCCGTTACCGCCCCTGATGGCTTTCGTGGTGAAGAACGGCTCCAGTGCACGCGACAGGGTGTGGGGGGACATGCCGCGGCCCGTATCTTTCACTTTGATTGCTACTTCGGTAACCGTATGGCCGTCGCGGCGGGGCATAGCGGCGATGGAGAGCGTCCCGCGCTCCGACATCGCATCGCGGGCGTTGAGTGCCAGGTTGAGGATCGCAGCTTCAAGATCCGAACGATTGCAGACGACAGATGGCACGTCCGCGTCCACTCGGACGTCAATGCGCATCCTGTTGTTCGCAATCCAGCGTAGCAACGGCTTAAGGTCCATCAAACACTGCTTCAGATTCACGCTTCCCTGCTCGACCGTTTCCCCTCGCGCAAACCTGAGGACTTGCGCAATCAGCGCGTCCGCGCGCGCTATCGAACTGACAGCGCGGCGCATCGCCGGCTGCAACGACGATTCCGCTTTGATGGCCGGATGCCGATCGAGCAGCTCGACCGTGCTGGAGAGAATTTGGATTATATTGCCGAGATCGTGGACGATCCCTGCCGTCATCATGCCCAACGCTTCGAGCCGGAGCGGTGCACGCTCGTTATGCAATGCGTCGGACGAGGGTTGGCGCTGGAAAGTACTGTCATCGATCTGCTGCAGCGCTGACTGCATGGCTTGAACCTCGCTCGTATCGACGAAACTCATTTCGGCGCGTCCTGGTCAGGCGCGTTCGACAACATATGAGGGGTTCTGGCCGCTTGGTTCGACCGGGCAAAGGATTAGCTCAACCTAGACCTGAGCGTAGTCCCAACCGCGCAGCGATCCCGAACCCTAGCCCAACGTTTAGGTTCACCGATCATTTTGGCGTGCGGGTTCAATTCCACCGCACGATTCCGGTGCCCTGGTGAAATGCGCAATTGGTTGAGCGTCGGCCGCACGAAGGAGCGGCAGAGACGGAAACCAGCGCGTAAGCGCACTCCGCCCGGAGGGCACACCACATGACGACCATCGCGACCAAGGACGGCGTCCAGATCTTTTACAAAGACTGGGGCCCGAAGACGGCGCAGCCCATCGTCTTCCACCACGGCTGGCCCCTGAGCTCCGACGACTGGGACAACCAAATGCTCTATTTCGTCGGCAAGGGTTATCGGGTCGTCGCGCATGACCGCCGCGGACATGGCCGGTCGACGCAGGTGAGCGACGGCCACGATATGGATCATTACGCAACCGATGCTGCCGCGGTCGTCGAGCATCTCGATCTTCGCAACGCCATTCACATCGGCCATTCAACCGGCGGCGGAGAAGCGACGCGGTATGTCGCGCGTCATAGCAAGGACCGCGTTGCCAAGCTGGTGTTGATCGGCGCCGTACCCCCACTCATGGTGAAGACGGCCGCCAATCCCGGCGGTCTGTCCATCGAGGTATTCGATGGCTTGCGCACCGCGCTTGCGGCTAACAGGGGGCGCTTCTACCTCGAATTCGCGAGCGGCCCGTTCTACGGATACAATCGGCCGGGCATCACGCCTTCGCAGGCGAACATCTGGAACTGGTGGCGCCAGGCCATGATGGGCGGCATCAAGGCGCAATACGACGGCATTAAAGCGTTCTCGGAGACGGACTTTACTGAGGATCTCAAGAGCATCGTCGTCCCCACCTTCGTCATGCACGGCGATGACGACCAGATCGTGCCGCTCGCAGACTCCGCGCCGCTATCGGCGAAGCTGCTGAAGAACAGCAAGCTCAAGATCTACGAGAAGCTGCCGCACGCGATGTGCACGACGCACGCCGATATCGTCAATGCGGATCTGCTCGCATTCATCAAGGCCTAACACCCAGCGCGTCGCTGTCGATCGCTCGGTTGCTTGGCAACGAGCGACTCCGGCTGTGACACGCGTGGACAATCCAAATCCAAAGAGACTGGAGTTGATCACATGCGACTTGTCATCATTGGCGCCGGCTTTGCCGGCATGTACGCCGCACTCTCAGCCGCGCGTCTGCGCGACACCAGGGGCATCCCGCCCGAACAACTCGAGATCGCACTGGTGGCACCTGAACCGACACTCGTGGTTCGTCCGCGCCTCTACGAACCCAAGCCGGAGACGCTGACCGCCCCTCTTCAGGAGCTCCTCAAGGCTATCGATGTCGTATACGTGCAAGGCCACGCCGAGACGATCGATACGACGTCCAGCACGGTGGAACTCGTCGACGCCGGCGGTGCGCGCAAGAAGCTGCCCTATGATCGGCTGGTATTGGCGACCGGCAGTCGCCTGTTTCGCCCGGACATTCCTGGGCTCTCCGAGCACAGCTTCAGCGTCGACAATCTCACAGACGCGATTGCTTTGGACCGGCACCTGAACAGCCTCGCACTTCAGTCTGCATCACGTGCGCGCGACACCGTGGTCGTTGCTGGCGGCGGCTTCACCGGAATCGAGGCCGCAACCGAGATGCCGACGCGGTTGCGCGCGGTTCTCGGTCAGAACGCCAAGCCCCGCGTGGTCATCGTCGAGCGCAACGCCTCTATCGCTCCCGACATGGGGCCAGATCCCCGGCCGATCATAGAGGACGCGTTGCGCAAACTCGGCGTGGAAACCCGGCTCGGTGTCGGCGTCACCTCACTGGACGCTGGCGGAGTGACACTGAGCAACGGCGAACGCATAGAGGCTGCAACCGTGGTTTGGGCAGCCGGCATTCGCGCTGCGCCTCTAACCGCGCAAATCCCGGCCGAGCGGGATCATTTCGGCCGGCTCGTTGTCGACCGGCATTTGCGCGTTTCCGCTATCCCCGGCGTCTTCGCCACCGGCGATTCCGCCAAGGCGGCGAGTGACGATCTCGGCAACTTTGCACTGATGTCGTGCCAACACGCCACGCGAATGGGCGCCTTTGCCGGCAACAACGCCGCCGCAGAGCTGCTGGGCGTGCCGACCCAGCCTTACCACCAGAAAGCCTACGTGACCTGCCTCGACCTTGGGGAAGCCGGAGCACTGTTCACGCGCGGCTGGGACCGCAAAGTGGAGATGGTCGGCGCGGAGGCCAAGAAGGCCAAGCAGGACATCAACACGGTGTGGATCTATCCGCCGAAACCCGATCGTGTCGCTGCATTGGCGTCCGCCGATCCGGAGCGCGTCACCGACCTGTAGTCCCTACCGCGATCAATCCAGAGATTATCTCGATTTAGAAGACAGGAGCACAGCATGTCACTGGCAGAAGCAAAAATCCGTGCAGTCGTTCATCAGGACGCAAACATGAAATCGGACGACACTTTACGCACTGGTAAGCGGAGTGTCGAGGAGTTGGTTCCGTCACGTTACGCGGTGCAGATCGGCGATATCGAGGCGCTGATTGTCAGCGACGGCGTGCTGCCGCTCCCGACGGCAATGCTAGGGCACAATGCGGACCCGTCAGTCCGGGCGGCCTGGATGCAGGGCATGTTCCTGCCGCCGGATGCTTTCGACTGGTCGCTGAATGTCGTCGTCGTGCGCAGCGGCGAGCAGACCATACTCATCGATGCCGGGTTGGGGATGGATCCCGACCTGAACCTGCCGCGGGCCGGGCAGTTGATCAAACGCCTCGGCGCCGCCGGCATCGAACTGGCGTCCGTAACCGACGTCGTGTTGACGCACATGCACATGGACCATATCGGCGGGCTGCTTGTCGATGGCGTGAAGGACCGCCTGCGCCCGGACCTGCGGATCCATGTGGCAGCCGCCGAAGTTGGGTTCTGGGAAACGCCCGACTTCACCTATGCCCAAATGCCGCCTGGGTTTCCCGATGCGCTTCGTGCGACCGCCAAGCGCTTCGTGAATGAATACCGCAGCCAGCTGCGGCTGTTCGACGACGAGCACGAGGTAGCACCGGGGGTGGTCGTCCATCGCACCGGCGGCCACACCCCCGGGCACAGCGTTGTGC
>Ga0182738_1007577_pt1 | contig 10999 bp, 9 predicted proteins | sample eDN5th30CBELigMG_FD_128876 | JGI IMG/M metagenome (GOLD analysis project Ga0182738, IMG submission 128876) | Enriched Miracle-Growth compost microbial communities from Emeryville, California, USA - eDNA 5th pass 30_C BE-Lig MG (version 2)... ... | reverse complement strand
GACGGCAGGGAGCGCATTCGGAACGAAGGGTATTTTCGTATCCGCGATTCGGCGGAATGCCTCCGTAGCGTTTTTTGATCCTCGAACATGCGCCGGATCATTCTTAGGCCCGATCAGGACCATTTGGTTTGAGAACACAGTACGCGGCCAGCGCCCATAGCCGTCGAGGACAAATTTCTCGACCTCGCCGAACCCGCAATGTGAAATCACGATATCCGCTTCACCCGCGCGCGCACGGTCGTAGATGTCCATCCCCGTGACCACTTCAACGTCGAGACCGCTCGTTTTTCTGAAATCGTGAATGAGAATGTCGATCATGCCGCTCATTTGCGGTGCGAAAACCGCCGCAAGGCGAATTGGCTTTGCTGGCTGATCTATTGCGAGAGCCGGGGATGATTGCAGGATGACCTGTAGCATTGCGAAGACGGCGACGCACCGTAACGAGACAGTTTTCTTTGTCGACACGAGTCGCTCCATTTGAATGCAAGTCCGCAGCCATAACGATTGCCGTTGCAGGCGTGCAACGGCGATGCCGACATTAGCAGCGTCCGTGTTGCTTCTTAGCAAATGCGATATATACAATCAGCTATAATGAAAACAATCATCGTCGGGTGAAAACTTGTTTCGCCATCGCTTTGGAATTCTCTTTGCTTCGTTTGGACTGATCGCAACAGCATCTCAAGCGTTCGCAGCAGGCCCCGAGTATGATCTCCCGGAGGTCGTTTCAACGGCCGGATCTCAACAACCGGCTTCGAAACCCGGCAAGAGCGGCTCCAACAACGGCGGACCTAACGGGCCTATCGGTTCGCCGAAGGGCACCGCCGGAGCCGCCGCGACGGCGGCAAGTTCCGATCAAGGTGCGGCTGGCGCTTCGAATGCTCCCGAGCCGGCTGAAGAAGGTATAAGCAGCGGCCGCGTGCAGTCTGACCGCATCGTTGAGCAGATCACGACCGTCGACCAAGTAACCGCAGCCCAAATCGAGAGGTCGGGCGCGAGTACGCTTGATGAAGCTATACGGCTTGTGCCAGGTGTTGCGATCGTCAATGGCGGTGATGGCGTACCCCGTCTGAATATCCGCGGTTTCCGAACCCGAAACGTCACGCTGCTGATCGATGGCGTGCCGCAAAATGCAACGTATGATGGACAATTCGATCCGCGGGCAATTCCAGTCGAAAACATCGCCCGAATAAAAATTACGCGCGGTGGAAGCTCCGTTCTGTACGGGCCCGGTGGCAATGCGGCCGTTATCGACATTATTACCAAAAGTGCAAAGCCGGGTCCTCATGCGACCACCGAGGCCAGTTTCGGTGCTGGCAAGGACAGAGAAGGACGCGTCACCGCAAGTTATGGATCTGATACCGTCAGAAGCTTCGCGAGCGCATCAATCTACGATCAGGACGCCTATCGCCTTTCAAACGATTTCAGCTTCACAAAGCTCCAGCCAAACGATGCGCGCGTAAACAGCGATCGCGAGGATCGCTCCTACTATGCCAACACGCAATGGACGCCGTCGGATACGTTCAATTGGGGCTTTAGCGTAAGCCATCGTTCGGGCGAATACGGTAAGCCGCCGACCACATTCAATAGCTTCAACAATGCCGGTGTCTGCCAGAACCAGGCGACCAATGGGCCTTGCGATCCCTTTTCTACCGGGCTCAGGTTCGAGCGCGTCGACGACTATGACAACTTGAGCCTGCAAACGTCGGGTTTGATCAAGCTGGGGCACGGCCTCACGCTCCGGCCCATGGCGTACTATAACAAGCTCGATGAGCTTACGAACCGATTCGACAATGCCAGCTATAACACGCAACTGCTAAACGGCGCCTCTCGCGAGGACGCGACGACAAGCATTTTCGGCGGTGGCGGTCAGCTCGCCTATCGTATTGACGAGAGCAATCTCGTGACACTTGCTCTGGATGCCCATAGGGAAGATTGGAATTCGGAAGGATTTAGCCGCAAATCCATACAGGTTACTACGCCGGCAAGCAGTCAGACCAAGTGCGACGCGGCTTGTAAAGCTCAGCTTCAAAATGTTTGCGATCGTCGGGGCGGTACTTTAGCCGGCAGTGGGAGCGGTGGAGGCGGAGGCAACGGTGGCGGGAGCGGCATCACAGTCTCAAATGGCGTAGCTCAAGGCAGCTGCAGCAACGCCCGCAACGATATCTGGACCGATAAGGGCCTGAACGTTTACTCCACGGCCCTGGAGTATGAGACGCACATTACTAGCCGTCTCTCTGCCGTTGTCGGTGGTGGTTTAGCCGAGCAACAACGTGAGGATACGTCCGACAGCGATTACACCTATCTCGCCGGACTTCGGTTTGCCGTGACCGACGATACGGCGCTGCGCGGCTCGGTTGCTCGCAAGATTCGCTTCCCGACGCTTAGGAATCTCTACGGCACGGATGAAGGAGATTCCTCTCTCAAGACAGAAGTAACGCAAAATTACGAAATCGCCATTGAACACCAAATGCGCAATATCAACGCTTATTGGAGCGTCACCGCGTTCCGTATCGATGCGAAAAATTTCATATCGAAAGACAGATTCACGCAGCTTTTTGAGAATAAGGATTTGCTTCGATTTCAGGGCGTCGAGACTACGGCGACATTCCGGCCGACCGACATCCTCGGCATCCAGTTGGGCTACACGTATCTCCATTCCGAAAATCTGGCTCCAGTCCCGGGCGGGACAAATGCAGTTCAGTTCGAACCGGAGCATACCGTGACTGTCAGCGCGAATTACCGGGTGCGACCAGATTTGCTCTTGAACGCAGACTATCAATTCATCGCAGGGAGCGTCGCATTATCGAGAGACGAACTCTCAACTCTTGAACTCGACGCATATCACCTTGTTAATCTGGGACTGACGCAAGATCTCGCCGGAGGTTCGGCACAGATATTCGGGCGCATCGAGAATCTTCTCGATGAGAACTATCAAACTGCATATGGCTTCCCGGAAGCCGGACGCACTTATTACTTAGGGTTTAGATCAAAGCTTTGATTCGACGTATTCCACGCGGATGTGACCCCACATCAGCGTCCACGCCAATGCGAGGGACGCAGCAATGCCGATGCCAAGGAGATATTTGCCCAGCTGTTGCTGATCGCTCAAAAGATAGTTGCTGCACAACCGCATCGGCGAGACGAGATAAAGCCAGCCCAAACGGAAGGCGGTGGCGATCAATTCAAGCAGGACGACGCCCCGCGCGACGAACCCTGCGCGCGACCAGCTCAGCGCAACCGGCACGCCGATCAACAACGGCACGCTCATAAACTTCGCTAGAGTAAACCACCCCTCGTCCACCGACGCGTCCATCATCCGCGGCAGCATCCATACCATGCCGACGAACGTGGCAAGCAGTAAGCCGGGGATGCCTCCGCCATTCCATCGCGCAACCGCCGCGGCGATCCGGTGCGGGATGGCGAGACCCACGAACCAGCCGGCCACCGCCAGCAGCGGAATCTGGACCAGCATCTGCAAGGTCATCGTGGCTTCCAGTACCGACCGGGCCGGCGGCGTCGCCAGCACACCGCAGAGCAACAACCCCACCCAAGCGCGACTGGCCGGCAGCAACGTCACGATCCGAGCCGCGCGATTACGAAACGCGCCGCCGCACGCGGGTCATCCCAATCCATGATGGCGACCAACTGGCCGCGCGGATCGACCACCGCAATCGCGGCGTTATGTACGAACCCGCCCAGCCCGTCGGGAACCGCGGTCACGCCGAACACCCGATGCAATGCGGCAAGATCCGTCGCATCCACTGGCCGTGCAGCAAGCCAACCTGCCCCACGATCACCGAAACGCTGCTGATAATCCGCCAGACGTTCAGGATCATCGTGCTCCGGATCAAAGCTGATACTCAACAACGCCACCTTTTCGTGTGCGATCGGAGCCGCTAAGCGATCCTGCAGACGCGCAAAGACGCCGCCCTGCACGGAGCAATAGGCTATGCAACGGGTGTAAATGAAATCGACAAGCAGCCAACGGCCGCGCAACGACTTGAAATCAATGTGCCGGCCACGTGCGGTTTGCAGATTTACATCCGGCACCGCGCGGGGATGCTCGCGCACGTCAATGCGGCGCGCGGCTTCGGTCGTGAACGCGCTAAACCCATTGGTCGCGAGCGAGAGCATCGCGACGCCTGCTACAAAGATCAGCAAGCTAGCCAGCAACGACCGCACGGGGGCCCTCCCGAGTGGGCGGCGACTTGAGCAGCCCGAAAGTAATACGGGTCGCAAAGTACAGCATACCGAGCACCACCAGGATCGCACCGATCGATCCCATTTTGTCGGTGAACGTCCACGTCTCCAGGTGCTCGGCCATGCGCCTCGGCACGCTTAAACGACCAGCATCGAGAAACGCGAACACGAATATCAATCCACCCACCAGATATACGGGAAAGCCCACCTTGCCGACGCCGGACTCCGGCAGTGCATACGAGCGGCTCCCGATCAAGTGGAACATCAGCGCCAGCGCCATCGGCAGTACGCCGAGCAACAGGTAGAAATGAAAATGCCCCGGCACCCATTGCGTGTTGTGCATCACTTGATTGATACGGATCGTGCCGTCGAGAATGGCCGGCACGATGCCCGCCGCCCAGCCGAACACCGCCAAGACCATAAGCTTGGACGGCATCGTCCAGCGAATGCTGGAACGATAGATGTTGGTGAGAACGCCATACGCGGTCACCAGGAATACCGGGAAGCCGGCACCCCACGAAACCACCTGCCCCATGATCGACAGCCAGCGCGGCTGCGCAAAATCCATCAGCAGATGGTGGGGAAACACAATGACCACGAATAGTGTGCTCACCGCCCACGACCACAGGAATGGGCGCGAGATCGGATACGGCTTACCGGTGTAGCGCGGGAGCAGTTCGTAAACCGCGATCACACCCATATAAATTGTAGCGTTGATGTACATGTGCCCGAACCAATAGATGAGGTTCTTGGCGACGAGAGCATTGAGCGCCACCTGCGGAAAGAAGACGTTTACCAAGCTCATCACGAGCACGACGGCCCCGGCGAGGATGCCCAGCGAGTTTGCGATGATCACCATGGTGCTGGCCACGACGGCCTTCGGATGGTTCGGGTCGATCGTGCCTCGGAACAGCCATCGCAGGCCGAGTCCGCGTCCAAGGTTGCCGTACTTCCGGATGATGCCTGCGGCCGCGTCGAGATAGAACAACAACGAACCGACGCCGATCAGGAGATAGCCGAGCATGAACAGTGCCGCGGTATCCGATGTCCACAGCCCTACGCCGTGGACCGGCAGCGGGTACAGGAACGTCCACAGTGCGCCGTAGCCCCCGACGAAGATCGAGATAATGATGCAAAGCGCCCCGAGCATGAACAGCACGTAGTTGCTAACAAACGCCCAGAGGTGAAGCGTTACGTACTTGCGCAGGAAGAACCACATGACCGCCGTGGTCGCCAGCGACATGGTTCCGACCATGCCGGCGCCGTGCATGGACAGAAACTCGTAGAAGAGGTCAGGCGGCACGTCCAACCATTTCGCCTGTGCCATGCGCATGGTCAGGCCCACCAGCATCATCAGAACGAACAGAACCAGCGCTGTGATGATGTACAGGTTGAACGCGATCCGCGTTCGCCCTTCGAGCCGCTCGTCGTCCGGATACATTGTGAGTGAAGCCATGATCACTCCTCCTTGGACGTGACCACATCGATAGTGGCCGTCATAGGCGCATGTCCGAGTCCGCAATACTCAAGGCATCGCACCGTGTACGTTCCGGGACCGTCGAAGGTGTAGAGCAACTTGTTCGTAAAGCCCGGCATCGCCTGGGTCTGCGTCACGATGCGGCCGTCCGGCGCGTAGAGGGCGAACCCATGATTGACGTCGTCGCTGGTGACGCGAAACTCTACGGTGCTACCCGCTTGCACGGTTGAAGGCGCGATCTGCCAGTTCCACTGGCTCCCCACCACATCCACGATCTGTTTCGCATCAAGCGCGCTGTGTTGCGGCGGAATCGGAAAACTACGCAGGGTAGCCCAGCTGCCGACAATGAAGGCAACAAACAGCACTGCGAACAAGCTAGCTTGCAGAATGTGTGCGGTGTGGAGGGATTTGCGGGTCGCGGCTTCGTCAGCGGGCTTACCCGCCTGAATAATCACGTGGATGAAACCCAGCGCAACCAACCCTATTCCGGCGAGGGCAATAGTCCATACTACGTTCTGGACATGCATGGCGTCCCAACCCGTCTGCTGCGGCACCAGTTGAAAGCCGCTTAAACATGAAATTATATACTGTCAATGCATGTTTTAGTGATGAGCAACCGTTCGATGCGGATAGCCTCGCAACGAGCTGATGCGGTGAACGGGCGTCACGTCAGATCTGCGCGTTGAAAGTAAAACGATAACCGATTTCCGCTCTTCGCGACTGTCGGCCAACGACGGCCCGACCCAGTAACGACGTCCGCTTCGGCGCAGTAGCGGACATCCCACCGAAACAAGTTCGCCCCCAGCGACAGCAAACGACTTCGAACCGAGCTGTTTACGGTGAGCTTTGGACAAACGCCCAAAATTAAAGCAAGGCTCTCACTTGAAACGCTCGATGATGTCGGAAAGACGCCGGCACGACTTAAGCAGATGCTTCTGTGGCGTGGTGGCAATGCCGAGCAGAAGACCCGATTGTCCGGGCGCCGGCCGTGAGTACCAGACGGACAATGCAGACGGTGCTATTCCAAGCGTGAGGGATTTTTTAGCGATCGAGATATCGGACGCACCATCAGGCAATCTCAACAACGCTGCCAAACCTGCTGTTGTAATACTCAGTGCTTTGAGTTGCGGCTGAAGGCACTCCAACAGGGCATCACGCTGAGCGGAGTAAGCACGCTTGGTGCGCCGAAGATGACGGAGGTAGTGCCCTTCGCGCATGAATTCGGCCGTAGCAAGCTGCACGGACGGCCCAGGCGGCGGCGAAAGACACGCCGCGACTTCCGCGAAGCGCGACAACAGTGGATTGGGCGCGACGAGGAAACCGAGCCGCAACGTGGGACTGATGGTCTTGCTAAAGGAGCCGGCGTGGATAACACGCTCGCCGCGATCAAGCGATGCGAGCGCTGGCGCGGCCCGACCCTCGAGCTGCATCTCACTGAGATAGTCGTCCTCAACCACCCATGCGCCTTCTTGAGCGGCCCAATCGAGCAGACGCAAGCGGCGTTCGAGCGACAAAGTAACGCCAAGTGGAGCCTGCTGCCCTGGAGTTACGACAACCAGCTTCGCATCCGGAAAGTGGCGCAGCCCATAGTCAACGTCGATACCGTTGGCGTCCACCGGAATAGGTGCCAAGCGCAATCTAGCAAGTTCTAGGCCTCGACGAGCGAACGGGAAACCGGGATCCTCTACCCACGCTTTTTGGCCTTCGAGCCCAAGCACACGAAGTGCGAGTCCAAGGCCGCTGCTGTACCCGCCGGTGATGATAATTTGCGAGGGTGAGCATTCGACGCCGCGCGCAACGGCAAGATAAGCGGCGACTTCCCGGCGTAGCGCAGGCTCGCCGCGAGGATCGGGATAGAGCGGTGCCGCACCGGCTTCTGCCCGCACGGCGTGGGCGCGAATGCGTGCGAACAGTGTAGCGGGAAAGATCTCTGCTGCGGGAACCCCCATCTGGAACACGGCCGGTCCCTGGGTCATTTCCTGGTACATCTCCATGAAGGAGCCAGGGTCAGGTGGCGGTTCTTTGCGGATGCCTGCGCGAGGTCGGTCCGCCACGTGGGTTCCGGTTGCCCGCGACGCAACAATAAGTTGCGCTGCCGACAGTTTTTCATAGGCGCTGCGCACGGTGCCACGGGCGACCCCCAGTTGTGCAGCCAGGTCTTGCCAGGATGGCAGGCGAACACCCGGGGCAAGCACTCCACTCTCAATCGCAAGTCCGATACCTTTTCGAATCTGCTCGCTCAGTGGCGTCTTGGCCGATCGGTCGATTTTCAGCTGAAACGGCTTGCTCATGCCTCGTGTGGTACACGATTTTTGTGCGTTCTTGGTACTTTCTTCCGCACCAGAGCGAGCGCATTTTCTGGACGCGATAAGATTTAAAATAGGAGCACGACAATGAAGGTGCGGACCGTATTCGGCGCTGCGTGCGCCGCCATAGCCTTTGCAACTGCTGCGCCGGCCTTCGCCCACAGCGGCGACAATGTCACGAAGAATTTCGAGCAGGCGATACCCAACATTCCCGGCAAGTCGCTGATCGCATTCGTCGTCGATTATGCACCGGGCGGCGCCTCGCCTCCGCATACCCACGCGAAGTCGGGATTCATTTACGCCTACGTCATTTCCGGAAGCATCGAATCGAAGGTCAACGACGGCGCAAGTCGCGTCTATAAAGCTGGCGAGAGTTGGTCAGAACCTCCCGGCGCCACGCATTCTATCAGCCGCAACGCGAGCAAGACGGAGCCGGCAAAACTACTCGCCGTCTTTGTCGTCGACACCAATGACAAAGCACTGACGACGCCAATTAAATGACGCAGACCCAACGAGTGCGTGTTTCGCAAGGAGCTGATCATGCGCGTATTCATTGCCGGTGCGACAGGAGCCATCGGATTACCGCTCGCGCGGGCATTGTGCACGCGAGGTGACCACGTCATCGGCATGACTCGTGCGGGCAAAAGTGTTGACCGCCTGCGCGAGTTGGGCGTCGAAATCTCCTATGCCGATGCTTTCGAGGCCAAGTCCGTCTTGCACGCGATAGAAAAGGCCAAGCCGGATGTGATGATAGACCAATTGACCTCGCTTCCCGCCAACCCGGCCGAAATCATCAAATGGTTGCCCAATGATACCCGCTTACGCCGGGACGGCGGTGCCAATTTGCTTTCGGCAGCCAAAGCAGCAGGCGTAGGACGCTACATCATCCAATCGCGTGGTTTCTATCTCGACGCTCCGGATGGACAGCTCGCCGACGAGACTGCCAAGCTTCGGGTCGACGCGCCCAACAATATCGGCAACAGCGCGCGTGCGACCGGAGAATATGAAGATCGGGTTCTGGCAATCCCATCGCTTGGTGGTGTTGTGCTGCGCTATGGCTTCTTCTACGGCCCGGGCACGTGGTACCGGCCCGACGGAGCCATCGCGGAAATGGTGCGAAAGCGCGAGTCTGCGATCATCGGAGCGGGAAACGGCGTCTGGTCATTCGTCCATATCGACGATGCTGTGGCCGCGACGGTGTCGGCCCTGACCGCCGAACCCGGCGTGTACAATGTCGTAGACGATGACCCTCTGCCCGTTGCCCAATGGCTCCCCGCCTTCGCTCGATGGGTTGATGCCGAGGAACCGCCGCGGTTGAGTGTGGACGATGCGCTAAAGACCATCGGAGAGGAAGCCGTCTATTATCATACGCGCCTGACCGGAGCATCGAACAACAGGGCAAAATCGAAACTCGGATTTGCGCCGCGACCGCTCCTGTGGTGGCGCCGGTCTCGTTGAGTTGGTGCATTCACCCCGTACTGTACAGCGCGATCCTGAGCCCACCGTGACGGCTCAAGCGTGACGAAGCCGCGCCTTACCGCGTGGCAGGGATTCGAGCATGGCGTCTTCAGGTGGCCAGAGCTCACACACAGCAGGCGCAGTCGAATTGGCACCGTCTCGGCCCTCGACGATGCCGTCGCCGCTCCCAATCCGACCAAACGGATCAGCGGAAAGGCAATCATCCGCCCATCGCAACATTTCCACCAAATGGACAAGTGACCGAGGAGACAATTCTCATGAAGGCAATCGTGGTGACGGACCAGGCTACGGGAACGGCTGGAATGAAACTGGTGCAGCGGCCCGAGCCCCAGGCAGCGATAAACGACGTCGTCGTCCAGGTTCATGCGTCGGGATTTGTCCCGACTGAGTTGACGTGGCCCTCAACCTGGACCGATCGCCTCGACCGTAACCGTACACCGTCGATCCCTGGGCACGAACTGGCCGGAGTGGTCATCGCTCTCGGCTACGGCACGACGGGACTGTCGGTCGGACAGCGCGTGTTCGGCCTCACGGACTGGTATCGCGACGGCACTTTGGCGGAGTATGTAGCTGTCGAGGCACGCAACCTCGCGCCGCTGCCGGGAGACGTCGACTTCACGGTGGGTGCGAGCCTGCCGATCTCAGGTCTGACTGCGTGGCAAGGACTGTTCGAGCACAGCCGCATCCAGACGGGGCAGAGCGTCCTTGTGCATGGCGCATCCGGCGCGGTCGGATCAATAGTAACACAACTCGCGCGCGAGGTCGGAGCCCACGTCATCGGCACTGGACGCGCCGCCGACCGTCAGAAGGCCTTCGACTTCGGCGCGCAGGAGTTCATCGACCTCGACAACGATGTTCTCGAAGACGTCAGCAAAGTCGATTTGGTATTCGATGTTATAGGCGGCGACATCGGGAAGCGGTCCGCAGGCCTGATCCGAGCCGGAGGAACGTTGGTGTCCATTGTCGGGCCACCTGAGGTGCGGCCCACCGATGGTCTGGCGGTCGACTTCGTTGTCGAGTCCGATCGTGCCCAACTGAGTGAGATCGTCCAGCGGGTGCGGGACGGACGACTACGGACAAACATCGGCACTGTTTCGACGCTCGACGACGCCGTCGCCGCTTTCAATCCGACCAAGCGGATCAGCGGGAAGACGATCGTTCGCATTCGTCCGTGAGCGCCACGCGCTCACTGGGCCGGCTACGTCCTATGGGCCTGCAGGCCATCCGGCCGACAATGCCGCGATCGAAATAAAGTCTCAGCGAGATGTAAACAGGTCGCGAGTTATCATCTTTGTCGAAACGGCGACTTATAAAAATGCTGATTTATCTGCATTTTCAAATGGCGCACCCGACAGGATTCGAACCTGTGACCTTCGCCTTCGGAGGGCGACACTCTATCCAGCTGAGCTACGGATGCCTAAGGAGCGAGACTGATAGCCCATTCCCGCGCCTCTAGCAAATGGACTTGCGCAATCGGTCCGGGCGAAATGCAATCCTTTGGGGTGAGGCTCAGCGCCTCACCCGCAGGGCTGCGACG
>Ga0182738_1007575_pt1 | contig 11000 bp, 9 predicted proteins | sample eDN5th30CBELigMG_FD_128876 | JGI IMG/M metagenome (GOLD analysis project Ga0182738, IMG submission 128876) | Enriched Miracle-Growth compost microbial communities from Emeryville, California, USA - eDNA 5th pass 30_C BE-Lig MG (version 2)... ... | reverse complement strand
GCCGGCGCTTTCCCGGTTCCGGATTTCTGTCTCATCTTCGCTCCTTTGAAAGGCTACGATGAACCAGAAATCCTCCGTTCTCAGTTAAGCCGATTTGGTCCCATCAGTGCTGACGCCGGACAGCTATACACGACCGCGTCGGCAAAACTCGTCATCGGGCGAACACTGCCTTCCCCCCTTTATCATGCCCTGCCCGCCCGCAGTGCGCCGAATGTCCTGTCTCTTAACCGACGGAAAACAATTTTTCGAGAGGGCGTTTTCGTCTTTGCCCGAAACTCATCGCAATGAACCCTGTTCGAACGTCGCGTTGAAGCGCGCCGAAGCGTGCTCCGTTCAATGCTCCGGATACGATTCGCGCCTTGTTCCATCCAAGGGTCAGGCAAGGGCTCCATTCCGGCTCGCCCCGATCAGGAGGACACATATGCACACCGCCATTCTCCACCCCTGTATTCCGGGCGCCTTCACCCGCATCGCTTTTGGCGCCGCGCTCTGTGCGGCTACGATCGTCTTCACTTCCGCCGGAGCATTCGCGCTGTCCCCGCTCAACGCTCCCTGCGGCGAGGTGGAAACCGGTTTCGCGCAACAGTGCCAGGCGCCGACAAGCGCAGGCAGGGCTGGCGCGGGCAGGGCCGGTTTCTACTCTTCCTCAAGTTTCGACGACGGATCGCCGCGTGGCGAGGGGGACTATTCCGGTACGTCCGACACTGTGCGGACGCAATTCTACATCGAGCCGAAGCATTCGCGCCGCGGCAGAAAGGCAGGCGGGGCCCCTGGATGGCCGGGCGCTGCAAATGGGCCGGGGTTGGGAGGAGGGGCGTTGGGTGCGGCGGCTCACCGCGATATCGCCGGCCCCTATCCGGCAGGTGGCCGAGGCTTAGGCAACGCGCCCTGGCGTTTCAGGGGCAAACTTCATCACCGCCGGTAAACAGCTTGCGGCTTGTCGAGGATGCGGCGCCGTCCATCAAGGGCTCGGAGGTTCCGCCATCTCGTGCGTGGCCGACCCTGGATTGCTTGCCATGTCACGGTCTTCCTCTCCCGTGCCGGCGACCAGCGTCGACGAAAGGCGCCTCCCATTATGGAAAATGCAGTGTGCCTCGTCGAGACCGACCGGCTCGCGGCGCCCGGCGAGCTTTCGGATGACATGCTCCGGCACAGGTTGATCGCGCTTGCCGTTGCGCTCAAGGACGACATCGAGCGGGACGGTCTGGCAATGGATTTCGACGCTGGCGCCGTAATCCAGGCACAGGGCGACGACTTTCCTGCGCATGAGCCGCGTGACACAGGTGGCGTTCCAGACGAAATCGCTTCCCGCCCGCAAATACCCGCGCGCCTGCTCGAAGGCGGCCTGCACGACACGGCCTTGCGTATCCTCGGGGTCGACGCCCATGCGCTGCCGCAATCTGTCCAGGGATACCATCGGCAGATGGCCGAAATGCGTTGTCGCATAACTGTCCTTGCCGGCCCCAGGCAGGCCGCTCATGACGATGGCGCGGCTGCCCTTCGGCTGTGGCGGATCGTAATAGGCGGAGCGCTTCGGATCCCGCAGGAACTCAAGCCGCGCCTGGTCGCTGGCGAAAGGCCATGCCTGATCCAGCAGCCGGTTTTCTTCCAGCCACATTTCCAGGAGGTCGAGCGCTTCGAGGCTTTCGTCGATATTGGGCGCGATGCGCCCGGTCGTGTCCGCTCGCGCCAGCCGCAGCAGGTCCGACCAGATCCCTTCGCAGGAAAACGCGATCGCCCGGCGCAGCATGTTCTTCTGCTGGAACATGAAATAGGGCCGCTGATGCCAGAAGATCAGGCCGTGCACCTTCATGGCGAACTCGGCGGAAGCGCCGGCGTCGACAAGGTCTCGCCATGCCATGTCCGCGCCTACCGGCGAATGTTTTGGTTGGCGTATCCGCTCGCGCTGTTCGGTCTCGTCCCACTCCCGGATCGTGGTGACCGGCTTGCCGACATCGTGGAGCCAGGCCGCAAGCATGAGCGGTTCCCGACGCTCGGCAGGCAATGTCGAGACACCAGATCCGACAAGCCGGTCGACCACCATGCAAGTATGGGTCCAGACGTCGCCCTCGCCGTGATAGACGACATCCTGAGGACAGGCCGACATGGCGGCCGCATGGGGAAAGGCGTTTCTGACGGCATCGGAACCGCCATCTTCACGGAGCATCAGGGGCAGCCAGTCCGACATCTTCATTTTTCCTTTCCGAACCGGCCAGCCGTCCAGAGCCGGCCAGTCGTTTTGAACCAGCATGAACCGGAAGCGCGGCGAACAGGTCTACATCGTCGTGCAGCCTGTTCTGAATGATCGGCCGGCTCGCCCAGTGTGATCCGGATTCCTGTATCGCCTGGAGAAAACCGGCACGCACATATTTGAAACGTCCGATCACCCTGTCATCATCCTCGTGCTTGACGTAGAGGCCTTCAGCCAGTTCGCTTCCATCGGTTTCCAGCAGGGCCCGCCCTGGATCAGCTCCGGCTGCGACACAGGCCACCCTCAGCGCCTCGCGCCAGTGCGCAGATTTGTAGAGCGAGGGAGCGACCATACCCTCCAGATGGTCACGGCCGGCAATGAGACCTTCATGGATAACGGGCACCGACACGATGGGTAGTCCGGCGAGCAGATCTTGTCTTGCCGGCGTCGACAGGAAAATATCGCGCTGCCGATCGTAGATGTCGAACTCCAGGAAATAGTGGGGCAGGGAATCGTAAAAGACGGTATGCTTTGCGAAGCTCCACTCGCCATAGACGATGTAGCGATCTTCAAAGCGGTCGAGGAAAGCCTCCTCATGCGTCTGCGCCCATGCCTTGAAGAGATTGAACTGGCCCTCCCTGGCGCCCCCGGACAGAAAGTGGCCGCGCGACTGAAGCACAAGGCGCCATTCCCGCGAGAAAGAGAGCGCGCAATTGGCGCCGTCGACCTTTTCCTCGACACGGACTTCGCCGCTGGCAAGACTCTCGGCCGGCACCTGCCCTTCGGCCGTGTCTCCCGGCTGCAGGCGCGATCCCGCCAGATGGGGCGTGCGCGGATATTTGACGATTGCCTGCATGAGGAACGACCAGGAAAGCGAGCGGATGAGGATCGACAGCGAACGAGGCGGATGCGCATGGAGAGAGGGCTGCGAAAACGGCGGCTGGCGTTTTTCGCATATCGACGTGAGCCGTTCAATGCCCTGGACGATGATCAGAAGAAATCGGGAGCTTCGCCATGGCCTTCCCTGCTGTAAAGGGCGCTGTCGGTGGCCCACGGCCGCCCGCGCGAGGCTTGCACGGAAGCGCGCATGCCTTTCATGGCTTCTCTCATGATCCTGTCGGTTTCGGCATCGTTCACCTGCCCGACCAGATCGGTAAGGATTTTCGCATAGCGCTCGCAATGCCAGCTTTCGGCTATGTGGCTGACTTCATGCATGGCCACGGCGCGCAACCGGCGCCGGTCGTCCGGATTGGATAAATGCCATGCCACACGCCCATCCGCGTCGACAGGGTTGAGCAGCAACAGCTCGCGCCCGGATATTCTGGAATGCGCGGCGCCAAGATGCGAAGAGAAGACGAACCCTGTCAGGAAATCGATCCGGTTTCCGAGATCCGGTTCATTGCGCAACAGAACCTCTATGGATTGGCGGCAGGCTTGCGTCCACGCTGCAAACAGGAGGCGAGCCGCCATGCCGCTGCCTCTGCCTTCCATATCGGCCTTGATCCAGGTCCTCGGCAGGAACTGGGTGGCGGACGCCTGCTGGGCGGCAGTCGGATCGTCGAACAGGACCACGACATTGTGGCTGTATCCGATCACCCGCTGTCGCGGAGGCGAAAGGGAACCGGACGCGCCTGTATGACCGCCTGCATCCTCCTGCCTCGCGGTCTCGGGACCGGCCGCGCCCGCGGATGAAGCCCCGGGAAAACCTGCGATAGCGATATTTCCCTCGATGACCTGGTTGATTTCGCCAGGTTTGCGGCTGTCGGCGCCTGCCGACCGATCGGCTCTGGCCTCATCTGCAGCATCCTTGCCTACCCCGGCTTCGGAAGACGCGTTGCCGGCCCGGCTGATCACCGAAGTTCCCTTCGCGCCGGCGAAGAACACCCATCGTTTCTGCTTGCGACGGTCCTTCAGGGCGCTTTTCTCGTCGACGGCGAGTTCCTGGACGAATTGCATCACATCTTCGCGAAACCTGTCGCGCAGCCCGTCTCTGGCCGCCGTCAGGGCGAGCCGGGACTTCTCCGGCGCGAGGTCGAGCGTTATCTGGACGGGTTGGCGTATATGCTCGTCATACATCGCCGCGCCGTTCACCCGCACGATCAGGCGATGGCGATGGGACGTCTCGCTGCGGTTGACGCTTACCGTCCCCCAGCGTGACCCGTCATGCGCGAAGTCGCGGATGGTCCGGCCCCTGTGGAACAGCGTTCGCCAGCGGATTGAGCCGGCGTCGTCCGCCAGATCGGCGAGCGGCATGGCGTCGCCGTTCAGGTCGGTCGAGGCCAGCATCATCTTCACGCTCGCCCTGGAAAGCGTGCTCTGCGACAGGAAATGACGAAGACCCGATTGTAGCCGCCGCGCGTGACGCGCGTCTATATCGACGATCAGAAGACAGCCCTTCGCGTCTCTCGTCGTGCGCAGGATCTCATACTCTCCACCGTCGCCGCGTACCTCATGCCTCCCGGTGACGATCCTGTATCGTTCCTGGCTGAAGCAGGTCAGGATCCTCGCCCGACCAAAGCCGCCGACGCTCCCCGGCTCATCGGCCTTGGTCGACATGCCGAGCCGCATATAGACGTCCTCCAGCACTTCCCGGCTCATGCCGGGGCCGTTGTCGGCAAAATGGACCCTGAAAACTGGTTCGTCGACGCCTTCCCGGACGAATGACGTCCGTATGATGATGGATGCTCCGGAACTCCGTGAACCGTCGCTGGACATTCCTTTCGCAGGCGACCCTGGCTGAGAATCCGCGTTCAACCCGTCGCCATGAGTAACGGCAACCGCGGAGGCCTTGCCGTCGAAGGCGTCGAGACTGTTTGAAAACAGCTCGCGCCAGAAGGCGACATGCCAGTTGGCGTACATCTTGTCGCGCTCTGCGACGAAGAATTCCTTCGGGGTGACGATCGACGGCATGTTGATCTCTCGTGGTTGATCGCCGGCCGCCAGGCGCACGAACATTGCCGGCCCGGCCGAGAAAGACGGCCTCCGAAGGCCGAACTTCACCCCGAGTATCCGCCGACAGGTAGAAAATCCAAACAGAAGCGGCCAGGTATTTTCAGGGCGGACCGACGGCCATCACCGCTGCGTGGCGCGATCTTGGGGAGATCGTCAGGCACAAGAACCGCCTTTGATCTTCAAGGCGCCGGCGTATCTCCGTCGAGACACGGCGCCGGCCTTTCGATCTCGATGACCTTATGCCAGTCGAAACGTGCATTCTCGTTGCCGTAGCCTTTCGGATTGGCGATGACACGCGTGCCTTCGACTTCGTAGTCGAAAGCGTCATGCGTGTGGCCATGCACCCAGAGATCGATGTCATATTCGAACAACTCGGGCATATGACTAACGAAGCCAGGAGTCACCTTGTCGGCCGCGAAGCGCTCGGCGACAGACAGCCTGTGGGGCGCGTGATGCGTCACCACGACGGTCGGACCGTCGAAGGGCTCGCGCAGCCGCGCCTCCAGCCAGGCGCGGCTTTCCCGGTGCATGTCCAGCGCGTGTTTCGTCGTGAAGCGTGTCGGCATGAAGGTGGTCCCGGTAATTTCCGCGTCGGGGCCGACGGACGGCCGTGAAAAGGCGATCTGGTTGAAATCGTTCATGCCGTGGCGGACGTCGAAACGCGAGAGTTCAGGGTTGCCGAACAGTGCGAAGTCGGTCCACAGGCTACAGCCGAGAAAGCGCGTGTCGCCGATGACGACCTCGTCGTTCTCGAGAAAATGGATTTCGTGTTCCAGTGCTGCCCGCCTCGCGTCTCGAATGTCGTCCAGCATCACGCCACCGTAGAATTCATGGTTGCCGGCAACATAGACGACGGGAGAATTGCCGAAGGTTTCGCGGATCCAGCGCATTCCGTAAGCCGGCGGCTGGTCGATGTCGCCGGCGAGCACCACCACGTCATGCTCGGGGTAGGGGCGGGGAACGTCGCCACGAAAACGCTCGAACTCCCGATGAAGGTCGGACAAGACCCAGATTTTCACGGATCGGGTCCTTTCCTTTGCGGGCAAACCCTTTCCTCTTCCGGATACCGGGCTGCTTTTTCTTTCAGATAGAGGGCCGTCCGCCCGCGAAATTCGTCGTCCATGGCGAGCCACCATCCGGCGGCTAGGTGCCGCGCGTCCTCGAAAGCGTCGTGCGTGTGCGGCCAGGCCGCGCAGGCAAGCGCGCGTGCTTCTTCCAGTACGGGAAGCGTGTTACCCCCGCGAGCCATGGGGTCCACACGGGCACTGCCGCGTGCGCCTGGATCACCGTATAAGCCCATCTGCCTGGCGATGGCGAGATCTTCGCTCACGACGCGAAACTTCATCCGGCGATCCGTCGCGCTGAACATCGCGCTGAACAGCCTCCACAGCCATTTCAGGTCCAACCCGCCGTCTCCATCAGCAGTGCCGGTGTCGGAATGGACCTGCAGGCCGCCGAGTATATCGTTCAGCCGGTCCGCGACCGTTGCGGCCGGCCACCCGTCGCTCATCAGAAGCCTGCGCGGCAATCGATGGATTTCCTCCGATTCCCAGGACCAGTCTTCCCAGTCGGGTTCGGGCCTGACCAGCATGAAACCGCCGGTCAGGTCGTCGAAGGCCCAGCCGATGCTGACGGGCCAGGAACCGATGAACAGGCTGGACGCCTCGACGTCGATCCAGGCGAAATCCGTCCGCAGGCGCCGCCCGGGCAGCGGCGCGGACTCATGTGACAAGGCCGGTGAAACGTCGCTCACGGCATAGCTTGAATGATGACCCGGCCGACAGCGCCGGCGCCGCCGGGCTTGCCGCCTGCGTCTCCGCCGCCGCCGCCTCCACCAGGGGCCTGGCTCGGGGTTCTCCATGTTCCACCGGCGCCGCCTCCGCCACCAGCGTTTCCGCCATCTCCGGGGCCGCTCATTGAGCCGGCAGTTCCCTTCGTCCCCGCCGCGGTCGTGTCGCCGACCGATTGGAATTTCGAGCCGCCAGTTGATCCCGAAGCCCCCTTGGCCATGAGGATGGCCGTGCCGTTCTGGTTGACGGAGCTATCGGCGCCAGCGGCGCCTACGACAACCGAGTATGAAGCTCCACTGACGGTAAAAGTCTTGGCGGCATAGGCACCGCCGCCACCGCCGGCGCCGCCGTTGCCGCCAGGACTGCTTGCCCCGGGGAGGCCGTTGGCGCCGCCGCCCCACGCTTGCGCCATGATGGTCGAACAGCCTTCCTGGGGCGTATAGTTGAAGGTTCCAGCAGTCGAGAACATCACCGGATCGCCGCAGTCCACCTGAACGGTCACATGGAGAGGGATGATCGCGGACTGTCCGCCCTGGTCCTCGATGGCAAGGGACAGCGTCCACTCTCCCACATCGGTCGGGCTTCCGACCAGCTGGCGATTGACGATCTCCATGCCCGGAACGCGAACGCCGTCGGCGTAGTCGATGGACAGGGTCCCGAACCCTCCTTTCGCATCGATCAGCTTGTCTGCGCCGGTATAGGACCTTCCGATTGCCAGGCTTGCAGTGCTTGCCGTCAGCTTGATCGGTATCGAGTGAACGCGGATTGTCGCTGACGTGGATGCGGTATGCCCTTCCGCGTCGGTCACGGTGAAGACATACTCCCGGTCGCCGGGAGAAACCGTTACGTAGGGCGCCAAGTCTAGCTCAACCGCAGCGAGGATCGACTTGTCGTCATATCCTCCACACCACAAATGGCGGCTGGTGATCCCAATCCCCGCTGAGCGAAAGGTCTCACCAATATCTGTTAGACTAGACAATCGATGTGAAAAAATTTCGTTGAGCGAGCGACTTCCTGAAATATCAGTATCACAGGAAGAAATCACCTCAGCATAGCGAAATGAATGGTCCCCATAGTAATCCGGTCCTGTCTCAGGGTCGGTAGGGAAATTGCCGCCGTAGCCGCCACCGTTGTTTTCTTTGAAAAGGCATAGCAAATCTTGTGGTCCGGATCCGCATGGCGGTATCCCTCCGATATTGACGATCGGCTGATCAGGGGCGAAATTTTCCAATCGGTAGAATATTTTTGCCGGGGTCGACGCCGTGTCTCCAGAAAAGGAAACCGTGTAAGGAGGAACCCCACCACTAGCGAGAATGCCAAACAGCAGTGGCTGGCTTCCGGCAGGGGCAGATCCCCCGCCGAAATTCACTCCCCCGATCTTGAGTACACCAGGATCGAATTCGTCCTCCCCGCTTTCGGCGCCCGCATCGCTGCCTGGCGATGAGATCGTCGCGACCGGGTCCTGTAGAGCGCGACGGAAGATGAAGCTGTCCGCCACTGCCGCCGTCGCCGCCGTCGCAATCGCCGCTGCGCCGCAAAAAAGCAGGATCCGTTTCATCTCATATCGCTCCTATCAAAAAGGCCCGGCCCGATGGACTGGATTTTTCATTTTTAGCCATAGGTCGATCGATCGGCACTCAGGGACGCGCCTGGATGATCACCCGGCCGACAGCACCGGCTCCGCTGGCTCTACCTCCTCCGCCGGCGCCTCCGCCGCCGCCAGGGGCCTGCCCATCAGTACCGGGACGGAATTGGCTCCATTTGCCGCCAACCCCTCCCCCCTTGCCGCCGGCGTCCCCTCCGTTTCCACTATTCATCCCGAAGCCTCCCATAGTGCCATTACCCCCGCCGACAGTGGTGTCACCTATCGATTGATATTTGGAACCGCCATTGGTCCCGGACCCCGCTTTCGCAAGAACAAGGCTGGTCGCACCCTCCCGCACGGAGCTGTCCTTTCCGGCTGCCCCGACAATGATTCCGTAGGACGATGCCGATGCGCTGATGGTGGCCGATGCGTAGGCTCCGCCGCCGCCGCCACTACCGTCAAAACCCATGTCGCCGGCGCTGCCATTGGCGCCGCCGCCCCATGCCTCTGCGTAGATGGTCGAGCATCCTTCGGGAGGGACATAGGTGAACGTACCGGGCGTGGAGAATACCGCCGGGTCGCCGCAGTCCTTTTCCACCGCGACGACAAGCGAAACGACACGGCTCTGGCCCGATTGATCGGCAACCTCCAGCGCCAGGGTCCATTCACCTAGCTGGGAAGGAGATCCCTCGAGCTGTCCGCCTACAAGGTTCATGCCGGGCACACGATTTTCGTCGGCGTAGTCGACTGAAAGGGCGCCGAAGCCGCCCGTGAGATCGATGAGTTTATCCGCGGCCGTGTAGGAGTTCCCAACGGTCAGCGTTGCCTGTGCTGTCGCCAGAACGATCGGTTCCGCCTGAATGCGGATTGTCGCCGATGTCGAGGCCATATGGCCCTTGGCGTCGGTGACGGTGAACAGATAATCATGGTCGCCCGGCGCCGTCTTTACATAAGGTGCAAGGTCCATCTCGATGGCCGCGAGAATCGACTTGTCGTCGTATCCGCCGCACCATGAAAATTCGCCTTGGAGGCGAATCTGGGATGCTCGGAAAGAAACTCCCTCGTCATCCTGCTCCGCCGCCCGATTGGCGAAGATTTCATTGAGCGTCCGGCTCCCGGCTATATTTGTCTCACAGCCGGAAACGACCTGCGCATAGCGGAAAGCCGAACTGCTCGAAGAAGAGTATTGAGGTTCGGTATCGGGTTGGACGGCCAGCATTCCCATCGTCCCGCTGCTCACCCTGTCGAAAAGGCAGAGAACGTCTCCCGCGCCAGGGCCGCAAAGCTTGTCGCCTCCAAATTTGATAACGGGATCGTCCGGCCAGAAATTCTCCGCTCTGTAGAAGATCCGCGGGTCGGAAGGGACCTCTCCGGAAACCGCCAGTGTATAAGGAGGCACTCCGCCGCCCACCAGCACACCGTATAAGAACGTTTCGTTCTCCGCGACCATGGTCGACGTCGGCCCGCGGCCAAGGGGAGCTCCGCCAACCCGAAGCGGACCGGGTCGAAGGCGTCCAGCTTAGCATCCTGCTCCTCGCCGCTTCCCGGCGTCACGTTCGCCGTGGGCGATCCCTGAAGCGACCGGCGATAGATGAAATTGTCTGCGAACGCGCCGGTGGCGACGATCGCCGCGATTGCGGCGGCGCCCAGCAGAACAGTATTGTTGAACCGGGAACCGGCTGGCATGGTTCGTTTCATGGCGATGTTCCTCGTGTTTTTCGCAAATCTATATGCCCGCGATCGATATTTCTGGCAACAGCGGCGAGCGGGATTCCGCCACGAAAATGTCCGATTTACCGCCGGTAGAGTTGCCCCAGGGACGGACTTGTTGCTGTTTTTCGCATTTTCAGCTACTTGCGCCTTTCGATCAACGAGAAACTGCCGTCGATGACCTCCCTGCTTTTGCTGTTTCTCTTGTGCGCCGCCCTCGGCATGGCAATGGTCATATCGTCCGCCGCGCTTTCTCCCGCCGTGGCCAGTGAGCTCCCCGTGAAGCGCGGGATCGCGTCATGGTACGGCCCGGCTTTCCAGGGACGACGCACCGCCAACGGCGAGCGCTTCGACATGAACAAGCTGACAGCCGCGCATCGCAGCCTCGCTTTCGGCACCCGCGTGAAGGTGACCAATCCCGACAATGGCCGCTCGGTGACGGTCAGGATCAACGACCGCGGTCCCTATGCCGGCCGGCGGACGATCGACCTGTCGCGCGAGGCGGCGCGGCGTATCGGGCTGACCGGCAAGGGCGTGGGGCGGGTTCTGCTTGAAATCCGTTAGCGACGGTTCGTTGGGACGGGGCATGCCGTTGGCGCGGTATACAGGCCCGAAAGCAGCGCCGCCACGAAACGCTGATAGCTGCGTGCGTCTTACGGACCTGGCCGCCTAAGGTCAGGACCCATAACTGATCGAAAGCGTTAGATGGCTGCTCCCTATATCGGCCGTAGATCTTGAAGTGGCAGTCAATCGCGAGCCGCCCGGGTCATGT